>Ga0160422_10002018_pt1 | contig 12713 bp, 6 predicted proteins | sample Fk160mmetaG_FD_108192 | JGI IMG/M metagenome (GOLD analysis project Ga0160422, IMG submission 108192) | Marine microbial communities from the Central Pacific Ocean - Fk160115 60m metaG | ecosystem: Environmental > Aquatic > Marine > Oceanic > Photic zone | place: The Central Pacific Ocean...
GCATTTTTTTAAAGAAGGTTCAAAAGTAATTCCTGGTAATACTTCATATAACAAAGAATATTATTGTGTTCAATTAAATAATACTTTTCAAGGAGTTCCTGTAGCTGCATATGTTGATCAATTAGTTGGTGTTCAAATTAAAGGTTCTACATCAGGAGTTACTGCGGTTGTTGATAAAATTCTATTAGCAGAAGATTCAGAAAGGAATAATTTAACTCTTTATATTTCTTACATTGGTTCTAATACTGCAAATAATGAAACTTTAACTTTTTCAAATGGTGAAGATTTAACAACAAATGTGACAATCAATTCAGGACTATTGGGAAATAGTTCTATTGCTGCAGGAGCTCCTTTTGCAACAACGATTGATAGCAACGCAGCTGCAACAGGGTCATCATTTAGTATTCAAGAAGGTGTATATTTCGTAAGAGGGCAATTTGTAAAGGTAGAAAAAGAAACTTTAATATTAGATCAATATACCAATCTTTCTAATTACAGAGTTGGTTTAGCAGTAAATGAAGAAATAATAAATTCTGATATTGATGAAACCTTAACAGATAATTCTCAAGGATTTAATAATTTTTCAGCACCTGGTGCTGATAGATTTAAAGTAACTTTAAGTCTATTTAAAAAACCACTAGATGATTTAGATGATAATTCTTTTGTAGAAGAGGCAGAAGTTGTTGATGGAGAACTTAAAAATAAAGTAAGAACATCAACTTATCAGCAATTAAATGATGAATTAGCACGTAGAACTTATGATGAGTCGGGAGATTACACCATAAGTCCTTTTAATATTGTTTTAAAAGAATCTTTAAATGATAATCTTGGTAATAGAGGAATATTTAATTCTGGACAAACAACATATAGTGGAACTACTCCATCAGAAAATTTAGCAACTTATAAAATATCTGCTGGTAAAGCATATATTCGTGGATATGAAGTAGAAACTACCTCGCCAATATTTTTAGATTGCCCTAAAACAAGAACAGTACAAACATTAGAAAATCAATCAATTCAATATAATACTGGTTCAACATTAAAATTAAATAGAACTTTTGGAGCACCTGTAATTGGTATAGGAAATACCTATGTGGTTAGTTTAAGAAATCAAAGAGGTGGAGCAGATCAAACAATAGTTCCAGGTGAAGAAGTTGGATTAGCAAGAGTATATGATTATAGATTAGAATCTGGTTCATATGATAGTATATCTAATTTGAATAAATGGGGTATTTCATTATATGATGTAAGAACTGTAACAAAGATTACTTTAAATCAACCAGTTACCAATTTAACAACACCAACATTTATTAAAGGTGCTAATAGTGGTGCTACAGCATTTTTGAAAGATGCTGTTCAGGTAGGTGCTGGATTAACATTATACGAAACAGAAGGTGAATTTTTAGAAAATGAATCTTTGATATTTAATGGTATTGATAATGGCAGAACTGCTATTGCAATTACAGCACATAGCATTTCAGATGTTAAATCTATATTTGCAACAGATGATGGAATTGTAGGAACAGCAAAAACATTTAATGCGGATGTAGTACAATCAACCTTTGCAAATATAGGTATAGCAACTATTAGTGCTGCTTCTGGTGGATTGAGTACAGTAACAAGTCCTAATCAATCTTTTCCAGGAACTATTGTAAAAGTTAACGATTTGGTTCAATTCAGTAATCCTTCACAATCAAATGATCCAACTTTTGCTAGGGTAACTACTGTCGGAACAAACACTATTGGTATTTCAAATGTTGCTGATGTTGATGGATTAGTAAATGGCAATTTACCTGTCACAGATAGAGAAGTAACTGACTTTAAAATATTAACTACTAAATTAGATGCCTCTTCTGATAATACTTTATATACAAAATTACCAAAAGATTATATTTCAAATGTAGATTTGACAAATGCTTCTTTAACAATAAGAAAACCATTTACGGTAAATATAGCAAGCAATCAACTTTCGTCTGTTGTTTCAGCAGGTTCTAGTGAAGTATTTTTACCTTTTGATGAGGAAAGATATTCTTTAGTAAGATCAGATGGAAGCACTGAACCGTTATCAGGAGATCAATTTAGTATTAGTACTGACGGAAAAACACTACAAATATTTAATTTAGGTGCTAATGATCTTAATGCACAGTTAGTTACCACTTTAACTAAATTAAACCCAAAAGCAAAGGAAAAAATAAGAAATAGAATTAATAGTATCATTGTTGATAAATCCAAAAATCCAGCATCTGGTATTGGATCTACAACATTAAATGATGGTTTAGAATTTGGCAATTTTCCTTTTGGTACAAGAGTTCAAGATGAAGTTATATCATTAAACTTCCCTGATATTATTAATGTTGTTGGTGTATTTGAATCTGCAGATGGTAACAATGCAACAGCACCAAAGATGACTTTGAGTGATATTAGTAGTGCATCTACAACTTCTCAAGAATTTATAGTTGGTGAATATATTACAGGTCAAAGCAGTGGTGCGATAGCTTGTTATGCAGAACGTGTTACTGATTCTCAAATAACATACATATACAAAAATGATTTAACTTTCAATGAAGGAGAAACTGTTGTATTTAATGAATCAAATACTCAAGGTGTAATTACAGAATTAAAATCAGAAAGTTTTGATTTACACTCAAGTTATACTTTTAAAAATGGTCAAGAAAAAACTATTTACGATTACGGAACTATTGAAAGAAACATTGATGCTGATGCACCTATTAGAAAATTAAAAATTTATTTTGAAAATACATTTTACAGTTCTACAGATGATGGTGATATTACCACAATAAATTCATATAATTCGTTTGACTATGCTAGAGAAATACAATCACTTGATGGTATTTCTAATGCAGATATTATTGATATTAGACCAAGAGTTTCTGAATATACAGTAACATCCAATTCAAGATCTCCTTTGGAGTTTTTGGGAAGAACTTTTAATTCAGCAGGACAAACTGCATCTTCTATATTGGCATCAGATGAAAATATAATTACAACATTTTCAAATTATCTTGGTAGAATTGATAGAATTTTCTTAGATAAAGATGGAAAATTCCAAGTCAAATATGGAGAACCTGCAGAAAGACCCGAAGCACCATTAGGTGTTGATAATGCTATAGAACTAGGCACTTCTTCTCTACCTCCATATCTTTTAAATGTTGATGATATTGACATAAAATTTCATGAATATAAAAGATTTAGAATGGTTGACATTAAAAATCTTGAAAGTAGGATTAAAAATTTAGAATATTATACCGCACTAACTCTATTAGAATCAAATACAGCAAACTTATTTGTACCTGATTCTGAAGGAATTAATAGATTTAAATCAGGTTTCTTTGTTGATAACTTTAGTAATTTCTTAAAACAAGAAGATTCATTTGAAATTAAAAATAGTATTGATAGAGTTGCTAAAGAGTTAAGACCAAAACATTACACAAATTCTGTAGATTTAATATTTGGACCTGTTGTTGATACCGATCCTAATACTGATTTTAATTTCAACTCTATAGAAGGGATAAATGTTAGAAAAGATAATGACATTGTAACTTTAGATTATGCTGACGTTGAATATGTTAAACAATCATTTGCAACTAGATCAGAAAGTGTAACACCGTTTATTATCTCCTTCTGGCAGGGAACTGTAGAATTAACTCCATCTACTGATACTTGGCTCAATACTGTTAGATTACAAGCAAGAGTAATAGGTGAAAGAGGTAATTTTGCAGAAACTATGGCAAGAGCATCAAGGCAATTTGGTGTTAATCCACAAACTGGATTTGCTCCAACTGCTTGGGGTTCTTGGCAAACAAGTTGGACTGGAACTAGTAATTCAATTTCATCAAGACTACTTGAGCGAAATCAATCCACAAGTGGCCAAATGCAAAGTGGTAGAAGAGTTTTTGTTCGAGTTACTTCAAATCAAATACGTCAAACTATTAGAAATACAGAGCAAATAACTAGAGAAACTAGATCAGGCATTAGAACGTTAGTTGTACCAGAATCTTTCACAGAATCTCAAGGTGATAGAGTTGTTAACAGGGAAATCATTCCCTTTATGAGATCTAGAAACATTCAATTTGTTTCTAAACGATTAAAACCAGTTACAAGACTTTATGCATTCTTTGATGGAGAAGAAGTAACTAGATTCTGTGTTCCAAAATTACTAGAAATTAGTATGAATTCTGGAACTTTCCAAGTTGGAGAAACTGTTGTTGGAAGTACAATTGCTTCTGGACTTGGTTCTCCTGAATTTGCCAATTTCAAACCAGGAATTAAATTTAGAGTTGCTCAAGCAAACCACAAAGAAGGACAATACAATCTTCCCTCTAAAACATATTCTAGTAGTCCATACAATCAACAACCAATATCACCAACATATACATCTAATTCTACATTATTAAATGTAGATGTATTTTCATTATCAAATGAAGCAAGAGGCGATTTCTTTGGTTATGTAGAATCTGGTATGACTTTAAAAGGAACTACTAGCGGTGCCGAGGCAACAATTACTAATTTGAGATTAATTTCTGATTTGTCTGCTTTCTGTGCAGGAAGTTTCTTCATACCAAATCCAAATGGAGATAATTTCCCAAGATTTGAAACAGGATCTAGTTTATTCAAACTAACTAGTGATAAAGATAATAATCAAGATAGAGCACAAACATCATCTGAAGAAGATTATACTGCTTCAGGAGTTATTCAAACGGTTCAGGAAGAAATTATTTCTGTCAGGAATGCAAGGATTGAACAGCAACAACAAACTCGGAGTAGAGAATCGTCTAGAACAATTAGTTCAGAAGTAATATCTGAAACAATTACTGGACAGAGAACCAGAGAAAGAACAATTAGATGGGTTGATCCTTTAGCACAATCATTCTTGGTTGCTGATGAAACAGGTATTTTCCTCACAAAATGTGATATCTTCTTTAGAAGTAAAGATGATATGGAGATCCCTGTAACTGTTCAATTGAGAGCTATGCAGAATGGCACTCCATCTCAAAAAGTATTGCCTTTATCTGAAATAGTATTAGATCCATCAGACATCAATATTTCAGGCGATGGTTCGATTGCAACAACAGTACAGTTTAAAGCACCTGTATATTGTGAGGCTGGAAAGGAGTATGCAATATGTTTACTGTCGAATTCAACCAAATATCAAGTTTATATTTGCAGAACAGGTGAGGTTGATTTGATATCACAATCTGTTGTTTCTCAGCAACCATATCTAGGATCATTATTTAAATCTCAAAATGCATCAACTTGGGAACCAAGTCAGTGGGAAGATTTGAAATTTACTCTTTATAGAGCAGATTTTATTGAAACTGGAACTGTGGAATTTTATAATCCAGAGTTATCAGAAGGTAATGATCAGATTCCAGTATTATTACCAAATTCTCTAAGTATTGAGTCCAAACAAATTCGTGTTGGTTTAGGCACTACAGTATTTGATAGTGGATTAAAAATTGGTAATACTATCAATCAGATGGGAACTTTAGCATCTGGAAATTTGGTTGGAACTGCAGGAACAGCTGCTGGACCTAATTTAACAATTACTAATGCTGGTATAGGATACACTCCACAATCTGGACAGACAACATATAATGGAGTTAATCTAGTTTCTATTACTGGTAATGGAAGAGGAGCAACTGCATCCATAACAGTTCAAAATGGTTCTATTCTTTCATCTGGAGCAACTATTACTAGTGGTGGTTCTGGATATCAAGTTGGTGATGTTGTAGGATTTAATACTCTGGGATCAACAACAGTTGGTAGAGATGCTAGACTCACTATTACATCCATAGGTGCTACATCAGAATTAATTGTTAATCAAGTACAAGGTAACTTTGTTATTGGAGCAGCAAATACTATAACTTATAGTAGTAATGCGGGAATAACCTCAGAAGTTAATTTTGAAAATGGAGGAGATGTTCAAATTTCTTCTATAGTCACTGATACTGATGGTTTACATATCAAAGTAAATCATAAAAATCATGGAATGTACTTTAATGACAATAAAGTTGAGTTATTTAATGTTGAATCAGATATTAAACCAACCAAACTAAGTGCTGCATATGATATAAATTCTACTGGATCAATATCCGTTGACAATGCTTCAGAATTTGGAACATTTGAAAATGTCGGTGTGGGAACAACTAATGTTGGATGTCTTCGTATAGAAGATGAAATTATTGAATATACAAATGTCGATGGTAATCTCATAGGTGGAAATATTATTAGGGATAATAGTAAATCTAAAACTTATCCTATAGGAACTCCTGTTTACAAATATGAATTGTCAGGAGTTAACTTGAAGAGGATTAATAAAGTTCATGAATTATCTGATACAACCAAGAAGAGTCCAATAACATTTGATTATTATTGTATTAAATTAGATATGTCTGAAACATATAATGGACAAAATGATGCTAGAAATAATGATGTTGGATTCCCACAATTGTTCATCGGAGAAACAAAATCAACTGGTGGATCTAATATAAGGGCAACCCAAAACATGCCTTTTGAGGTTATAACACCATTAATTCATAATATGACTATTAGTGGAACTTCTTTATCTGCAGAAGTTAGAACTATCACAGGTAAGAGTTTAAGTGGAAATGAAATTCCATATATTGATGCAGGATTTGAGTCAGTTACTTTAAATCAAATAAATTATCTAGAATCTTCTAGAATAGTAGCTTCAAAAATTAATGAAGATGCTAAATTGAGTAACATTCCTGGTAATAAATCTCTAAATATGAGATTAACTTTAGGAACTACTGATAGTAGAATTAGTCCTGTAGTTGATGGGCAAAGATCTAGCATAATTTTAACTTCAAACAGAATTAATAATGTAATTTCTGATTATAAAATTAGTCCAGAAGTTAGAAGTTTTGTAGATGACCCAACTGGTTGTCAATATATTTCTAAAGAAATTGATTTGGAAAATCCAGCAACATCCATCAAAATAATACTCGATGGTCATGTTAATACAGATGCAGAAATAAGAGCTTTCTATGCTATTAGTGACTCAAATGATTTTGAACCTATATTTACAGCATTTCCTGGATATAAAAATTTAAATGCTAATGGTCAAATTATTTCTACTAAAAATAGTGATGGATTATCTGATTCATTAGTTCTTAAGAGCAACTCTATAGGATATGATAATTTCAATGATTATAAAGAGTATACTTTTACTTCTGATAATCTACCATCATTCAAATCTTATAGAATTAAACTTATATTGACATCAACTAATCAATGTCATGCTCCTAGAGTTAGAAATCTAAGAGTACTTGCACTTGCTTAAAATGAATTACGAACGTGTGAAAGATCATAGTGATTTGGTAAGAGATCCTGAAACGGGATCTATAATTAATGTAAATAGTTTAGATTATGAAAAATATGTAGCAAGACGTAAAATTAAAAATGAAAAAAAAGTGAAAACTATGAACATGGAAGAAGATCTTGCTAGATTAAAAGATGAAATGAATGAAATCAAATCCTTACTTAAAGAGTTAGTAAATGGCAACTAAAAAAATTACATTTGATCCCACTGCGGGTGTTCCTGTATCATCTAATTTAACCATTTACGGTGGTTCAAATTTTGATGCTACATTTACTGTAGTGGATACTGGTAATACTGCGTATGGATTTACTACTGCATGGTCTGCATCTGCACAGTTGCAAAAAAGTGCAGGTGTTGCTGCAACAACTGTTCCTACAGCAACCTTTACGGCAGGAATAGATACGGGTAAAATTACACTAGCACTTTCCGCTACTAATACTCAACCCATACCAGAGGGTAGATATTTGTATAATGTTTTGATAAGTTCTGGTATAGGACAAACTGTTTTCAATATTATAAATGGAAACATTCAAGTTTTTAGTGGCATTTCTTCCACACCATAAATATATTGAAGGAGTACTAGTCTAAATGGCACAACCATCAAGCAGACAAGAATTTATAGATTATTGCAAAAGGCAATTAGGTGCTCCAGTGCTGGAGATTAATGTTGCAGATGAGCAAGTAGAAGACATCGTTGATGATGCTATTCAATTTTTTAATGAGAGACATTTTGATGGTGTTACTCAAACTTACCTAAAATATCAATTAACTCAGGATGATATTGATAGAGGACAAGCATCTATTGAAGAAGGGTCTGATAATAGACTTGGTATAACGACTTCAACTGCTACTGCTACCATTCCTGGTATGGGTACAACGACATTTAATTTTTATGAGAATACTAATTATCTTCAAGTTCCCCCAGAAGTTATTGGAGTAACAAAAATATTTCATTTTGATGGTTCTAACACTGTTACTAATAACATGTTCAGTGTTAAATATCAGTTATTTTTAAATGATATTAGTTTTTTCTATGGTGGTGGACAAGAAATATTATCATATGCGATGGTAAAAAGATATCTTGAGGATATAGATTTCTTACTTACTACTGAAAAACAAATAAGGTTTAATCAGAGACAAGATAGATTATATTTGGATATTGATTGGGGAAGTGTAAGTGTGGGTGATTTTATAATTCTAGATTGTTTTAGATTATTAGATCCTAATGATTATGCTAAAGTATGGAATGATTCCTTTCTTAAACCATATACAACTGCTCTTCTTAAAAGACAATGGGGACAAAATTTAATGAAGTTTCAAGGTGTTAAATTACCTGGCGGAGTTGAATTAAATGGAAGGCAAATATATGATGATGCAGAGAAAGATTTAGATAGAATAAGAGAGAGAATGTCCAACACTTACGAAATTCCACCACTCGATTTTATAGGTTAAGCACATGGTACTTAATCCATATTTTCAACAAGGTGCTCGTTCAGAGCAAAATCTAGTTCAAGATTTAATCAACGAACAGTTGAGGATGTATGGTATCGAGGTTCATTATCTTCCTAGAAAATATGTAACTGAAAATAAAGTAATTAGAGAAGTAGTTTCATCTAAATTTGATGATGCATATCCTATTGAAGCATATGTTGATACCTTTGATGGATATGGAAACGATCCTGTTTTGATGTCTAAGTTTGGTATACAGCAAACCAATGAGATAACAATATCAATTTCTAGAGAAAGATTTGAGAATTACATCTCTCCTTTGATGAAGAATGAGGCAGATGTAAAACTAACAACCAGACCAAAAGAAGGAGATTTAATATATTTCCCACTGGGTGATAGATTGTTTGAAATTAAATTTGTAGAATTTGAAAAACCATTCTATCAACTACAAAAGAATTACATATATGAATTAAGATGTGAACTCTTCCGTTACGAAGATGAAATCATCGATACAGGTGTTGATGAGATTGATAATGAATTAGTTGGAGATAATTTGGATGGAGATACTGAAGATGGTATCCCAACGATACTCGGTCCTACTCAAACATTTACATTGGTAGGTGTTGGTATAACAGCAGCCGCAGAGACCAGTATAATCGCTTCTGGTGCTATTAGATTTGTTAATATAACCAATAGGGGTGGTGGATATATTAATAGTCCCACAGTTGGATTCTCATCAGCACCAAGTGGTGGAGTTACTGGTATTGCAACTGTTAGAATGATAGGTGGTATTGTTGCATGTAATAAGAATGTCAATGCAAAAGCAAGATCAGTTCAAAATATAGACTTGGTAAATCCAGGTTCTGGATATACTGTTGCACCTCTTGTTCAAGTAAGCGGTGGAGGCGGCACAGGTGCTGCTGGAACAGCATATATTGGTAATGGCACTGTTGGAGTCGTTACACTTACTGCAGCAGGTTCTGGGTTCACTACAGCACCAACTGTAGTATTCTCTGGTCCAGCAGGAGTTGGCACAACCGCAACTGCTGTCGCAATCATAAGTGCAGGTGGAACAATTACATCAATTAACATTACTAATGCTGGTGCAGGATATACAACTATACCAAGTATAGCAATATCTGATCCATCAATGGATTCTACAGGTGATTACATATTCAATGAACAGGTTAAAGGAGATACGAGTGATGCAACTGGTAGAGTTAGATCTTGGAACTCTTCTACAAATATATTAGAAGTTGCTTCTATTAATGGCACTTTCGCTTTAGGTGAGAAGATAATTGGACAAACATCTCTTGCATCTCATGCATTGAGGGTTGTAGATGAGGAACCAACTGATGACGGATATGCAGATAATTTCAATATAGAAACAGAAGCAGATAAGATTTTAGACTTTACTGAACAGAACCCATTCGGTATTCCCTAAATAATACGTCAGGTCTATAACAATGTTTGAATATTTTTATAACGAAATTCTAAGGAGGACAATCATTGCGTTTGGTACGTTGTTTAATGGAATTTCTGTTAAACAAACCAATTCGACAATCAGAGTTCCGTTAGCTTATGGACCAACTCAAAAGTTCTTAGCAAGATTAGAGCAAACTCCAGATCTTAATAAGAGCACGGCAATAACTTTGCCAAGAATGTCCTTTGAGTTTACTGGTTTAACTTACGATCCTTCAAGAAAAGTAACCACAACTCAAACATTTACAGTTAAGAATCCAACTGATGGAAAGGATTCTAGAAAAGCATTTATGCCTGTTCCTTATAATATGCAATTTGAACTTGCAATCATGTGTAAGTTAAATGATGATGCATTACAAATTACAGAACAAATACTTCCATATTTTCAACCAGCATATAATCTTACTGTAGAGTTAGTAGAATCTATAAAGGAGAAAAGAGATATTCCTGTTATCTTGGAAAATGTAACTATGCAGGATGACTATGAAGGTGATTTTGAATCTAGAAGAGTGTTGCTTTACACTTTAAGATTTACTGCTAAGACATATCTCTTTGGTCCTGTTTCAGATGCTACCAAGGATATTATCAAGAAATCTACTGTTACATACATCTCAGGCGATTCTAAGAGTGTTGCGAGAGATGTTTCGTATACAGTTACACCTAGAGCAATTAAGAATTACACTGGTGTAGTTCTTACAAATTTATCAGAAAATATTGGACTTAGTGATACCGTATTCCCATTAGATGATGCTTCTAAAATTCCAGCAATACCTTCATCAGGAAAATTATTCTTAGAATTAGGTGGAGAAGAGATACAAGTCGTATCAAAAGACTCAGACAGTATTACAGTTAAGAGAGGTCAAGACGGAACCACTGCAATATCACATCTCAAGGGTGCTGAAGTTAAATCTATTACATCTGCTGATAATGCCCTCATAGAAGAGGGAGATGACTTTGGATTTGATGGTTCTGTAGAAGGTTTCCTCTAAATGATCATGACTAAAGAATTTAACAAATTGGATAAAACTTTTAATATTACTCCCGATGAGGTGTCAGTTATTCCTGAAAATGGATGTGCTACCAAAAAAGATCAACTTGAGGATGTTACGCCTGGTGGTTTAAAAAAACCTGATAGACTAACTCAAGATGATATTACTAAAGATTATGAGTATACAAGAGGTAATCTTTATAGTATAATAGAAAAAGGGCAGGAAGCAATTAATGGCATTCTTGAACTTGCACAAGACAGTGAAATGCCTAGAGCATATGAAGTTGCTGGTCAACTCATAAAAAGTGTCTCTGATGCTACTGATAAATTAATGGACCTTCAGAAAAAATTGAAGGATGTTAATGAAGAAAAACAAGTCAAAGGACCATCTACCGTCAACAATGCTTTATTTGTAGGATCTACTGCTGACCTAGCAAAGTTGATTAAGGGAGAAGGGTCTAAAAAAGACTGAATAAATATATTTGTAGATGGAGTAGAAATACGTGCCACTTAAAAAGCCATCAGAATTTTACGAAAAGAATCCTAATTCCTCTTTTGATGATGTAAAGGAAGAGTTGAAGAATGCTAAACCTGAAAAGGTAGAGAAAATTTCTGAAGCCTTTAATTCTTTTAAAACAAATTTAAATAATTTACAAGCACTATCTGACTTTACAGAGACATTTGATAGTTTCAAATCTAACGTAACAAAGATAGAATCTTTAGCATCTGGTGTAGATGAGATAAAAGAATCGTTAAAAGATTTAATCGATAAAAAAGATTTAGATGATGCCATGATGGCTCATCTTCTGTTTGTAGAAGAGTCTATAAGAAATGTACAGGATAAAGTAAAATCAATTAATTCAAATACTTTATTAGAAGTAAAAGATGATTTTGATGGTCTATCTGAAAAAGTAAGTCAGTTCTTAGGTGAGGAAGTTCCTGCATATAAGAAGTTAATTGTAGAGTCAGAAACAAGAGTTGATGGTAGATTTGGAGAGTTCAAAAAGGATGTAACATCAGCATTTGAAAATCTAGGAACAGATATACAGACAGAAGTTTCAAGTATTGAAGATAATTTAAAAGGAATAAATGAAGAAAATCTTTCTTCTATTAGAGAAGATGTTAAGGGTATTGGTAATAAAGTAAAAACATTATTAGAGGAAGAGTTACCAGGATATAAAAAGTTTTTTGCAGAAACAGAATTACAAACTGAAGATAGACTTACTGAAAATCAGGAATTAGTAGATAGTAAATTAAAAGAAGTTGCAGAAAGTTATAAAGAAGACATTAAAGAGATAAAGAAAGATGTTAAACAACATAGAAAATCTCTAACAGAATCTAAGATAAAAACTGAACAAGGTATAAACAAACTCTTTAAAGATTTAGCAAATGATATCTTAACACTGGATGAAAAGATATCTGTTCTTGATA
>Ga0160422_10002020_pt1 | contig 12704 bp, 11 predicted proteins | sample Fk160mmetaG_FD_108192 | JGI IMG/M metagenome (GOLD analysis project Ga0160422, IMG submission 108192) | Marine microbial communities from the Central Pacific Ocean - Fk160115 60m metaG | ecosystem: Environmental > Aquatic > Marine > Oceanic > Photic zone | place: The Central Pacific Ocean...
ATCAACTTCGCCAAAACAATCTCAGTTCCAGTCTTAGGAGTTGTAGAGAATATGAGCGGCTATACTATCAGAGGGGAATCCGAACCTAACTCTATGATTTCAATAATGGGCCCGGGAGGGGTACCAATTGACTGTCAATCAGATAATGAAGGACGGTGGGAAGTCACTCTGGATGTCTTCAAGACGGGCGGAGGGGAAGAATCATCCAGAGAATTGGAGGTACCCTTCCTAGGCTCCCTCCCTTTCGATCCCGGAATCGTAAGAGGAGGAGATGATGGAGTGCATCGAATCATCGCAGACCCGGAGGGTGAAACAGCCAAAGCATTCCAATCGATAGTTGAAGGAATCGTTGAGCAGCTCGAGAAGGGGTCACAACGTTCTCTAAGGATTATCTAACGTCTAATCCTTGCGTCGAATTGATGACGTAGTCACAGTCCCAAGAGTCCGTAATGGTTGCTGAAACAGGCATCTACATCACCTGGGTGACAGGTGCTATTTTGATCAGCATAGCAATGATGCCTCTGTTCAAGCCCAAATTCGCAAGGATCAGCCTGGATGGATTCATCGATATGTTCAGACGATATTGGGCGCACATGATAGTAGTCTTCTCAGTCTATCTTTGGAAGGATCTACTTGACGGTCTGGACAGGATTTTGATGGCAAACACTCAGCTGGATATGACTTTCTTAGTTTACGCGATAGAAGGTGATGCTTCCCTATGGGTTCAAGAAGGACTCAGGAGTGATTTCTTGGACGTAATCATGACTCACTTTTACGTAATGGGATTCATGACGGCAATCTTCTCATCCTTCATTTATCCAATTTACTTCGACGACAGATACATGGCTGACAGAGTTTCTCTTTCCATGTTTTGGGTGTACATCCTTGCAATACCGTTCTACCTGTTCCTGAATGTCAAAGTGACAGGAAATTATATCCAAGGAATGGAGACTGTAGCATATGACCTGACACCTGAAATTCATAATTGGTTCAATAGAATCGATCCATTCACAAATGGGATGCCCAGCCTCCACATCGGACTACCCTTTGCAATTTGGCTAACGATGCACAGATGGGATGAGGATGGAAGGTGGAACAGGTTCCGATACTTCCTCATCATTTTCATTGCCCTGACCTCTGTGGCGATAATATATCTCGGAATCCACTGGTTCGTAGACATAATCGGAGGAATGGTGGTTGGCATTCTGGCTGTATACATCACTTCAAGAACACATGAGCCAATATGGAAAACGGCCGATGAGAGGCTTTTCACCAGGAGACTAGCACGTGTATTGGATAACCCAACCGGATCGGTAAGAAGCAGCCTAAACTCACTCATAAGCTCTCTTGACCCGATTAAAGAACCAGGCAAGAACCAAACAGGCGTGATTATTCTGGCACTATTCCTCTTGACAGGGTCAGTTCTATTGTGGGACGTCACTCATCAGAAGATATCCATCGACGAAGCTGAATCTCCCACATCAGCCTCTGGTTCGGGAGAGTGGTTGATTTGGATTGAGGACTCTGGCCAGGAGATTTCGATTACGGCTACAAACGTCATATCAAAAACAAATAGAACACTTGGAGGAATGACATGGGAAAGTCAGCCTCAAGTCGTCTCTTCCGGGAACAGTTTCGTAGTATATGATGAATTCAGAGTCGACTACTTTCGTCATGACTCAGAAGCTGGAATACTCGAACCAATTTTCAGTGAGTATTCAGCAGAATCTCTGATCGACATTTCTATTTCCTCATCTTCCATAAATACTGGATACATAGCAATGTTGTCCAACGAGAGTCTCAGAATAGTGGACACCAGTGATCAATCTACTAGAATTCTAGAGTCTGTACCGAACTCCTCGGTAGTCGCCTCTTCGGGTCCACTAGTGGCATTTTCTGCGAATACTCCCTCTGGTCCTACTGTGAACATAACTTCGGCAGATTCTGATCTGACTCTAACCATCCTATTGGACCCCCGCTCCTCAGAAGGAATAGAAGAGTCAATTAGGAACTCTGGTACTTTGCTAGATTTCGGTAACTCCACCATAGTTGAACTAGTAATGGACTCGAATTGGCTAGTCGCGACTGTAGATGTCGGTCCCTTCAATAGGACAATCATGGTTGACACATCATCGATTAATCAGACTTTGATTTCTAACCCTAGGTGGGACTCATCCTCTCCTAGTATAGGGGAGGGGAAGGTTGCATTCCTCCAAGTAACGAGAGATAGCATCATCTCCACATCTCAAGACTCACTTAGGAACAATGACGTTTACGTCTACTACATCGAATCTGCAGAGACTAGACAGCACACCTTCGATGATGATGTTGATCAGTTTCAACCTCAGATATTGCAGGACCGACTAGCCTGGATAGAAGTAAATGACCAAGGAGAGAAGCAGTTACTGGTATACTCATTTATCGATACAATAGAGCCCCGCAACTCCCTTCTCCTACAAGCCTCGATACTCGCTATGATTCCGCTCATTTTCCTATGGACTCTCCAGTCATATGGGGCCAAGATAGTCACTCAGCGAGTCTGAACATCTCATCCAGGCTCCTAGAGGCTCTTCTTATCGTATCCTCCGGGATATCCACAATCTGATCGTTAGTGGGATCCATCAGTGCCTGTAGAATGTCCTCCAACTGAGTCTTCTTCATGTGCCTGCACATTACGCAGGCACCCATCAGATTCAAGTTGTCTTCCGTCTCAGCGAGAACCCTGTCCGCGGTGCCGCATTCAGTGATTAGCATCATGTCCTTCTTTCCTACGCTCGCAAGTCGAATAGCCTCGTTCATCAATAACTCGCTACTACCTACAAAGTCACTTTCGTCTAGCACTTCTGAGTCACACTCGGGGTGACTCAGAACCACAAGATCGATCCCGTTCTCGGCCATGCTACTCTTCCAGTTTCTTATCTTGGGCCCGGTAAACTCTGCGTGGACCTCGCATTCCCCTTCGTACAGAATAACTTCCTTGCGACCTTGGAGTGACTGCTGAAGATGTCTTCCCATGTACTTGTCCGGTACGAAAATCAACTTGTCTCCCGGTAATCTCTCGCAGATTCTGAGATAATTGCTACTGGTGACACAAACGTCGCACTCGGCCTTAACAGCAGCACTGGTGTTGATGTAGCAAACTACTGGTACTCCGGGATTTTCTTCTTTCAATCTGACCACATCTCCAGCCTCAATGCTATCACTCAGCGAGCAGCCTGCATCTGGAGATGGATGCAATACAGTCTTCTCGGGACTGACTATCTTCGCAGTCTCTGCCATGAATCTAACGCTTGAGAAAAGTATGGTCTGCTGAGGGGCATCTCTTGCTTCCTTTGAAAGCGCGTAACTATCTGCTACTGAGTCTGCAACACCGTATGTGATGTCAGGGGTCTGGTAGGAGTGGGCAATTAGGAAAACATCCTTCTCTTTCTTTATTCGATTTATCTCTAGAGTCAGAGGGGCCAATGACTTACAGATTTCGATACTCCATCTCATTGGCTGCTTGATGGCATATTGAAGCCTTATTGCCTCTTTCTCTATCTCTGAGTCGGAGTAACCAAAAGTTCCCAAGAAAACTCTCGGGACCGGGGCCGCCGGCATGTCCAGAACCATATTGACCAACCAATCGTCGTAGTGCAACCGCTTTCAACTCATCTGGTGTCGGGTTTGCATGGAGCGTCCGGCGATTCACATTTGGAAGCCGGAAATTGTACTTCATGAGGGAGCCGAGGCAATCGTAACGGCTGGCTCTTGGCTTGGTAGGAGGGCCGTACTAAAGTATCGCAGACCTCGAAGGTATCGACACCCAGACCTAGATAGAAGGCTGACACGTCAGAGGATGGCGGTAGAGGCCAGAGTACTATCCAGGCTATCTGCTGCTGGGTTCCCCTCGCCGAATCTAATGTTTATGGAACCGGACCAATCTACAATGTTGCTGTCCAGAATCGAGGGAAGGACCCTATATGACGTTCTGAGGTTAGAAGACTCTTCTGAAGATATTCTACATTCCCTGGGAGGTTTGATTCGGAGATTACATGAGATGGGAATTTCACACGGAGATCTAACTACTCACAATATAATGGTCTCAGAAGATAATTTATTTCTAATCGACTTCGGACTTTCTCGACAATCTCCCGAATTGGAGCATTTCGGACTAGATTTACAGGTCCTTAGGGAGTGCTTGGGCTCAAGCCACACAAACATACCCGATGCAATCGAGAGAGTATGCGAAGGTTACATGGATTACGAGTGCCAAAATAGCGATTCAGAGAGTGCGCTCAATGTCATCGAGAGATTTCACAAGATCTTGGGAAGGGTCAGGTATCATGGATAGGTTGGAATGATGAGAGTTCTGTTTGTCACAGGTAACCAAAATAAGGTAACTGAAGCATCCGGAATACTCTCTCCCCTGGGTTTCGTTATTGAGCAGTTATTGATTGGAGGCCAGGTCCCACATTTAATCGAGCCACAAGCAGAAGGAATTGAGGAGATCGCTAAATCTAAGCTGGAACAAGCCGTTTCCCTAACAATGGGTACAGAATTTGAGAATGAGGCATTACTTGTCGAGGACTCCGGCCTATTCATTGATTCTCTTTCGGGCTTTCCGGGACCTTATTCCTCGTTCGTCCATGAGACAATTGGATTGTCAGGGGTACTAAGTCTGATGTCAGGGGAAACAGACCGAGGTGCTGAATTCAGGGCTGTTGCAGCGGTCTCCTTCCAAGGAAATATACTGACCTCCACAGGGATATGCAGAGGTGTTATTTCAGAAAATATATGTGGTGATTTTGGCTTCGGCTTTGACCCCATTTTCATCCCCGAAGAAGCTAATGGAAGGACATGCGCCCAACTGTCTTCTCATGAGAAATCAACCATCTCGCATCGTGGATTCGCTCTAAAGGGAGTTTCTGAACTCCTGAATCCCCCGTCAAAGTGAATAGAAGCACTCCTACTTGGACGGAGTAATGGTCACCGCCACCAGACTCCTGCTGTTCGTGATGACCGCGGTGTCAATCCCAATTTACCTCGTTTTCATCGTCCCAGAGGGACTTCTAATGCAGGCCGCAGGCGCGGTCCTGATACTCCTCCTAGTCTCAATGATTCTTTTCACAGGCAGGAGTCCAGCACCTTCCGTTGTCAAAGAGAGTCAAGTCGTCATCGAGGATGACTCCACTTTCGGGGACATCGAACTCCCTGCACCGGTCCTTTCTGAAGAGAAAACTGGCGAAATCAGGGAAGCAAAGATTCGAAGGAGCAGAGGCAGGCAGAAGGCGCCAGAAATTACAGACCTGCCAATAACTCAATCCATGCCTGAACAGTCCCCCTCCATTTCCATGGACGCCCCTGATTCCCCCGATTTCCAGGTGGAAGACGCAGAGGGCACTGCCAGGGTCCACATCGCAAAAGCAGATCCCGAACTTCAAGCAGAAGCTGAGGTCGATCGATACCTAGAACAGCAGAGGCAGAGGAGGGAGATTTTCAGAGAGAGGCTACACAAAGAAAGGCGGATGGAGATGTCCAAGAGAATGGCCGAAGAAGCTGGAAAGTGGACTGAAATAGAGGACGGTGAAGACCTCTCGACTCTGACTAGTATCCCAGGACACGGTTTGGCTGTAATGTATGAGCCAGAAGAGCCCGATGCCTCGATTCCTCAGGGAATCTCATACTTCAGAATTGATGAAGAGCGGGTGCTAAAGATTCGAGTCTCATTGGATGCCCCCAGAGGAATGCAAGCCGATACTGATGAAATCCAAGACAACGAATTAGATGACGATTTCCCTGTTCCTCCTTCTCCTCAGGGTATGCCGATGCCACCACTCCCTCTCCCGGATCTACCGCCTCCAGTTGGGGCAGATGACTAGTCAAGTGATACGTTGAAGCGATACGACCCGCTCGGAGTTGCATGACTAAAGATGTATTGACCGTAGAGGATGTTGAGGTAGATGATTCCAACCCCAAGGGAGGAATCATTTCAGTCTGGACACTAAACAGACCAGACAAGCTAAACGCCCTAAACACAGAATCACACAAGGCGATCAAGAAGGAGTGTGCTAGGGCAAACTCAGATGATAATATCCGATGCGTAGTGATCAAAGGGGCTTCTCCTACAGAGACAACGGAGGGAAAGAGGCCCAAGCCACACGCATTCGCTGCCGGCGCCGATATCTCGGAGTTCGCTGGAAAGGACTCTGATGACGTTCGTCCATTCTTCGAGGATAATGCATGGGAGGCAGTTTGGAACGTCTCTAAGCCAACAATAGCAATGGTCGATGGATTCGCACTCGGAGGGGGAACGGAACTGGCGTTATCGTGCGATATCAGACTCGCTTCAGAGAGATCAACATTCGGCCAGCCCGAGATCAACCTTGGCCTCATTCCTGGAGGAGGGGGGACTCAGAGGCTATGCAGACTGGTAGGCTACGGGAGAGCCATGGAGATCGTTCTCTCAGGCGGCATGGTGGATGCAGAGGACGCGCTTAGTATGGGAATAGTCAACAGGATCTTACCTAGCGAAATTCTAGAAGAAGAGACCATGAAGCTAGCTACGGAGATTTCCAAGAAGTCCCCACATGTCACTAAGGTAGCAAAACGAGCAGTAAGGGGTGCATTGGAACTACCATTCTCCGAAGGGGTCTTGATGGAGCGCTCTGAGTTTGTCGCCCTTTTCGACACTGAGGATAAGGAGATTGGTGTCACGGCATTCCTGGATAGATCCGATGCAGAGTGGGTAGGAAAATAACACCTCAACACAAGCTGCTCGAGATCAACCTGGTTGAATCGGACTCCCTGGTGGGGTCAATAACCAGCCAACCAAACTCTGATCCCAATAGAACTAGCTCTTCCTGAATCTCCCTAATCCGATTAAGATTACCGAGATAGTGGTCCACTTTCTTACCGTTGTGCTTTTCTCTATTTGCTATCATTCCTCGATGTCTCTCCTCGCTGGAGACATAGAGAACAACTCCAATGGCCACACCGCCAGCCTCCCTCCAAAGGTCAATAACCTCCTTGTTTGGGAGATAATGAACCCCTTCCAGAAGCAAGTCAGTTCCCTTTGAGATGGCTCTCTCTATTACTGCCAAAACCCCTTCTGAGAGGGCCTGAACCGTTTCTTTCCAATCTTCCGTAGCCGAACCCTCAGCCGGCTCGAAAGAGGAACGATGTAGGGCAGGTCTTGCAGTCGATGATATCTGTGTCCTCAGAACCTCTCGAATCGTGTCCGTGGACGCTATTTTTGCAAGGCCAAGAGAAGATGCCAGACTTGTAGACATAGTGGATTTTCCGACCCCGCTTGTCCCACAGATAATCAACAGTCTTGGGACCAATTAATCACCTAGCGCTGAATTGATTTAATCTCGAGGAACTCCTCCATACCGTGGACCCCTAACTCTCTCCCCAGTCCCGATTGCTTGTACCCCCCGAAAGGAGCAGTAACGTTGAACGCGCCACCATTAATGCTAACCTGACCAGTCCTCAACATCCTGGCTACTCTCATTGCTCTCTCCTCATCACCAGACCAGACCCCTCCAGATAGCCCATATTCAGAGTCGTTCGCTAGCTCTACTGCCTCCTTCTCTGAGGAGTATGAGGTGATGCATAGAACAGGACCGAAAATCTCCTCTCTGAATATGGTCATATCCGGGGTAACGTCCGCGAAGACAGTCGGCTTTACGAAAAATCCAGACTCAAGCCCATCTGGCACCCCCTCTCCGCCTGCAACCAGGGTAGCCCCTTGTTCGATTCCACTAGAGATGTATGAAGAAACACTCTCCTGCTGCCTCTTGGAGACCAGTGGGCCACATCTGCTGGACTCATCCATGGGGTCTCCAACAGTGTACCTCCCGATCTTGTTTGAGATAACCTCCACAACCTCGTCTCTAGAATCCTCTGGCACTAGAAGCCGAGTAAGGGCCGAGCACTCCTGACCAGAGTTTCCGAAGCACGAGTAAATCGCCGAAGTTGCCGCTCGTTGGATGTCTGCGTCGTCCAGTATTATGTTCGCACTCTTTCCCCCAAGTTCCAGTGTCACTCTCTTTACGCTTGGTGCTGCCAGTTCCGAGACCCTAATCCCAGCGCTTGTAGATCCTGTAAAGCTGACCATATCCACCATTGGATGGCTAGACAGGGTCTCTCCGATTTCTCTCCCGTGACCTGAAATCAAATTGAAAACCCCATCAGGAAGGCCTACATCATCCAGTATATCTGCTAGAAGGAATGCATTTAGGGGCGCCTCTTTTGATGGCTTTAGCACCATCGTGCAACCCGCTGCGATAGCTGGCGCCACCTTTCCGATTATCTGGTGCAGGGGGAAGTTCCACGGGGTAATCATAGCTACCACCCCTATCGGCTCCTTGATTACGAGAGAGTTCCTTACCTCTTCCTCCCATACGTATTCGTCTAGGATCTTCGCGTAAGACCTGGAAACAACCCTTGGAGTACCTACCATCGCCATCCTGGAGTACTCTATAGGTGTCCCTACCTCCGAAGTAATTGTCTCGGCTAGATTCTCGCTTCTATCCTTGATTAAGCCCGAAATCCTGTTTAGGAATTCTACTCTCTCGCTAACCTCGCTTGTTGACCAATCCGTGAATGCTGACCTAGCAGCCTCTACAGCAGAATTAGCATCTGAATCGCTGGAGACTGGTACGGAACCAATCACCTCCTCATTGGTGGGATTGATTACCTCGATAGAGCCCTCTCCACTGGGCTCTACCCAGTTTCCATTGATGTACAGGTGCCGGCGTTCGTGCATGGCTGACCCAACCTGCGACATCTTATGATATTCATGCAATTCAATAGAGTGGCCCTTGCTCGAGAGCCATGCCAGTTTCCACCGACATGCTTGACGGAGGGGTAGCTGTGGTCACTTTGTCTCCAGCTGCCTCCTCGAACACCTTCTCCCCCGATCACTTCGACCCATTTCTCTCATGTTTACAAGAGGTGATGGCAAACCCCTCTTGTAGGTCAGTAGTAATCACTGGTTCTGGACGCTTCTTCTCCTCTGGGGGTAACATGGACGACTTTTCTGATGCAATAGAGAATGACAATATTGGTAGTATAGTCCAGGAGATGACCGATAAGCTACATCCCCTTCTCTTGAGGATGAGGACCTCTGAGAAGGTTTTCGTGTGCGCCATCAATGGGTCAGCAGCCGGAGGAGGACTAGGTTTGGCACTAGCATCAGACTACAGAGTCTGCTCTCCAGAGGCGAAGCTCGCCTCCGCGTTTTTCCGACTAGGGCTCTCACCTGACGGGGGGATGACATGGTTACTTCCAAGACTGGTCGGGAACCAGGTGGCTCGCAAGTTCTTCTTCAACTCCGAAGTTTGGTCCGCCGAACAGGCCCTCGATTATGGAGCAGTCGATGAGCTGGCCGACTCCAGCGTCCTTCTAGAAAGGGCCATTGAGGTTGCCAGAGATTGGGGCAAGTGGTCGGTCAGCAGCAGGAAGGGGACGAAGCAACTGCTAGATGCGTCCACTTCTACATTCTTCGAGACTCAGCTGCATTTCGAGCAGTCGCTAATGGTAGCGTCCTCGCAAACGGAGGATTTCGTAGAGGGAGTCACTTCATTCAAGCGTAAGAGGGAACCATCGTTTGGAAGTTTAGAGGAGGAGTAGGATGGTCAAAAGACTGGTAATCATGCGTCATGCGAAGAGCAGCTGGAAAGATCAGAAACTCGATGATCACGAACGACCACTGAACAATAGGGGCAGGAGGGATGCTCCCATAGTGGCAGATGCAATTTTCGATAGGGGTTGGATTCCAGAAGTTATACTGGTTAGCAGTTCGAAGAGGACTCTCCAGACTCTGGAGGGGATGTCTCACAGGATGGGAAAGATTCCATTCCAGGTTAGACCGGGAATCTATCATGCAACAGTATTAGACCTAATGAAAGAATTAGAAGATGTGTGGGATAACGGGACCACGATGATAATTGGCCACAATCCTGGTTCGGAGATTCTTGTGAACCATCTCTCCGGAGAATGGCATAGAATGCCCACTGCAACCGCGGTTTTATTGGCCCACTCTGGATCATCATGGACGGTCAAGGACGTTATTCGTCCAAAGGAGATTGAATAGTCAAGGATGCTCGGGGACATCGTCAGACCAGTGTGACATTTTGTTCAAAGTGACGGTCACATTAGTCACCTCTCCCTGCTCCCAGTAATCAACACCAACGAATGTCGGCCTATTTCCTACAGTTTCCCAGCATAACAGAGCTCTCTCCAATAGAGTATCGTAAGCATTGACCTGAGACGCTTTAATTGGATCCGCAAATCCAAAATCGCTGTTTAACCAGTTATTCATATGCCAAACAGGTTGACTCGAATCGCCTCTTCCAAGGTCGCAGGTCATTTCTTCTTGGCTAGATTCTCCATACGGGGTATCCCAAGTATGCTTCCAAGCCGGCAATAATTTAGTGAAATTATCTTCATATTCCATCTCTATGAAAATTAAGACATCAGTCCCAGATAGTGACATATCCCCTAAAGATGGCCATGAGCTTCCTAATTCGTGGATGTATGCCCTCTCCAAGATTCCTGTTTCATTCAGCAGGTACTCTAGATGCTCCCCCGGTACCGCATAGTTCTGTATCAAAAGACTGACAACGTCTCCGCTGCTATTATTATGCAGGGAATTGAGATTTCTGAGCCAAGCAAAGGCATCAACACTACCAAATAAGCATGGGGGTGTATTCGGCAAGGACGGTGCATGGCAAAAAACCACGTCCTCTTTTTCACTATTAAATTCAGACTGGTGATAGGGGTCTAGCATGAAAGCTCTGATGCCATCCTCCCATTGACTCTGCAAACCAGTTAGATGGTTTATTCCACCCATTATGCCATCTTCTGGGGTGGAGAATGAGTTATGACTCTCTGCGAAGGTGAAATCGTCATATGTTCTAAGGCAATACCTAGCTTCTCCGTGACAGGAAATAAAGTCATTCGGATCCATCGGATTGAAACCCCTCTCTAACTCCCAATCGTTTGGGAGATCATCGCCATCCGCATCATCATCCCACTCATCGCACTCCATGTCTCCGTCTAGATCGTCTGGTACAGATTCACTATCAACCGGGTCAGTTCCGCACATTGCTTCCTTGGCATCGCTCCAAGAATCCCCATCATCATCCAAGTCATTGAGGTCGCATTGTGAATCGCCATCAGTGTCAGTCGGAATCACGTCAGCATCATTTGGGTCAGTTGTGCAGTTCATTTCCTCGGAGTTGCTCCAACCGTCGCCATCGATATCCAGGTCCTCAGCGTCCTGAATGCCATCTCCATCCATATCAGGGGGAGGAGCTTCCAAGCATCCTGAGGTAATTAGCGAGACGCACAACAAAAAGGAGAACAATTTTTTTTTCATTTGCCGGACATCCTAACTATCAAATCCAGTGGCATCCTAGTCCATGACGGTCTCGTGGTGATCAGGGACGAAAGTCTGCTCAGTCATTGGTGGTCTCACGTATCCTCTCGCGGTCTTCCTCTCTGGAAGCTCTATCGGCTCTGGAGTAAGGTCCTCGTACTCAATCATAGAAAGTAGATGGCTAATGCAATTCAAGTGAGCATGCCTCTTGATATCGGAATTAACCACGAACCATGGGGACTGCTTAGTGTCAGTGTGAGCGAACATCACGTCCTTTGCCTCCGAGTAGTCTTCCCAGCGTGTGAGTGACTCTAGATCCATCGGACTAAGCTTCCACCTCTTGTGTGGTTCGTCCAGTCTTGCCTTGAAACGTTTCAACTGCTCGTCATCGGAAACTGAGAACCAATACTTGATCAGAATCGTACCGGACCTCATCAGCATTCTCTCGAACATTGGGCAGGATCTCATGAATTCGTCATACTCTCCCTCATCGCAGAATCCCATAACCCTCTCGACCCCTGCTCTGTTGTACCAACTTCTATCGAACATCACTATCTCTCCAGCAGCAGGGAGATGGTTGACGTACCTTTGGAAGTACCACTCGGTCTTTTGCCTCTCAGTGGGGGCCGGAAGAGCAGCCACCCTCACAACTCTGGGGTTGAGGTACTGCGCGATTCTCTTTATCACGCCACCCTTCCCTGCAGCATCTCTGCCTTCGAAGACGATAACAACCTTAAGTCCCTTAGCCTTTACCCATTCCTGGAGTTTGATAAGCTCTAGTTGTAGTCTGAATAGTTCTTTGTTGTACCTCTTCTTACCTATTCTCTCTATTTTCTTGCTCCCATTGCCGCCCATTGTAATCAACATCCCATAGCCGTCTTCGACAAAAGCCCTCTGGTCGAGGATCCGACGAATCTCGACGAATTAAAGGAGGCTGACAAGATCAATCAGTGATGACCTAGGGTCTTCGGACTTGGTAACTCCACTAGCCAAAAGAACCCCTGAAGTGCCAAGTTCGATGGCCTTGGCCACGTCCCCGCCGGTCTTTACACCCGCGCCGCATAGGATGCCAACACTCGGGGACACTTCTCTTACCGCTTGGGCTGTACCACTGACTATCCCAGGATCAGCGCTAGTTACCGAAGTCTCGCCGCCAATCAACTCGGGCGGCTCCACAGCAACAAAATCCGGCTCCAATGCCGCCAGTGCCCTTGCCTCGTGAATGTCTGCGGCACAGGCGCAAACATGGAATCCATCTGGAATCTGCTCCATGAGCATAGCGACGTGTTCCAAGCTGACCTTGTGTTCCGCATGATTAATCAGAGTTCCTGAAGCC
>Ga0160422_10002021_pt1 | contig 12703 bp, 14 predicted proteins | sample Fk160mmetaG_FD_108192 | JGI IMG/M metagenome (GOLD analysis project Ga0160422, IMG submission 108192) | Marine microbial communities from the Central Pacific Ocean - Fk160115 60m metaG | ecosystem: Environmental > Aquatic > Marine > Oceanic > Photic zone | place: The Central Pacific Ocean...
AACTAGCGGATCTCAAAATATTATTATCAGCCAAGGCTCTGGTGCGAGTATCACGATACCTAATGGTCAGACCAAGGCTATCTACTCAGATGGTGCTGGATCAGGCGCAGCGATGGTTGATGCGTTTGCTCACCTAAACGTAGTTGATCTTACTGTAGAAGATGACCTGACCTTAACTGATGATCTCACAGTAAATGGCGACATAGATCTTGAAGGTTCTATTGATGTCAACGGGACAGCTAACCTAGATATTATTGATGTAGACGGGGCTGCTAACTTTGCAGCAGACGTAACCTTCGCTGACGGTGCAGACCTTATCACTGCATCCGCTGGCACATCTAACGTCCGTATCGGCGTCAACGCTGGTAACAGCATCACCTCTGGCGGTAATTTCAACGTGGTCGTGGGTGATGAAGCGGGTACGGCTTTGACTACGGGTGATAACAACGTAGCGGTTGGATATGCAGCGTTAGACGCGAACCAAACAGCAAATCACAACGTAGCTATCGGTGGCTCTGCATTAGGATCAAACACTACTGGAGCAACTAACACTGCTGTGGGTGGTGAGTCAATGACTGCAAATACCGAAGGTGGTAACAACGTAGCACTTGGCTATCAAAGTTTGCATGATCTTACCACAGGAAGTAATAACACCGCTATTGGCTATCAAGCTTTATCTACTGAAGATGCTCATGGCGACAACGTTGCTGTGGGTTATCAAGCTCTAAAAACTCTAAATGCAGGAGCGGATGGTTTTAATGCGGCGGTTGGTTATCAAGCTGGTCTGTCACTCACTACGGGACTCAAGAACGTCTTTATTGGAGGGATTGCTGGAGATGCCCTTACTGATGCTGATTTGAATGTGGCCGTGGGTTTTCAATCATTAAGCGCGGATACTTTAGGCAGCAGATCGGTAGCGGTTGGCGCATTTGCTTTACAAGCCCAAAACTTCACTACTGCTACAAACTCTTACAATGTAGCCGTAGGAGTTGATGCTGGCTTATTAGTCACCACGGGAACCCTTAATACCCTTATTGGTGGATTAGCAGGAGATGCTTTAACTGATGGCGAGGCAAATGTTGCTATCGGTTATGGAGCTCTAGGAGCAGAAGATCAGGCAGACGCAAATGTAGCCATCGGTGTGAATACTCTTGCGAATCAAAACGCAGGAACCAGCGAAGCGTATAACACGGCGGTGGGCCATAACGCTGGTCGGCAAGTCACCACGGGAACTGTGAACACTCTGATCGGAGGTCTCGCAGGAGATGCTCTTACTTCTGGAAACTCTAATGTCGCTTTGGGTTATGTGGCGTTAAGCGCAGATACCCTTGGAGATAGAGCTGTTGCGATAGGTCTGAATTCACTGGCAACACAAAACTTTACAACCTCTACTGATAATTACAATGTTGGCGTGGGGTATCAAAGTGGTTTGTCAATTACTACGGGAATCCAGAACACTTTGCTTGGTGGCGTAGCTGGTGACTCTCTAACTGATGCTGATAACAACGTAGCGATAGGTTACGCCGCCCTTACTTCTGACACTCTAGGATCAAAGTCCGTAGCTATAGGAAAAAGTGCTTTACAGGCCCAAAACTTTACGACAGCTACTGATTCTTTCAATGTTGCCGTGGGTGCAAGTGCAGGGGTATCAGTCACCACGGGAAGCCAGAACACCCTCATTGGGGGTCTTGCAGGGGATGCGCTAACTAGTGGCAATAGAAACTCTGTGTTGGGATATCAAGCGTTAAGTTCTGATACATTGGGTGATAGAAATGTAGCTATTGGCAACCTTTCTTTAGCTTCTCAAAACTTCACAACAAGCACTGATTCTTACAACGTGGCTGTCGGGTTCAATGCGGGTAACGACATCACCACGGGAGTCCAGAATACCCTGATTGGTGGCCTAGCTGGTGACGTTCTCACTGACGCTGACTTTAATACTGGTATCGGTTTCGGTGCATTGAGTGCAGATACGTTAGGCAGTAAATCTACAGCACTCGGATATGCGACTTTACAAAACCAAAATTTCACAACCGCGGCTGACTCGTTTAATACGGCAGTAGGCTATGAAGCGGGTAATGCAATCACCACGGGAACCAACAACACCCTCATCGGAGGTCTTGCTGGTGATGCTATGCAAGCATCAACGAACAACACTGCCGTTGGATATGCTGCGCTAACTGCATTTAATTCAGCGGGAGATAATCTGAATACGACTGTTGGGTCAAACTCGATGGCAAGCCTGACAACGGGGTTTCATAATACTGCCGTGGGTTACGGTGCATTAGATGCTTCAACGACAGGAGAAAGAAACACGGCGATGGGCCGTGATGCTTTGGGGGCAGATACTAAAGGTAAATATAGTGTTGCCATTGGTGATGCGACTCTCAATGCACAAAATTTTACAACTGCTACGACTGTTTACAATGTCGCGGTGGGTTATCAAGCTGGTCTGTCAGTCACTACGGGAACTCAGAATGTTCTTATGGGTGGTCTTGCGGGGTATTCGCTCACAGACACTGATTTTAATGTCGCCATAGGATATGAGGCACTAACCAACGAAACGACAGGTCACGGATCAACCGCTGTAGGACATTTCGCTTTAAGAAATCAAAATGTCGCAGGCGGTTCTCAAACTTATAATGTCGCAGTGGGTTACAATGCGGGTAAATTGATAGCTTCGGCAACTCTTAACACCGCTGTCGGAGCACTTGCACTAGATGCGGAGGTGAATGGACACAGAAATACCGCCATAGGTTACGGTGCTTTATCTACACAACAATCTGGCACATCCACTAACACAAGCAATACTGCGGTAGGTTTCCATGCTGGGGTTTCAATAACCAGCGGAGGTAGCAATGTCCTTGTTGGCTCAGATGCTGGAGACGCTATTACGGGCGGTTCTAATAATGTAATTGTTGGACAAAATTCTGATTGTGGCGCAACCGAAAGCAACACAATTGTTCTAGGACAATCAGTGCAAGCCGTTGGCAGTTCAAACTTTACATTTGGTGCTGGGTCTACAGACAGCAACATCGCTGCTGGAGCCACAACTATTACAGCTCCATCAGATGAGCGTTATAAAGAAAACATCGCCGACTCTACGGCTGGATTATCTTTTATAAATGACTTGCGTCCAGTAACTTTTCAATGGAAAAAAGAAAAAGACGTTCCTTCAAACCATAGATCCTATGTAGAGGGTTCTGATAAACGAGTCATGAATAGCGATGGAGAAATCAATCATGGATTCATAGCCCAAGAAGTCAAAACCGCGATAGATAACCACTCTGAATTAAAGGATGGATTTGATATGTGGTCAGAAGAAAACATTGAAGGTGGTGGTGGGAGACAACGTGTTGCTCCAGCAGCCCTTATCCCTATGCTAGTCAAAGCAATCCAAGAGCTTTCAGCAGAAATAGAAACACTCAAATCAGGAGGATAGAAAATGGCAGAAGCAGTAGAACGCACAGACGAAGAGAAAGCACAGGCTTTCGCAGCGATGACCGGAAGTATTTCCGTGATTGACAACGTGCTTGATGACGATAACGAGTTCTGCAACGACATGACCAAAGAAGAAAAGAAAGAGCGTGTTATGCGTAGTGCTGGTTACATGTCTTATCAAAAAGCGTTAGGAGATTGGGGGTCAGAAGACTTCACTGCGATTGACGCTGCTATTAAAAAAGCAGAAGACTACGATCCAAGCGCATAGATGGTAGAATTGTTATTGGTAGTATTAGTGATATTGCCGATAATAGTTTTCAGTCATTTGTGGTGAGGAGACACTAATGTCCGAAGTCAGACAAGAATATAAAATGCACTCGTTGCCAGCCGTCTTTTTGATGGAGGCGACACTATCTGATGAGATAGTCAACGATCTGAACGAGTACCTGGATGATCTTTTGAATCAAGAAGACAGGGTATCTCATGCTGGTACGTTGGTGGGTCAGATTGGTAACGGCGAACAGCTTACAATGGATCATAACCACCCGAAGCTTGGCAAGTTCAACGAGCTGATTCAGATCATGGGTGCTGACTATGTTAAGAACTTTGCCGGTTCTACAGTCAACCCCTTCAAAGAAAATCGTATTGTAGAAACAGACGAGCTGTGGTCAGTACATAGCTATGCTGGTGATTACAACCCTATACATGATCATGGTACTAAGACCCTTATGGGTATCAGTTGTACGTGCTGGACTAAAGTACCACAACAGATATTAGATCAGCCAACCTCTGGCACAAGTGAATATGGTTTGTATAATTCCAGTGGTCACTCTGATGGATGTATTACATTCAACTATGGACAAGGCTCGTTGATGGATACAGAACGATTGCGTCCACCACAGATGGTGATCATGAAGCCGGAAGTTGGTAAGTTTTTTATGTTCCCTTCTTGGTTACAACATATGGTGTATCCGTTCCAAGGAGATGGAGAGCGAAGAACAGTAGCAGCTAATTTAAATGTTTGGAGGATAGCAGATGACGGAACAAAACACTGAAGAAAGCCCAGTAGTCACAATCTTTGGCGAAGAGTACAAAATAGAAGATCTTAAGCCAGAGGAGCATCGTCAGATTGCTAGGCTACAGAATCTTAAAGCAAGATTTGAAAACACGATGAATCAAATAGCTGGTTTGCAGGAGGATGCTCATGACCTTCAACTTGCGATTGCTAAAAGAGAAATGGATCTCAAGAACTCTGTCAAAGCTGTTGAGGAAGAAAAAGAGATCGTCCAATGATGGATTTGATGGAGATACTCACACTTGCTACTACGGTGGTGACGGTTGCGTCTGCGGTATGTGCGGCTACCCCTACACCCAAAGACGACGAGTTTATGGGGAAATACGTCTATCCATTCCTAGAAGCTTTAGCTTTGAATATAGGAAAAGCTAAACAACCGGCTCCCCAAGAAGAAATCTTAGATGGATGAAGGTCTTGCGAAGGCAATGGGTATGGACGTTGAAAAGGGGCAGAAAGCTTTGCAAGAGATAAACGCTCACGAGCGAGAGTGTGCTTTGCGTTATGAAAGGATCGAAGAGCGATTAGCAGACGGCTCAAGGCGGTTTGACAGACTAGAAAGAATGTTATGGGGTGTGATAATTTTGATAATTGGAACCTTGTTGGTTCCACAATTTTTAGGAGGATAAACTGATGAGCGAAGGTACTTCGGTAAAAATACCCACCTGGGCGTTACCTATAGCGGCTGCCGCTATATCTGGTGCAATCGCGTGGGGTTCCATGCAAGCACAAGCACAAGCGACAAGTTCGGAGGTGGCTCGTATTGAGCAGGTGGTAAAGGAAACGGCGCAGAAAGCAGTAGCCAACGGGCAACTGTCGGCGGTGAATCAAACACAGATCAAAGCGGTGGTGGACAGTCTGAGTCAACAGCAGGAGACATTAAAGTCAACGGACGAGAAGCTGGCTCAATTGATCCAAATAATGCTTCAGAAGCAATAAGACTAGATTACGATCCCGAAAACCCAAATCCGTATTGTGATCTGAGAGAGTGGAACAAGTTAAGGCTAGTCAACCCGCCATCGAAACGGCATCAAGTCGCTACAGATTGGTTGAAATTTAACCACCAACAATGCGGGTACGGAGCTTATATCTATGTGCGTAACACGATGCCAAGGGTGCTAGGAACGGCACATCAAGTAGATATAGACGTTTTGACCTGGGGCTTGGTCCAACCAGCAGCAGAAAGAGTACAGGCAATAGGTAAAAAAAGAGAAATCTAATGGAAATGTTGGTTTACGTGTTGTTAATGTTTCGTGGAAACGAGCAGGATATGAGCTTTCAAGTACATTTCCAGACTTTGACCTCTTGCAGCCAACATAAAATGGCTATCGAAAGACAATCCCCAGAGCGTTGGGCTTACATTCTTCCAAAGACCAACAAGTTTTCTTTGCATTGTGAACCCAAAATAATTAAAAGCTCTGAAGCTGGCACGAGTATTATTTTTCACGATCTTAAAACCGTGACCCAAGATGAGTGAAATACCCCCTTTTCCGAACAGCGTAAACGCCCCACAACCTGCGCCCAAGCATCACATACAAAAGATAGACACGGAGCGTATGCAGGGCAGGGAGACAAACGCGAAACAGGAGATTATCACTACGATATACGACGCTAAAGTTTATACATACAAAGGTGGGCAACTTAGCTACACAACTCCTAAAGTCACGGGTCAACACATTTTGGTCACGGTATGAATGCTAAAAAGCTTGAGCCAAAATCTCGGTACGCAGAGTACGATGTTGACGGTGACGGCACTGTCACCGATGAAGAGTTAACGAAACATACGGAGATGCTGCAACTTGAACTCCAAGAAGAAAAAGCAGACAGTCAAAGAAAGATGGCCTGGGTTGCTGTTGGGAGTATGTGCTTTTTCGCTCTTTTGCCTATTGCTCCTTTTGTCCCAAGTGACCGCCTTGACACCTTAGCCAGCATAAGCGACATGCTCTTCCTTAGCCAAGCCTCCATCGTTGGGCTATACTTTGGGGCAACCGCATATATGGCAAAGCGATGAGCATACTCGGATCTTTAATAGAGCCTGCAACCAAGCTTCTCGATAAAGTCATTGAAGACAAAGATCAAAAAGCTGTTCTGGCACATGAAATCGCCACGATGGCGGAAAAACACGCCCAAGAGCTTGCAAAAGGTCAGATAGAAATCAACAAGTTAGATGCGAAAGGCAACTGGTTCCAATCTAGTTGGAGACCGTTGGCTGGATACACGTGTGTGCTGGGTTTGATGGTCAACTTCCTCGTATCTCCCATCGCAGCAGGATTTGGGATAGTAATACCCCAAGCAGACGCAGGCGTTATGATGCCGTTATTGCTTGGCATGTTGGGTCTTGGTGGTGCTCGTTCGGTAGAAAGAATAAAGGGGGTGGGGAAGTAACATGACAAAGCTAATCGACATGCTGAAACTGCATGAAGGTGTGCGAACCCACGCCTATCGGTGCAGTGCTGACAAGTGGACCATCGGAGTGGGCCGAAACATAGATGAAAACGGTGGCTTGGGTCTGACCGAAGAAGAAATAAACGTGCTGCTCATCAATGACATAAAAAGGGTACAAAACGAACTAGGTGCCAGCTATTTTTGGTTTCGGGAGCTTGATGACGTTAGAAAAGACGCCCTGACAGATATTTGTTTCAACTTGGGACTTTCTAGACTACGGGGGTTCGTTAAAGCAATTACTGCCATGTCTAGGAAACAATGGGATCTTGCCGCAGATGAGTTTATGGATAGTCGTTGGAGTCAACAGGTTGGACAACGCGCTGTCACGGTTACTGAAATGATTCGCACTGGAGAGTATCAGTAATGCCTCTTGCCAAGTTTATTTTCAACCCCGGTATAAACAAAGAAGGCACTGCATATACGGCAGAAGGCGGTTGGTTCGATGGCAATCTTGTTCGTTTCCGTAAAGGACTGCCGGAGAAGATAGGGGGCTGGCAAAAATATATCGAAACATCTTACGAAGGGACCGGTCGCAAACTACACGGCTGGGTCGATCTGGACGGTACAAAGCTTTTGGGTCTCGGCACACGGTTCAAGTTATATATACAAGAGGGCACCTCTTACAACGACATTACCCCGATTCGATCCACAACCGGCGCAGGCGACGTTACTTTTGCCGCGACCAACGGATCAAGCACGATCACAGTAACAGACTCCGGCCACGGCGCGGTAAACGGGGATTTTGTTACATTCTCTGGCGCATCCTCTTTGGGTGGCAACATAACCGCTGCCGTATTGAACCAAGAGTATCAAGTAGATACGGTTCCAACCGCGAATACTTTTACGATTACGGCAAAAGATACCTCTGATGCTACCGTCACAGCCAATAGCAGTGACACCGGCAACGGTGGCGGGTCTGTAGTCGGAACATATCAAATAAACAGCGGCCTTGATGTGTTCGTAGATGGCACAGGATGGGGCGTTGGAGCTTGGAGTGCTGGGACTTGGGGGTCTACGACCTCTCTTGGAGATTCAAATCAGCTACGCCTTTGGTCAATGGATAACTTTGGCGAGGATCTGATCTCCAACCCCAGAGCAGGCAGTATTTATTACTGGGACAAAACCAACGGGCTAAACACCCGCGCAGTCGCCCTGACAAGCTTACCGGGTGCTAATCTTGCCCCAACCAAAGGTTTGCAAGTCATTGTATCTGACGTTGACCGGCACGTCTTTGTATTAGGGGCAGACCCTATCAGTGGTGGTTCTCGCAGTGGGACTATAGATCCTTTGCTGATAGCGTTTTCAGACCAAGAAAACGCCGCAGAATGGGAGCCGACCGCTACAACTACAGCGGGATCGTTACGTTGTTCTGCTGGGTCTGAGATCATTGGTGGTCTTCGCGCTCGACAGGAGACATTGGTTTGGACGGATGTCGCTTTATACAGCCTGCAATTCATAGGTCCGCCCCTGACTTTTGGTTTGAACTTGGTCAATGAGGGCGTCAGTCTGATTGGACCAAACGCCGCCGTGAATACCCCTCGTGGCGTGTTCTGGATGGATAAAAAAGGTTTTTACAATTATAACGGGTCAGTGACGCCGTTGCCTTGTAGCGTCCAATCATATGTTTTTGATGACATCAACGAAAAACAGGCATTTCAATACTTTGCTTTTGTTAATAAGCAGTTTGATGAGGTGGGTTGGTTTTATTGTTCGGAGAGTGCGACGGTCATCGACAGGTATGTCGTATACAACTATGTGGAACAGACATGGAATATTGGTCAATTGTCCCGCACAGCGTGGTTAGATGAGGGTATTGTGGCGTTTCCACGGGCAGCGGGTAAATCAGACTCCACACACTTTTTGTTCCAGCATGAAACCGGCCACGATGACGACGGTAATCCTATGACGAATGTATTTATCGAGTCTGCTGACTTTGATATTGGTGATGGCGAGGAGTTTCAGTTCATACGCCGTATGATCCCAGATGTGAAGTTTACCGGTGATGGTGGTAGTGATCAGGCTATTAACGTAGTAATGAAGACACGGAACTTTCCTGGTCAATCGCTGACCTCGGACCAAACAAGCAGCTTTACTGCAACGACCACTAAAATAGATATGAGAGCGCGTGGACGACAGGCTTCTGTTCGTTTCGAATCGGACGATGACGCTGGCACAGACGTTACTCTAGGGGTTGGTTTTAGACTCGGTGGCACAAGGCTTGATCTGCAACCCAACGGGCGTAGATGAGTAAGCTTTTACAGGGCAGATTGCCGTTTGCACAGGGCGAACAGGTGGACACGGGCACCTTCAATCGAACTGTACGTTTGCTCGAACTTAGCTTAGACTCTGTTGATCCAGATGCGACACCGCAGTTTACTGCCGCTCGTCGAGACGAGTTGAAATTTAACGCTGGTGATATAATCTGGAATCTGACTGAGGGCGTTCTACAGGTCTATACTGGCAACGTCTGGCAGAATATATCTTCTCCGTCAACATCGGGGTTAAGCGCAACAGTTAGTGTCGGGACCGTTACGGTAGCTACCAACGGTTCTACGGTTGTAACAATCAGTTAGCGGTAACTTATGGCGGAACCTGCTCTACAATACGACGAATTCGAAGATATCGAGCCGATAGAGATCCCTGCCGGTGGCATTGCTACCTTTCTGACCGCACGAGAAGGTATAGCCGCCGATTCTGATGATGAAATCCCACAAGGTGGCATAGCCCAAGTTAAAGCCGTTGCAGATCAGTTAGCGGAGTTTGGTCGATATGAAGACCAATACATGGTCCACGCAGCCCACGGTGAAACAGTTATTCCAATGGAGGTTTTTCGTAAAAACCCTATTCTGAAAGAAAACATATACAAACAAATGCGCGACATGGGCCTTGAGCCAGAGCGTTATGTTGTAGGCAGTGAATTCAACTCGATCAACCCAGTAACGGGGCAGCCTGAGTTTTTTCTTAAGAAGCTAGTCAAAGGCGTGAAAAACGTCTTCAAGGGGGTCAAAAAAGTTTTTAAGGTTGTTGCTCCTTTATTGGTAACCGCTGCTGTAAACACTTTATTTCCCGGTCTGGGAGCCATCGCTGTCGGAGCGATATCGGGTGGTATTACCTCTCTCGTACAAGGCGGTGATCTTAAAGACGCATTGAAAGGAGCAGCGATTGGCGGAGCTTTAGGTGGCGTAACAAAAGCCGTTCAAGGTGCTCGTGGGGCTGCCGCAACAGGCGGGGATTTATTAACAGGTGCCAAAGAAGGATTCTTGGCACCAGGTAGCGTTGATCCATATACGGCCGGTATGGAATCTGGTTTGGATGAAATTTTCAAAACGTCAGTTCCCCAGCCGTCTTTATCCAAAGTGGATGAAAAGGCGTTGCCATCTTTGCAAGAGACACAAAGTTTTTCAGCAGAGGATATCAGGCGATTAGAAAATCTACCTTTTGATTCGAAAACTAACCCGTACGGCGTGAAGACAAGTGTGACGCCGGCGTCAGCGCAAAACGTGACTTCTACACCGACTACCGTCACTGACGCGGCAACAACTTCGGTAGAGGTCCCATCCTTGAGGTCTGGTTTGGCACGGCTGACCGGTTATGGAGACGCGGCTTTTGAACCTATCGAGGGTTTTAAAGACATATTTTTGCCGGGGTTGCAACAAAACGCCGCAATTGCGGACGCTGCTGAAACGTTCACAAAGCAAACGGGTTTTGGGCGCGGAACACCAGAGTTCGCCAAGTTTATGGCTAACCTTGACATAAAAAAACCGGGTTTTTTCCGGAAATTTGGTCCGGGCATCGCTGGTCTTCTAGCGGTTGACGCTTTGACCCGAGAGGAGCCGAAAGATTTTAACGTGGCGGAAGCGGTAGAAAACCCTTTGATCGGAGATCGTAGGTACTCACCCGGCACATTTTTACCTAGACCCACCTACACAATAAAAACTTTAAAACCAGAAGACTTTGCTGTACCGACAACAGCACCCGTCTATAAGCCTGTACCCGGTGTTGCTGAGGGCGGTGGTATTGATGAAAACATTTTTCCACGCATGATGGGTCCTATAGAAGGTCCGGGGACCGAAACTTCGGACGATATACCCGCTATGCTTTCAGATGGTGAGTTTGTAATGACAGCGAAAGCCGTCAGGGGTGCTGGTAACGGATCTCGCCAACGGGGGATGAGAAACATGTACAACATGATGAGTAATTTTGAGGCAATGGCCTGATGGCTACTACAACCCAAATACAAGAGGTACGAGAATCTGCACCGGTCGAAGCGTATAAGTTAGGTCTATACGAGTCGGCGCAAGATTACATTACCCGAATGCAAGGCATTGACCCTGCTACTGGGCAACCGCTTGTGGATGCAGAGGGTAGGGAGCTTGGACCGGTGTTACCGCCAACTCAAGCTATCGCCGGTCTTACAGCAGAACAAATTGACGCAGGCGACTTAATCAGGACGGGTATTGGTGGTTACGAGCCGTTTTTGCAAGGTGCTTTAGCAAGCACCCAAGCCGGTCAGCAGGCGATAACAGCCGGAGCCTTACCAGGTATACAAGAAGCTCTAGGGGTACAAAGAGGTTCGTTGCAGACTTTACGCGATGCACAGTCCCTCGCTGCTGCGACGAGGGCAGAGCCTTATACGTTTAGAGATCAAGCACTTAGAGGTTTATCAGCCGCCGCTTCCGACATTACTGGAGCACAGGCTGGTGTGCCGTTGCAAACTCAAGCTGCACAGCAGGGTATTGCAGCGGCAGACGTATTAGGCCAAAGGGCCGCACAAGACGCACAAGCCCGTCTGGGACTCGGTGCGAGACAAGCAAGAGAACTGGCTGGGGATGTTGGTCTTGGAGCTTTGCAAACCGCAAGAGCATTAGGCACTCAGTTAGGGACTGCTACACAAGCCGGTATAGAGCAAGCAGGACAAGGCCAGCAACAGCTTTTGCGACAAGCCGGGGTCTCTGCAGGAACAACTGCGGGAGCACAATCTCGGTTAGCAGCAGCGGCTAGGCAAGCAGAACGAGAGGCCGGTGTCGGTCAGGCAGGCATACTCGCATCGAGAGGCGACGTTGCCGGAATTCGTGCTGGGTTACAGGACGCAGGAGCTACTTTCGATCCATCGGGAATTGCTGCGTTCATGGACCCCTATACACAACAAGTAGTAGAGGCGACCCGACGCGAGATCATGAGAACGGGTGAGCTACAAAAACAACAGGCAGACGCGCAAGCGATAGCAGCAGGGGCGTTTGGCGGATCGCGAACCGGCGTCCAGCGGGGTGAGATAGATCGCGCTATCAACGAACAAATTGCAAGACAGACAGCCGGGTTATTGAGCCAAGGCTTCGGTCAAGCCCTCCAAGCATCTCAACAAGCTTTTGAAGCTGGCAAAGGCAGAGAGCTACAAGCCGCTGGACTCGGCGGTCAGTTAGCTCAATCCGAGGCTGGTCTTGCTGCACAAGCAGCACAGTTGGGCATTTCAACCCAACAATTGAAGGCGCAACTTGCCCAGCAGGGTGCAGGTCTGGGTCAATCACAAGCGCAGTTGGGAATGCAGGCTGCGCAACAAGGAACGGCGTTTAACTTAGCTGCTCAACAAGAGGCTGCTCGTAATGCTCAAGCTCTTGCTCGACAGGCAACCCAAGCCCAACAACTTCGTGGCTCTGTCGGTTTACAGGCGACGGGTATTGGACAACAGGCCGCTCAAACGGGCGCACAGTTAGGTCTATCCGCTGCTGAAATGGCGCAACGCGGGGC
>Ga0160422_10002023_pt1 | contig 12702 bp, 25 predicted proteins | sample Fk160mmetaG_FD_108192 | JGI IMG/M metagenome (GOLD analysis project Ga0160422, IMG submission 108192) | Marine microbial communities from the Central Pacific Ocean - Fk160115 60m metaG | ecosystem: Environmental > Aquatic > Marine > Oceanic > Photic zone | place: The Central Pacific Ocean...
ACGCAAGTTGTTTGGCAAAGCTATCCATGCCGATACTGTTATTATTGCTGCTGTCAATGGCGGCGAGCATGGCTCGCAGTATCAGGTTGGCGAGATGGACCCTGCCGAGCTTGACCGTTGGACTGTCTTCGACGTGGAGCCAACTGTCGAGGATTGGCTCGATTGGGGTAAAGATAACGTCGATGGTCTCGTTTGGGATTTCGTTAATCAGAATCGCTCTCACCTTGAGCATGCCGAGGATTACGAGCCTAACAAGGTATACCCTTCCCGTCGTTCTTGGAAGCGGCTAAACGATTGCCTGCTCAATGCTGGTCTTCTCAGTGATGACCATCGCAATGATTCTAACATCTATCACTTGTCCGCTGCTTTTGTCGGCATGGAGGCTGCTGTTGCGTTCAACGATTTCGCTCAGAACTATGAGCGTCAGGTTACTATCGAGATGATTCTTGATGATGGACAGGTCTCCAAGACGTCTGATTTCGGCATCAATGAACACTGCGCTCTGATTGAGAAGATCGAGGCAAGCAATACCTTCAAAGACGAATTGGGATCAGAGCGTATTCAAAACCTCGCTAATTACTTCGTTACACTGCCCTCCGAGGCTGCAATGAAGCTATGGACGGTTATCGGCAAGGGTGACAATGCCAATGTTATCTCACTGCACAAGTCAACTGCTTCTGATGGCACCAAGGTCTCTTCTCGCATGGTAGAAATGCTGACTGGTAATAAGGACAGCTAGCAACTAATTAAAAATAGTTGCATATGATTATGAGGTGATGGTCGAGGAGTTTATTACTAGTACCCGCCAATTTGCTGGTTTCGGCGGAGGACACGAGTCCACTAATCAAAAAACCAGATAGCAAGGCTGCTCTGCGAGTAAACAGTCCCTCGGCCATCTTTTTTCTTTACTGTCTAAAAACCGTTCTTATGCTTGTACTGTAAGACGGAGGTTGCGATGAGTTTCAATCTTAATGACCACATCTTTCGGCTTCTTAGCCGCGAGCCTTTCTTCGCCGCGCTATCTCGCCGTATCGAAAAGCAGGAATCAAAGAACATTCCGACTGCCGGTGTGCGCGTTAACCCTGAGACTGGGTACTTCGAGATGATGTACAATCCAGATTTCTTCGAGGGTCTGACTGATGCACAGCGAACTGGCGTCCTGATGCACGAGTTCTATCATCTCGTTTTTGAGCATGTGACTGGCCGTCTTCCTGATGAATTAGCTGGTGTCTTCACTAGTCATGGCAACATACCAAAAGAAAAGGCAGAGCTTTTCAAGCTATGGAACATCGCCGCTGACCTTTCAATTAACTGCATGATCGGCAAAGATAAGCTGCCAGATATGTGTTGCTTTCCGGGCACTGCACCCTTTGAAGATATGCCTAGTGATCAGACAAGCGAGTGGTATTATGAGCAACTGAAGAAAAAGGTTGAGGAGCAGAAAGATCGAGGCGAAGGCGATGAGGGCGAAGGCGGTCAACCCGGATTCAACCCTGACTCTGCTGGTCAATTTGATGACCATGGTTCATGGGGTGGCGAGTCTTGTGACGAGGCTACAAAAGAGATTGCTAAGGAGCGCCTCAAAGAAGCCGTCAAAGACGCGGCTAATGAAGCTGCGAGTCATAGCAATTGGGGCACTGTGTCTCATTCTGTCCGTCGAGAGATTATGCAACGTCTAGCGACTAAAGTCGATTGGCGTAAAGTTCTGCGATGGTTTGTTAAGTGCTCTCAGCGCTCTAACAAGCGCTCTACTCCACGTCGCCTAAACAAGCGTTATGCTTACGTGCATCCCGGCCGCAAGGTCGAACGCGTTGCAAATATCGCAGTGAGCATTGACCAGTCAGGTTCGGTATCTGATGAAATGTTGGCTGCTTTTTATTCTGAGCTTAACAAATTGGCTGACGTTGCTACATTTACTGTGATTCCTTTTGATACGCAGGTCGCAGAGGATAAGGTTTATGTTTGGAAAAAAGGCGAGAAGCGCAAGCGCGAGCGTGTTTTGTACGGTGGTACTTGTTTCAATGCGCCAACTGAGTTTGTTAATAAAGGCAAGTATGACGGTCATATCTGCCTGACTGATATGTGCGCTCCCAAACCTAAGCCTAGTAAGTGCCCGCGTATGTGGATGACTGATAGCCGGAATGGTAGTAACCCTTATTTCAAGACTAACGAGAGGATTGTAATTGTTGATAAATAATGAACAGATTGATTGTCAAGAGCCATCGATAAACGAAGAGGTAGGCCCAAGCGCTGAAGAATATTACGAATATGAGGACATGGATCTTGCTTATCTCGATTCGTATTATGGCGACGATGACTGGGCTCGCCGCTACGAATCAACCGGCTCTATTGATTACGATCCAGACTGGATTTGAAAATGAGAAAACTAATTAGCATTTTATACTCTTGTGCAGCAGGTCTTGAGCAAGCTTGCGCCACTTTTGAGGCCATTCAGATTGCGCGCACAAGCCCAAAAAATGATGCTCTAACTGTTGGTCAGCCAAAAAAACCAATTGGTTTTCAAAAAAACATCGTCACGGCCTTTACTGATCAAAAACCGTGATTATATTTTCAACATGGAAAAGGCTACAAAAGAGGTAATCTCTATTTTTCAGGATGATAAGCATATGTGTTCGCTTGTCGAGTCTTTGAAAATGACAGACGCATCTCAATTTGAAAGTCTTTGCCGTTATATGTGGGGTAACTTAACCCCCGATAAGCTTGAATTAAATAACGTTGACTGGTCTAAAGTTACAGCACAAGTCGGATACAAAGTGAAATAAAGTGTTTACTAAACGAAAACTGTGCTTATAGTTTACATATGAAAACAATCACTAAAATATTAGCCATCGTTTTGTTCGGCGGTTTTCTGTTCACATCGTGCTATTTCGATGTCGACAGCCGTCGCGATGATCATTCGACATATACAGTCTACAACAACGAGCATGCTGATATATTTCTATATCATTTAGATTGCTTTCATGAGCCTTATGAAACTCAGGCACACTGGTGTGATTTATATTCTGAGGCTGAGTGTTGCACTTGGAATGTTGATGGGTGGTATGAGGAATGGTGTGACTGGGATTTCGACGGATGCTGGGAATATAATAGGAGTTTTTAAGCATGTTTACAGTAACGAATAATACACTTGACGCTAATTACACCTGCTTGCAGGCGGAGGTATCGCTTCCCGCACGTGCAACGTTTGACCTTCTAGGTGAACCTCTAGAGGGTGACGGCCACAAGGTCAGCGCGGAGTGGATCCTTCAGGATGAAAGTGGCCATGTCGTAACACTCTACGATTGGAAGGCTGTCCCTGACGCTCTAAGTCAACAGGAATCAGACGAGCCTTTTACTTTTCACATTGGTGGTCATGACTCGATGACTGCTAGTAATTTCAAAGATTGGCTAGTTAAAAACTTAAAATAATATTTTACTCACCTATGTACGTGCCTATAGTTTAGATAAGAGGTTATCAATGCAAGTCGGTGATATTGTTCAGCTTAAAGAAGACTGGCAAATAAAAGATGTTTACTATGGCCTAGGCGTTATTACTTCTATTTGTGAAGAAGAATATTGGACCTCTTACAGAGTTCAATGGAATGATGATTTTTCATTTCATGAAAAAGAACACTTGGAGCTAATCAGTGAAAGTCGGTGATTTGGTTAGAATTTGTGATGATAGGGTTGTCCGCCTTTGTGGCTCTGACCCTGGAATTGGAATCATTGAGAGCATGAGCACAAACCTAGTTAGAGTTAGATTTGTATCAGAAAGTCGATGGCAGAACATAACTAAGCCGCTAGCTCAAGGCTGGGTGGAGGTAATCAATGAAAGCAGGTGATATCCTTATCCTTTCTGGTAAGACAAAGCACGGAAAGAATCGAGTCAGAGAGCAGGGCGAACTCTGGAGAATCATTAAAATTAAGGGCGCTTTGCCGCATGGCCGTTGTCCTGCTGGTACAGAGATTGCGGAGCTTGAAACGCTTGACGGCAAGCATTGGCGCTTCGTATCAGTCCCATCCGATGAAGACTTTGATTTTCGCCCACAGTAATTTTTTCCTCACGCTAGCGAGGCGTATATGTTTGATATTGTTTTTATTTTCTTATGCACAGTGATTGTAGTTTATGCCACTGCCCGATACATTGAGCCCCGGTAACCTAGTGCGAATCAAGTGCGCCACATTTGGCGTCGCATCGGGCACAATTGCTTTAATAGTCGAGGGCTTTACGTCTAATGACGGGAGTTCTTCAGACCCTAGGGCTATTTGGACTGTCAAACTGATGAATGGTCGACGTCTAAGGTATTTGACGAGAGATTTAGAAAAAATCAGTTAAATGTTTAACTCTCTAAAAGTTGTTCTTATAGTTGTAACGTGAAAGGAGAGAGCACGATGAAACGAGAGAGAAACCCTTACGCTGGATTTTGGACCTTCGAGGACTTCAAGGTTAAATACTTTGGCGAGAATCAAGACGTGCCAAAGAAGATTGCACGCGAATTTTGGAATGACTTTAACTATGCTTTTGTCGGTGGCCTTAACCGATACATTAAAGAGACAACGGAGATTTGTTAATGATGATGCTAGATGAACTTATTGACCATCGCGAAGAGCTAAATGATTTAAATATTCGCTCTCGTGTTAACGCAACTGAGGCGGAAGCGCTTGAAGTTGCTGTGAAAATGCTTGACGCTCTAATTTATCAACTACAAAATCAAGCTGTATCCTTTACTCCCTAAAATCCGTTCTTATAGTTTAGTTGTAACCGAGACAAGGAGCGTTACAATGCGAGATATTGATAACCCGATGTTGTGGCAAGATGCCGTCGATGAGTTCACTAACCTGATTTTGCCAATAGTTCAACGCACTTATGAGCAAGACGGTATCCCCGACGGCCCAGCGCGCTGCGAGGCTTGGAACAATTGGACGGATAGCCTTTGCAAGAGTGGTATTATCAGCGATTGGCAGTATGAAAATTGGTCACACCCGCCTTGCAACGACTAGAAAAAGCGGGATCTACGAATTTTTTTCCACTTTACACATGAGCAAGAGCAAGAAAATGAAGAAAGCACAAGCATTCTATGACCTTCTACGGATGGCGGAAGCACTCTCTCCCCGAGCACAATACATCCTTCACCCGGAAAAAGATGACTTGACCCCTTATTTCTCCACTAATCAAGAGATTGAGCTTTATGACAGTCTTTTGCTCAAGGCGGAAATCGCACATCTCTTCGGAAAAACTCTAATTAATCCAGAGGCTTAGGGTTGTGTTCTTAATTCTAGTTGCTGTAGTCGTTTGGATTATTCTTGATGAAAGTCAACGATATTAACAACTTATAAGTTTTTTCTTAACTCTTGTATTAGCGTTCCTATGTTAGAGGCGTACCAGGGAATAGGAACCCAAAATGATTAAAGATATTAACGTTGGCGACCTTGTTCGTTTCATAAAGCGCCAGACTTCGAGCGCTCAAGAGCGCTATGTACGAAAGCATATGCCTTACATGTTAGAGGTTGGCATCGTCGTTGAAAACGATTGTGTGCGCGGTTGCGTCGTCTCTTTTCCTAGTCAACAAATTGTGAATTGCTCGACACTCAACCTTGAGGTGCTTTGATGTTGCAAGTTAATGATATTGTTCAAGTAAAGGGCGAGCAAGCGCTCTATTCCGTTGTGGAAATTTGGCCCGGTACAGCGCAAGTCACTTGTTTATCAGTCGAAGACAAGAGCTTAACGGTCATCCCGCGTCGACTTTTGGAAATGATTTCGAGGGCTTAGAATGAACATTGGCGATTTGATTGAATTCAGACATAGCTCAATCGGCGTACCAAAGGGCTCTATGGGCTTGGTGGTAGATATGAGCTTGCAAATAACAATGGAGCCCGGACGAGATAACTTTTTTCTCTATCATATCAAGACCTTTGATGGTAGGGTGCGAAAATTCTCAGATAGTTATATAAAAAAAGTAACTCCCGGCCTTTACTCTACATAATCCGTTCCTATAGTTCATTTGTCCCCAGCAAAGGAGAAGGACATGAGCCGCAAAGATTTTCAGCTTATTGCAGACACCATCAAAACCAGCCTCGCATTTGTGAAGCCAGAACAGCGCCAATGCTTCGCGCTTGACATTGCGCACGGTCTCAAAGAGACCAACCCGCGATTCGACATCAGCCGATTCCTTAAAGCCTGCGGCTGCTAATGAGTCCGCTGCTTTGCATTTTCCTAGCCTTCACGGGCTACACTGTTTTTCTCGGGTGTATGCTCGGCATGCATCGCCCCTCATAATTTTTTTCTCGCACACACGTAAGGTGCTAAAATGATTCTTTATCTCGCTTATAGCTCGCTCACTGTTCTCGCTCTTTCTTATAGCGTTGTCTCGCTCCACTAAGGTATTGAAATGATTGAGTTTTTAATTGGTTCTGTTTGTGTCATTTACATTTGGGAATGGTTGAAAGGCAAGAAAAGCTAATCATTCCGAGGGTTTATAAAAAAGATAAAAAAACCCTTAACTCTGTTTTCGGCGTTCTTATAGTTCATGTGTACCCGGCAGAAGGAGCCACCGATGAAAGAAAAGCCTTACCGCGTCACAATGACTTACCTCAAAAACGTCGCCAAGCGTCACCGACCAGCCATCTACGAAGAGCAATCAAAAGACGAGACATTTTGGGGACTTAGCGCAGCCGACGCCGAGGGCAAGGCCAAGCTACGCTACGGTCAGTTGGTCACGGTAAAAAGCGCAGCAATTCTACCGGGTTGGGCCGACGTAACCTTTTAGGCTCTCATAATTTTTTTCTCGCACACACGTAAGGGGCCGATATGCTTCACTTTATTATTTTTTCGAGCGCTGTCATGGCGATTTCTTTTTGGTTTCGCGAGGTTATGATTGATAGAAGGCTAAACGCTTAAAAACAGTAATTATTTTCAGGGTTTATAAAAAAGATAAAAAAAACACTTTAAACCCTTTACCGGCTAAAAATGGTTCTTATTGTTTAGATGTAGCCGATAACACTTCCCACAATGGAGCACACACAATGGCTTTTGGAAACCGTCGCCCCCGTCAAAAGATGTCCCTTGGAAACGCATCGAGCAAGCGAGTTCAACGCACGCGTCGTAATTTCGGCCAGAGCTTTCATTCTCGCCCGATGCCTTCGCACATTCATTTCCGCGCTTTCACTCCAGAGGGTGAGCTTTGTGGCGTCGCTCAGTCTAATGATAAGTTCATGGTTGCGCTCTTTGATGCCAACGAGAAAGCACTAGCGCCGCCAGTTGTCTTTGAAGGCTCACAGGCCCGCACTCAAGCGGCCGCGCTCGCAAGTCAGCTCACAGGTCGCAAGGTGAGCTTCTAATACTAACTATATCAACCACTTACAAAGCGAGAGGTGCTAACATGCGGTAATTACGGGGCTTTTGTGGCGACCCTTGCCCCAGTCGCAGGTCAACAAGGATGCCAGCGCGAGCCTGTCCCAAATCGCGTATCATTTCAATAACTTAGAGTGCAATCTGCAAAGATTGCACACCCAAACACATAAACGTGGTACTGCTAGCTCTGCAAGAAGTATCAACAAACAAGCAAAAATTGCACTTTTTGCCAAGTCTCTCCAAAGAGACTAATTGATAAGTGCACGATATCATTCACAAACCAAAAAAACTTTCCGAAATGGCAGTTTTGGCATGCGACTTGCAATATATATATGCAACTTCAAAAAGTCCCAAGGGGACGCAAGGAAAACCATGAAAGCATTTTTCAAAGTCGGCCAAATCGTTCAAGTTAACACCAAGCACTACGGCGTGCAAGTAGGCGAGATCATTGAGGTTTTGCCTAACGTCGAGTGGCCACAAAAGAGTGAGTTTGTTATTAAGCCTCACTCGCATCCCCGCAATATCATTGCACTTTTGCAGAACGTCAAGGCAGTTCGTTAATGATTCCGAGGGGTTAAAAAAAGTGAAAAAAACTTCACTTTGCCCCTTGTCTTGAGTAAATCCGTTCTTATTGTTTAGACGTAGCCACCAATTATCAGAGAGATATCAATGACAAGCCCAATCGTTACACTGCTCGCCACTACTAACATTTTAACTCGTGACGTCCAAATTGACCTCGTTCGCGAGGCTCAAAAGTCCAATGATAACAAGGCTCTAGATGCCCTTATCAAGTCCAATCTTCCGATGGCGGTCAAAATTGCCAAGAAGCACATCAGAAATGGTATTGATATCGAGGACTTGACAGCAGAAGCCGTTACAGGCATCATTCGCGCCGTCGAAACCTTCAATCCAGAAAAGGGTGCAAGTTTCACTACTTACGCCGCACAGTGGATGCGCGCGCGCTGTCAAGAGTTTGTGCAAGCTAACTGCGGCACGTTGAGGGTTGGCACAAGGTCTGCCAAAAAGTTGCATGCTGGACTTGCCCGAATTCGTAGGACTTTTGGCGCAGACGTCTCCAACAAAATCATTGCTCGCGAGCTTGGTCTCGATGAGTCGGAAGTTGCCGATATCCTTCCACTTATTTCATCCCGTGCTACTTCCTTGAACGCTCCGATTGGAACTGACGGCGCAACGTTTGGTGAGACTTTGCTTGACGAAAAGCCTAATCAGCATGAGAAAATGCAGCGCACCCAAGACAGCGAAATGATTAGTGTTTTGGTCGCTGAGTTTGCGGAGGGTCTAAAGCCTCGACATCGCGAGATTTTCATGGGCCGTATCATCGCGGAATACTTGGGAAAAGATAAAGCTGATGCTGCGTCTTTTGGAGTGACAAAGCAGAGGGTCTGTCAGATTGAAAAGGAATTGACAAAGAAGCTGCAAAAGCGCTTTATTGACGCAGGGTTGCGATAGTATGGAGGTTCAGGGAAATAATCCAATAAGAACAGCATGTTACTTAGTGGCCTTGCAAGTAGCTAGTTTTATTACCCTAGGAAGCTTAATACTTTTAGAGGGTTAGCCTACTAGTTAATTAGGTGAAATGGTTATTAAAATATACCCACAAAGACGGTGATGTAATAGCCATTCAGTGTGCCTTTCACGATATAGCTCATGCAATACAGGAAGACCTAATATCAATAGGTTGTTGTGCGTGGGTAGAACAAACGGAAATCATTGAAGAATTTGGGGATGATGATTTAGGCTGTACAGGAAGTGATTAAAAGAGTAACGATATCAACAAAGTGCGGTAGGCGATAAGTGGGTGAAAACACTTAGGATTTAATATACCCCCGCTAACTCAACAGTCAACTTACACTTTGCAAAGATATTGAGCTAATATTTTTCCTTAATGATTACAGTAACTTAATTAACATTTCTCTAGGCGGAGATAGAAACATGACAGTACCGACGACAATTAAAATCCTTAGTCTTATCATGGGCTTAGCGGGTATGTATCTGCTAGGTTATTTGCATGCGAAGGATGGCGCGGATGAGTAGCGCCCCGCATAACCCGCCGACAGAGAACCAAAGCCTGGTCGATAAGTACCCGAATGTATTGGATTTTATCGAGCATAAATTACGCGCAAATATTGCGCATTATAAGCAGCTTAAAGACTTAGCTAACGTCGCGATATACTTAGATATTTTAGAGCGCTACCTTAAGGGTGAGGTACTGGTTACCTTTGTCGAGGGTGACACTTACTACTTACACGCAGACGTTGAAGAGATTAATGATAACAATGACTTAACAGATTAGACAATACATGCTAAAATCAAATTGAAATACGTTTTTTATTGACATATTTTCTTAAGGATTTCAGCAGCTTATACCCCCCTCCCCTCCCCGGAATCTATGTCCCGAATATTGACATAGGCACATGGGCGGGCTAGATACCCTCGTTATATCGCCAGAAAAAATTCCCAGATTTTTAGCTTCATGTCGGAGGAGGGCTTTTAATCGTAAGTTTGGTCTCAGAGGTATCACAGGCCGGCTTAGCGCACTTCTTGCGCTTCTTGCGGCTACTACACTTGCCTGGAGGGCCGACATTCTTGTAGGCGTTGTTCATACCGAGGGTCATGCCAAACAAGAAGCATGCGATATTTGAAGTTAGTCCGATCGCAATTAAAGCGAGGGTTAAAGGATCCATAGTTTTCTCCTATAATATGGTTAATCCTAATATAAGGACGAGGGCAAAAATATCAAAATAAAAATTTCAGGTTTTTAGAATAATATAAGCTATTTATTAGCAGAGGATTCATATATGCAGATCACAAAAAACGAACTTAAACAAATCATTGAGGAAGAATTAGCAGCTGTTGCGGAAAGTCGCTGGAAGGATTATGAAGATACACCTGATGTAGCGGACAGAGGCGGTGTCGAAGCTGTCATTAAAGCTGTTAAAGAACTTGAAGCCGCCGGCAAATGGCGCCAAGCAATTGCGATGCTGGCGGACAAGATTAAGGCCCTGGACCCCCGCAGTCAAAAGCATCCGATGTACAAGCCCTGGGTGGCAATGTTGACAGATCTGCGTAGCGAATACGCAAGTCAAGTTATGCGTGAATCTGAAAGCGCTTGGAGGGCCGGTGGACGCGCGCTCAGCGGCAGGAACTATAATAGCCCGGAAAGTATTGTTATGGAGCTAGAGGTTATAGCCAACGCGGCCGAAAAGATGCATCCGCCTCTGTTTAAAACAGCGGAGCAGCTGGATGCAGTTATAGATTATATTCAGAGAAGCGTCCCAATTGAACAATATCGTAGCTTAGAAGAAGGCGCAATTGCAGAGCGATCGGTGTCTGCGCAAGAGAGATGCGCCAATAAGGAAGGCTATTGGGATCTAAACAAAGGCTTATGTTATAAGAGTCCTGATAGAACCGGCGAAACGCTAGAAGAAAACGAAGTCGAGGAAAGCTTCGGCCAGATGCCCGGTACCGGGCCGATGAAAGGCACAGGTCCGATGAAAGGTACTGGCCCAATGAAAGGTACAGGTAAATTACCGGGATCCGGAGCTGGTGGATCTGGAAAAGGTCGACCTGAGCATGAAGAGGCTGCGCGTTTGAGACGCCAACGTGGCCGTTAAGAAGAATAAGGTACCATGCTAGTTAACTGGATTATGTATGGCCCAGCTATCTTAATCCTTTTATACGTTTGGTTAACTTCACCCTCTAAGCCGCGTGATTGAAATAATCACCCATTTTTGGCATATCGCACTCTTTGGTGCATTTAATGCATGGGTTTAGTTCAAAATGATCGCGGCGGAATTTGGTGTATAATTCACCATTCCAAATATCGCGCAAGTTGTTTCTTCGGGTATCACCTAGGAAGATCTCATTATTGTAGTCTTCCATACACATATGAACTTCGCCGTCAGACTTAATTGTCATTGACATCCATGGATGCTTGCAATATTCCAGCCAATGGATTGCGTTTGTACCATAAAAGTCTTTTTCTTGCTCTGGGGCAACACGGTTTTTATTAGCCAAATAATCAACCAACGTTTCATCTTTGCGGTACCACTGCTGATCTTCACTTTTTAGGTAAATATACACATCGGCATCTTCAAAGACTTTTTTAAGGTTTTCGAATTCGCGTTGTTGTTCTTCGTCATGGCCAACATCGATCATTGTGATAATAATACGCGTATCATACCCATGCTTTTCCTTTAAATCCATAATTTCTAAAGTTTTGGCATACGCTTCTGTAAAATTAGCAGCGTTGCCTCTAATATCTTTAAATTTAAGATCGTCGGTGCTTTCAAAAGAATACTTTAAGTAAGTCAAGCCGGCTTCCATCATTTCGACAGTCTTATCAATATTGATATTTGCCGGGTTGCAACTAAAGTAAGATTCAAAACCATGTCTTGTAAGCGCTTTTATTGCCCCGCTTAGGTTTTTATCTAAAAGCGGATCGCCATAGCCATGCAATTGGATAACTTTAGGGATAATATAAAGAAAAAAGTGATTTTCACTAGCAGGATCGTCGGGGGCAATACCATACGTCTCTGTGCAAAATTCTTCCCACTCTTTCCATAGAGATTCGCTGTGAGGTTCAATTTGTGTTAATATATCATCATAAAACTGACTTTGCAAATAAGTGATTCTTCTAGTCATTCTTGTTGTACGAGGGCACATTTTGCATCTCATGTTACAAGCGTTGGTAGTTTCTATGTTATAAATTATAGGTTCTTTTGAGCGATAGCTTTCGAAAAGATCATGTGCTTTTTCTTTGGTTATCGGTTCGCCATTTCTTATTCTTTCTACTAATTTATGAGATCTCATGTAGAAATTAATATCGTACATTCTTTTTCCTGTTATGGTGGGGTTTTTGATCTTATATAATTAAGTCCAAATGACATTAAACTTTGTTTTTCTATCAATATTTCAAAAAAAACACACACATCGTTGTCTTGTTTAATACACTTAGTGGGTCCATTCGCCACTTGCAAGCTGCAAAAATACATCCCACAAAATAAAAGCGACAGCAAGGCACCCAAGCCCATCCAAAACATTACTCCTTTTAGTTTTTTCACATTGTAATAATAGGTACCGCTTTAATCAAGTAAAGACAAAGCTTCATCTTCCGGGCAAGACCGGCCGTATTCATCTGCCAAGCGTACTACGTCTTTTAATTCTGGTGTTGATACCTCAATTAAATCGACGGCATCGGTTGTTGCAACGAATCTATGCACTGTATAAGGGGCAATACGGAAGCTTTGCCCTTCTTTTAGTACCAAAGTCTGCCTAAGATTATCGACGCCTAATTCAAGCGTTAACTCGCCCTTTATGACGAATATACT
>Ga0160422_10002024_pt1 | contig 12697 bp, 10 predicted proteins | sample Fk160mmetaG_FD_108192 | JGI IMG/M metagenome (GOLD analysis project Ga0160422, IMG submission 108192) | Marine microbial communities from the Central Pacific Ocean - Fk160115 60m metaG | ecosystem: Environmental > Aquatic > Marine > Oceanic > Photic zone | place: The Central Pacific Ocean...
CGAAAATGTCTCTTGAATTCCCCTCAAAAGACCAGAAAAAATTCCATATTTTTTATTCTGATAGTAAGAAGGATCTTGTTCGGCCATTATACCAATTCTTCCAACTTTATACTCGTTTCCAAACCGGTCTTTTTGAATAATAATTTTTGGATTAACATTCAATAATACATTTGAGCCATCCCTAAAAACTGTAATTTGAAGAGAGTTCTGAGGATTATCAATAATGTAATTTCTTATATCATTGAAAGAATTAATTTCATTACCATTAATATTTGTTATTAAATCACCTTTTTTAATTCCAGACTCATTTGCAGCGGAATTTTCTAAAACCTCACCTACTATAGGTTCGACAACTGTTTCACCCTTATAAATAAAAATCATAGCAAAAATAAAAATAGCTAAAATAAAATTAAAAACTGGTCCGGCTGCAGTTGTGGCTATTTTTTGCCACACGGATTTAGAATGAAAATTATCACTCTGGTATGTTGATATATTTTTATCTCTTTTTCCTGATAAGTCTTCATCTCCTTTAAACTTTACGTATCCGCCAATAGGAAATAGCGCTACTCTCCATAAGGTGCCAGATTTATCATATCTTCCCCAAATTTGTTTACCCATACCTATAGAGAAAGTCTCCACTCCAATACCACACCATTTACCGACTAAGTAGTGGCCCATCTCATGAACAAAAACCACAACAGTTATCAAAATTGCAAAAGCAAAAATATACTGAAAAATATTAGGAATATAATTTATTAAATTTATCAATTCCATTTTAAAATCCCAATTCAATAGTTTCTAAAGCTTTTCTTCTAGCCTCAATATCAGCAGAAAATATACCATCTAAGTCTGATATTGTTTCTAATGATTTATTATCACAATGTCCAATATCCTCTATAACTTTATCAACAATTTTTAAAATATCTAAGAATTGAATTTGATTATTTAAAAAAGCATTAACAGCAATTTCATTTGCTGCATTTAAAGAAATTGGAAAAATTCCTCCTTTTTTAAGAGCTAAACGAGATAACGATAAAGACCTATATTTTGTTTCATCCGCCAGTTCTAGGCTAAGGTTATTTAAATCATCAATTGAGACTAAATCCATTTCATTCTTCCTCAGTTCAGGCCAAGATAAAGCATGATCAATTGGATTTAGCATGCTTGGCTTTCCAAAATATCCAAATAGTGATCCATTTTTCATCATTACAAGTCCATGTATTATTGATTGGCGATGAATTATTACTTCAATTCTATCTGAAGATATTTCAAAAAGATGATGAGCTTCAATAAGTTCTAAACCTTTGTTCATTAGAGTAGCTGAGTCTACAGATATTTTTTTACCCATCTTCCATATTGGATGATTAGTCGCATGTTGAGGTTTGATATTTTTCAAACTCTCTTTTGACATGTTATAAAAAGGTCCCCCAGATGCGGTTAGAAAAATCTTACTTACATCATTTATAGATTTACCATCTAGAATTTGAAAAATTGCATTATGTTCACTATCAACAGGAATAATATTACAATCATTTTCTATAGATAATTTTTTAATTAGCGAACCAGCCGATACAATACACTCTTTATTGGCCAATGCTATAACTGGGGAGCTTTTTATAGATTCAATTAATGGTTTTAAGCCTGCCAATCCTACAATGGAAGCAATAACAATATCAGTTTTATAGCTCGCAGCCTCACAAATACCCTCTTCGCCAGCAAAACATTTAATATTGCTTGAAACATTTCTTTTTAATTCTGCAAGTTTTTTTTCATCAGCTACTGCAATAATTTTTGGGCTAAATTCATTTGCTATTATAGAAATTTTCTCAATATCACTATTACAAGTAATTGCAACTAATTCAAATTCATCCTTTCTTTTTCTTAATAATTCAATCGCACTGTTTCCTACAGAACCAGTTACTCCAAAAATTGAAATTAATTTTTTCATTACTAACCTAAGATAATAATAGAAGGATTTTCAATAGCATTCATAAATACTGTATATATAGGCATTAAGAAAAAAATAGGTAATATACTATCAGCTCTATCTAAAAAACCTCCATGACCTGGAATAAAAATACCAGAGTCTTTAATATTTGCTTTTCTTTTTAAAGACGAGATTAATAAATCTCCAATAATTGATAAAAATACGATTCCAAACCCGACGTAAATATTATAAAAATTAAAAGAATTTGAATAATTTAAAGTTAAAAAAATAAACCAAAATGTTCCTATGATAAATGCTGCAATAAATCCTGATAATGTTTTATTAGGTGATATAACTTTAAATAATTTTGGTCCTCCTAATAAACTACCAAAAATATATGCTGCTATATCACTTACAAAAATAGTAGATAATATTATAATCAATAATAATAAGCCTTGATCTGACTCTCTTATCCAATTTATAGTTAAAATCGATAATGAAATGTAAATAAAACCGAAGGACGACATTTTATAATTCTCAATAGTTAGTTTCGAAAAAATTGTTAAAAATAGAAAACTTAAAAAAAAAGTGATTATTGATAGAGAGTTAATAGAGCCTATCATCAATATTATCGCTAAACCTGTTGAAGCTATAAAACCTCTTATAATCCAATAATTTTTTGAAATTAATCTCATCCATTCAAAAAACATAAATAATGAAACTATTATTAAAAAAACTGTGAAATATGTTTCACCTCTAATTAATGAAAAAATTAAAACTGATAAAAGTACTAATGAGGATAAAGATCTAATTTTAATATCGCTAGGTAGAGTCATTCTTGATATCCCTTGTAATACTTCCAAACCTTCTGTATCTATTATTAAAATCTTTAATAGCCATTATTAAATTATCTTTTTTAAAATCAGGCCATAGTGTTTCATCAAAAAATATCTCAGTATAAGCAAGTTGCCATAATAAAAAATTTGAAATTCTTTTTTCAGAACCTGTCCTGATTAATAAATCTGGTTCAGGGATACCAGCGGTAAATAAATTACTATTTACTATTTGTTCATCAATAGCTAATGGATCAATATCACCAGCTTTAGCTGATGAGCTAATTTTTTTTATAGCATTCACCAATTCATCTCTTCCACTGTAATTAAAGGCAATTTGTAAATAAAGGCCATGATTATTTTTAGTTAACTCTTCTGAAGAATTAATTAAATTAATTATATCTTTTGGAATTCTCTCACGATTTCCAATAACTCTTATTTTTACATTTTTTTTATGAAGTTCTGTTAAATCAGTTTGAATAAATTTTCTTAATAAATTCATAAGATTTGATGTTTCGGACTTTGGCCTTTTCCAATTATCAGTTGAAAAACTAAAAACAGTTAGAAAAGGAATTTTAAAATCTTCAATATAAGTAAGTAAATTTCTTAGAGCTTTAACACCTTCTTTATGACCGTTTTGTCTTGGTAGACCTCTATACTCTGACCACCTGCCGTTACCATCCATTATAATTGCTAGATGAGAGAGATTATTTTCTCTTTTGGAAGAAAATGCCATTTTTAAACTTGTTTTATTTCTTGTTCTTTATTTAATAAAATTTCATCAATTTTTTTAATATGCTCATCAGTTAGATCTTGGACATTTGAGGAGAGAGCGATACTTTCATCTTTTCCAATTTCAGAGTTTTTTTCCATAGATTTAATAGAATCCATTCCATCTCTTCTAATGTTTCTAATAGATATCCTTGATTGTTCTGCATATTTTCCAGCAATCTTAGTTAACTCCTGTCTCCTTTCCTCATTTAATTCTGGAACAGGTATCCTTACCAATTGGCCATCAATTTGAGGATTTAATCCAAGACCAGCTTCTTGGATAGATTTTTCAACAGAAATAACAAGACCTTTATCCCAAACTTGAATAGAAATTGTTCTTGGCTCTGGAACTGAAATTGTTCCAACTTGCTCAATTGGCATTTTAGATCCATAAGCATCTACAGTAATCTGATCAATCATATTAACTGATGCTCTTCCAGTTCTTAATCCAGCTAAATCATGAGAAAAAGAACTTATTGCCCCCTCCATTCTCCTTTTTAAATCTTCTAAGTTTAGTTTTTCTGTCAATTTAATTACCCAAATTTTAGTTAATAATAGTTGATGAATTATTATCACCATTTAAGACTTTTAAGAAAGCATCTTTTTCTGTAATAGAAAAAACTATTACAGGGATATGATTATCTCTCGCAAGAGAAATTGCTGAAGCATCCAAAACTTTTAAATTTTTGGTTAAAACATCTTGAAATGAAATAGTTTTATATTTTTCAGCATTGTCATGCTTATGAGGGTCTTTATTATACACCCCATCAACCTTTGTTCCCTTAAAGAGAGCTTCACAGGCCATTTCACTCGCTCTAAGTGCAGCAGCTGTATCTGTTGTAAAATATGGGTTTCCTGTACCGGCAGCAAAAATAACTACCCTACCTTTTTCCATATGACGAATTGCTCTTCTTCTGGTGTATGGCTCGCATACTGATGTCATAGTAATTGCTGATTGCACTCTAGTTTGGACACCTATTCTCTCTAAGGAATTTTGCATTGCCAAAGCATTCATAACAGTTGCTAGCATGCCCATATAATCTGCACTTGTTCTATCCATACCTTTAGCAGATCCAGAGAGTCCCCTAAATATATTACCTCCTCCAATTACTAAACATAGCTGTATTCCCAAATTACAAGCTTGGGAAATTTCTGAAGCTATTCTATCAACTGTTCCTACATCAATACCGTAGGAATCATCACCCATTAATGACTCACCAGATATTTTTAAAAGAATTCGTTTATAATGAGCACTAGGCATCCCAACTCCAAAGAATAATGAAATCTATGATACTAAATGAAAAAATAAAATTCTATTATAAAAACTATTAATTACCTGAAATCATAGAATCAACTTCACTTGCAAAATCTTCTTCATTAGATTTTTCAATTCCTTCACCTAATTCAAATCTCACAAAATTAGTAATTTCAATTGGAGAGTCTAAAGAATTTAAAATTTCTGAAACTTTACTCTCACCATCGATAACAAAAGTTTGTTCCAATAAAACACTTTCTTGATAATATTTATTTAGTCTACCACCAATCATTTTTTCAATAATTTCTTCTGGCTTACCAGAATCTCTAGCCTCTTCTATTAAAATATTTTTCTCTCTTTCAAGGATATCAGATGGAATATCTTCAATGCTGATTGATATTGGATTAGTTGCAGCAATGTGCATAGCAATCTTTTTACCAATATCGTCAAGCACATCTTTATCAAGGTCAGATTTTAAATTAACTAAAACACCTATCTTTCCTAAACCATCAGATACTTGACCATGAATATAAGAAGATATATTTCCATCAGAAGCATCTAATCTTCTCATTCTTCTAAGATTAATATTTTCACCAATTGATGCAATCATTTCGGTAATATAATCCTTTACAGAGATATCTTTTTCAATAATATTTTGAGTATTTAAACTATCAGTATCATCCGCCAACAAACTTGAATTACCAATATTTCTTGCAACTTCTTGAAAAGTTTCATTTCTTGCAACAAAGTCTGTTTCTGAATTTACTTCTAAAATTGAAGTATAATCATTTGATGATGTAATAACAATAAGACCTTCTGATGCTGTTCTTCCAGATTTTTTAGCAGCTTTTGCAAGACCTTTTGTTCTAAGCCAATCGATAGAGGATTCTATATCACCATTATTCTCGTTCAATGCATTTTTACAATCCATCATACCAGCGCCAGTTTTATCACGCAGTTCTTTAACTAATGATGCAGTAATATTAGTCATTTGAAATCTCCCAACTCAAAGTATATTTTATTTTTTATCTTCTTCTGAAGCTTTTTTTTCAGAAGTTTTTGAAACTTTTTCCTCAGCAGTCTCAGGCTCAGTTTTAATTTCCTTATCATTGGAAAGGTTTTCTGAAACCTCATCTTTTTTTAATTCTGATGATTTTGTATCATCATCAGTCTCAATAGATTTTTCATCAGAATTAACAGATTCTTCAATATTATCACCCTTGCCATCATTATTAGCATCTTTGACTTTAGAATTTTTAGCTTTAGAAGCTTTCTTCTTCACAACCTTTTGAGCTGTTTCCGTTTGAACTGATGTTTCATTTTGAGACTGAGCTATTCCTTCAAGAGCAGCCTTTGAAATTAAGTCACAAAAAAGTGAGATAGCTTTAGTTGAGTCATCATTTCCAGGAATTGGATAAGTTATTCCATCTGGGTCACTATTAGAATCTATTAAAGCAGCTATAGGAATATTTAATTTTGTAGCCTCTTGAATTGCAATTTGCTCTTTTACTGTATCAAGAACAAATATTAAATCTGGAAGACCACCCATATCTTTTATTCCACCGATTGAAGTATCTAATTTTTCTTTTTCTCTATTTAATTTAAGTAATTCTTTTTTTGTAAGACCTGATAAATCCTCATTATCTAGAAGGTCTTCAATGGTTCTGAGCCTTTTAATTGTATTAGAAATTGTTTTCCAATTTGTTAAAGTACCGCCATACCACCTATGATTCATATAATATTGAGCACAATCATTAGCAGCATTAGCAATAATTTCTTGTCCTTGACGTTTTGTTCCAACAAATAAAATTCTACCACCAGACTTAGTAACATCTCTGACAGCTGTCAAAGCTCTGTGTAATAATGGAATAGTTTGAGAAAGATCAAGTATATGAATATTGTTTCTAACACCAAAAATGAATGGTTCCATTTTTGGATTCCATCTGTGTTTTTGATGCCCAAAATGGGCACCTGCTTCCAATAGCTCACTCATTGAGTAATCTGGTAATGCCATATTTACCTCCTTATCCGGTTTTACCTCCACGGAAAAATCTAAAAATAGACCGGTTAGCAACTTCCGTGTGTGTGATTAGTTGGATATAGTCATTATAGATTGAAACTGCAACAAGAAATTTATATTTCTTCTATTTTTGAAACTCCTGAAATATCTTTTATTGAACTTAAAATAAGAGAGTCAATATAAAAATTTTTTCCTAAACTTAGCTCTACTTGATGTACTTTATCGTTAACAGAGAGAAAACATAAAGAAACCTCAGAGGAACCATTCCTTTTTAATCTACTTTTTATATTTCCAATCGCCTCAGGGTCATCAAGAAATATTTTCATTTTTGATAATGACTTGGTTAAAAAATCATTTATTGGTGTTATAGAGTTCGTTAAAAGTCTTTGATTATTTTTTTCTCTTTGGACCTCTAAGTCTAAAATTACTGATGTACCTGGAATTATTTCTTCTCTTACTCTGGATAGTAGATTTGAAAAAATAGTTATTTCGAATGGACCATCTTCATCTGTAAGACCAACAAATGCAAACCTTTTTCCATTTTTTGATCTTCTTTCCATGACATAAGAAATGGTTCCTGCTATTTTGCATTTAATATCAGGAATTTCAGTTAATTTTTGATATGAAATGATGCCCTTTCTCTCAATTAAACTTTTATAATCCTCTAAAGGGTGACCAGTTAAATAAAAGCCTATAGCGGAAAACTCTTTTTGAAGTTTTAAATCATTTGACCACATTGGGACAGATGGTAAAGAAATATGATCAAAAGTTTCAAACTCATCACCAAAAAAATTCTCTTGATTGTCTAATTTAATTTTTTCTGCAGAAGATGATATATTTGATAAAATATCTACCGAAGAAAAAACCTTATTTCTATTAGGTTCAATTTCATCAAATGCTCCAGAGTAAGCTAAATTTTCGAGATTTTTTTTAGTAAGAATATTGTGATCTAATCTTTGCGCAAAATCGTGCAGAGATTTAAATAAACCATTTTTTTTAACTTCGTCATTAATTTTAACCATAGACTGTTGGCTAGCATTTTTTATAGCGCCCAAACCATATCTTACTGAATTATCTTGAACATCAAATTGCATTAATGAATGATTAACACTTGGAGGTAAAATTTTAATTCCCATTTTTTTACATTCATTTGAAAATATGCTTAATTTGTCAGTATTTTCTATATCCATAGTCATGGATGCTGTCATAAAATATTCAGGATAGTGAGCTTTTAAAAATGCAGTTTGATATGCTATTAGTGCATAAGCAGCAGCATGAGATTTATTAAAACCATAACCAGCAAACTTTGCTACAAGGTCGAAAATATAATTAGCTTTATCTTTTTTTATTTTATTATCGATTGCGCCGCTAATAAATCTCTCTTTTTGATCATCCATTTCAGATTTTATTTTCTTACCCATAGCTCTTCTTAAAATATCAGCCTCACCTAAACTATAATTTGCGAGTATTTGAGCTATTTGCATAACTTGCTCCTGATAAATAATAACTCCATATGTTTCTTTCAAAATTTCCTCTAGCATTGGGTGCATATAGTCAGGTTCTTCATGCCCTTGCTTGCAGGCAATGAATCTTGGAATATTTTCCATAGGTCCTGGTCTGTACAAAGCAACTAAAGCTATAATATCCTCGAAGCAATCAGGTTTCATATTTCTTAAAACATCTCTCATGCCAGAACTTTCAAGCTGGAATACTCCAATCGCATTACCAGAACTTAAAAGATCAAATGTAGCTTTATCATCGAGTGAAATTTCGTTTATTTTAATATTTTTGCCAGTTTTTTGTTTAATTAATTGAACAGTTTTATCAATTACCGTTAAAGTCTTTAATCCTAAAAAATCAAACTTAACCAAACCTGAGGCCTCTGCCCATTTCATTTTAAATTGGGTTACAGGCATTGAGGATCTTGGGTCCCTATATAAAGGAATAAAATCTTGCAAACTATTATCTCCAATTACCAGACCTGCAGCATGTGTAGAACAATTTCTATATAAACCCTCTAAACTTAAGCCAATATTAAGCATTTTCTCTACCTCTGGGCTTTGATCACTCTCATCCCTTATTCTCGCATCACCTTTTATTGCCTCACCAAGAGAGGTAGGGTTAGCTGGATTATTAGGGATTAATTTACAAATTCTATCTACTTGACCATAAGGAAGTCCCAAAACTCTTCCTACATCTCTAAGAACTGCCCTTGATTGAAGAGTTCCAAATGTAATGATTTGAGCAACTTTATCTTCACCATACCTGTCTTGAACATATGAAATAACTTCATCTCGTCTCTCTTGACAAAAATCAATATCAAAATCGGGCAAGGATATTCTCTCTGGATTAAGAAATCTCTCAAAAATTAAATTAAATCTTATGGGATCTAAATCCGTTATGGTTAATGCCCAAGCAACCAAAGATCCGGCACCAGATCCTCTGCCAGGTCCTACAGGTATGTTATTTTTTTTTGACCATTTTATAAAGTCAGCAACAATAAGAAAATAGCCTGGGAAGCCCATTTTAATAATTATATTTATTTCTGAATTTAGCCTATCCCAATATTTTTTTTCATCATCAACCTCAAATATTTTAAGCCTTTCCTTAAGTCCATTTTTTGCTTGCTCTTCAAATTCTAATGCTTCACCATTTAAATCTAATCCACTAAAACTTGGTAACTTTGGTTCAGCTGTTGCAACTTTATAAGAACACCTTAGAGCAATCTCTAATGTATTTTCAATTGCCTCGGGAATATCTGAAAATAAATCAATCATTTCCTGTGGAGTTTTAAAATAAAAATCTGGAGTTAATCGAAATCTATCCTCAGCATCTACTGTTGTAGATTGGTTAATGCATAACAAAGCATCATGAGCCTCAAATTCCTCTTTTTTATTGAAGTAAGAGGTATTGGTTGCAACAAGTGGAATATCATTTTCATATGCTATTTTTAAGAGATCTTCTTCTACATTATCAAAACCAGTTCTCTGAAGCTCAATATAAAGTCTATCTTTAAAAGTGTTGTTTAATTTATCTATTATTTTTAGGGCATCTTTTTTTTTATTATTCACAAGGAGATTATTTATCAGGCCATTTTGTCCGCCAGAAAGACAAATCAGTCCTTCATTAAGCTCAAGAATTCTTGCAAAATCAATAATTTCTTCACCATAATCATTAATATAAATTTCTGATGACAACTTAATTAGATTTTTATAACCTTTTCTTCGAGAACAAAGTAAAACTATAGAACCTTTATGGTTTTCACTTTTTATATTTAAATTACAACCTATTATAGGTTGAATACCTTTATGAGACATATGTTCACAAAATTCTAAAGCACCAAATAAATTGTTATTATCAACAATAGCAACTGCAGGAATGTTATAATCTAAACAATTTTGAGAAATTTTATCCATCGTTACAGCGCCTTGTAATAATGAATAAGGACTCATTGCTCTCAAAGGTATATATGAAAAGGAATTATTAATTTTTTCTTGTAAATAACTAGACATTTATGAGTTTAACTCTTCAATACTTAAAATTCTATCTTGTAAATTTGCTACGTCCATATCATGAGTTGCAACTATTAGACTACAATTATGGTCGCCGATAAGATTATTAAAAACCTCTATAACCTTCATACTGGAGTCAGCATCAAGGTTTCCTGTTGGTTCATCGGCAAGTATTATTGTTGGATCATTTATCAAGGATCTTGCAATTGCAACTCTTTGTTGCTCACCACCAGATAATTGATTTGGAAAACTCTTTAATCTTTCTTTAAGTCCAACTTCCGAGAGAAGAAACTCAGCTTTTTCTATTGATAATTTTTTGCTATTTCCAGATAAAATAAATGGAATTGCAGTATTTTCTGTGGCGTTAAAGTCATCCAAAAGATTATTAAATTGAAAAATAAACCCTATATCGTTAAGCCTGTGATGAGATAAAATCTTATCTGAATTCCAATCTATGATATTATTATTAATGTAAACTTCACCAGTTGTTGGAAGCTCTAGAAGTCCGGCTATATGTAAAAATGAAGTTTTTCCAGCTCCAGAAGGCCCTATTAATGCTACCCTTTCTTTTTGATTGATAGAAAAGTTTATATTTCTTAAGACCCTTAATGTATTATTATTTAAAGAAAACTCTCTAGATATATTTTTAAATTCTAGAACCTTACTCATTTCTCAATGCCTCAATAGGATCATCTGATATTGCTCTTAAAGAAGGATATACTGTTGATAAAAGTGTCATTCCAATAGACATTGATCCAATTATTAAAACATCATTAACTCTTAATTCGGATGGTAATTGATTTAGAAATCTTAATTCAGGATTAAAAAAAGTTACATTAAAAATGTAAGAAAAAGCCAATCTTATTTCTTCAACATAAGGACTAACTATTACTCCGATTAAAATGCCCCAAAAAGTTGCAAAAAATCCAATTTTTAAGCCAGATATAATGAAAATTCTGGAAGCATTATGTTTACTCAACCCAATGGCTCTCAAAATTGAAATCTCCCTTGATTTATCTTTAATCAGCATAATTAATCCTGAAGCAATATTAATACCAGCAATTACAAGAATTAAAGATAATACTAGCATCATGACATTTTTTTCCACCTTTAAAGCTTCTGCTAAGGTAGCATTTATTTGACGCCAATCTCGAGAATAAACATTAAAATTCTCTAATTTTTTATCAATCCTTTCCTTAATAAGTAGAGAATTATCTGGATTTGTAACCATTAATTCAATAACACCATAAACATTACCTAAATTTAAAATTTCTCTTGCATCATCAATATTTAAAAAAACAATATTTCCATCATATTCGGTCATACCTATCTCAAAAATGGCCTTTACATCAAAAGATGATGATCTTGGAACAGTTCCAAATGGAGAACTTACACCTCTTGGTGATAAAAGTGTCAAATTTCCACCTATAGACAAACCAAGATTTGAAGCTAACCTTGAACCTATAACAACTTCTCCCCTATCAATAATGTCAATAGTTCCAGTGATTACATTTTTATCAATAATTTCTAGAGACTTTAATGATTGACTTGGTACGCCCCTTAAAAGAGCTCCAGAAGATTGGCTTTCTCCCATAACTAGAACCTGAGATTCAAGCATTGGGAAAAAATTATTGATTTCCTTAATATCTATTAAATTTTTTCTAATTTCATCTGAGTTACCTATACCTTTATCACTATATGGATAAATTAAAATATGCCCATTAATTCCAATTAATTTATCAAATAATTCTGAACGTAAACCATTCATTACCGACATAACGATTATTAAGATTGCCACTCCAGAGGATATTCCTAAAAATGACAAAATAGTTATAAGTGAAAAAAAACGATCTTTATTTTTTGGTTTTAAATAACGTTTAGATATCCACCATTCAAAAAGAAAAATCTTCAAAATTACCCCTCAAATAATTTATTTTTTATTATTTTTAGAACGTTATCATAAGGTATTATTTGGCTGTTACCTTCTCTTCTAAATTTTATTTCAACATTGCCATTTTCTAGCTCTCTAGGACCAACAATTAATGTAATTGGAATACCAATTAAATCAGAGTCAGAAAACTTTTTTCCTGCACTTTCGTCTCTATCATCAACAATTGAGTCAATATCATTTTTCTTTAAATCATTATGAATTTCAACACACTTATCCATACAATCATCATCTCTATTTTTTAAATTAATAATATTGACCAGGAAAGGTGCGACCGATGTCGGCCATACAATTCCTTTTTCATCATTTGAAGTTTCTATAATTGCAGCAACCAGCCTTGATACTCCAATTCCATAAGAGCCCATATAAGCATTGGACATTTTTCCATCATTTCTAATAATTGAAGCCTTCATTGGATCAGAATATTTATC
>Ga0160422_10002025_pt1 | contig 12696 bp, 8 predicted proteins | sample Fk160mmetaG_FD_108192 | JGI IMG/M metagenome (GOLD analysis project Ga0160422, IMG submission 108192) | Marine microbial communities from the Central Pacific Ocean - Fk160115 60m metaG | ecosystem: Environmental > Aquatic > Marine > Oceanic > Photic zone | place: The Central Pacific Ocean...
CATCCAATTCTTCTAAAACCAAGTAAATTCGGTCAAGACCAAATGAAATTCCTATACCAGGCAAATCTTTCAAACCAAAAACGCCAGTAAGGTCATCATAACGTCCTCCACCTCCAATACTTCCCATCTTAACGCCCTTTGCTTCTACTTCAAAAATTGAACCCGTATAATAATTCAAGCCTCGTGCTAAAGTTAAATCGAAATCGAGATCAGCACTTTCAAGACCTAAATTCAACACTTTATTTATAACTGTTTGAACTTCATCAATCCCTTCTATTCCAATATCTGAACTAGCTAATACGCATCTCATAGTTGCTATTTTCTTAATTGCATCTCCCTCCATAATTAAAATAGGCTCAATCTTCTTTATAGCAGAATCAGATATACCCTTTTGAAGCATTTCCTCTTTTACTAAATCTAGACCTATTTTATCCAATTTATCAATAGCAACTGTCATATCAATAAGTTTATCTTCTGCACCTATAATTTCAGCAATACCAGAAAGTACTTTTCGATTATTCAATTTAATTACCGTTGGTATTTTTAATTCTGAAAACACCTTATCATACAACTGAATAAACTCTACTTCATACAAAAGTGAGCGAGACCCAACAACATCTGCATCACATTGATAAAATTCTCGAAAACGTCCTTTTTGGGGTCGATCAGCTCGCCATACCGGTTGAATTTGGTAACGTTTGAAAGGAAAAGTAATATCATTTTGATTTTGAACAACATAACGTGCAAAAGGGACTGTTAAATCAAAACGTAATGCTTTATCAGATATTTTTGGAAGCATTTTCTTAGAATCTAAATCTAAATTGATATCAACCTTTTTTAAATAATCTCCAGAATTCAAAATCTTAAAAATCAATCTATCACCTTCCTCACCATATTTCCCCATTAATGTAGAAGAATTCTCTATTGATGGGGTCTCAATAGGTAAATAACCAAAAGTTTGAAAGGCATTTTTTATGACTTGGATAATATAGTTCCTCTTAAGCATTATCTGCGGAGAGAAATCTCGAGTTCCTTTTGGTGTTGATGGTTTTTGAGCCATTATTCTTTTCAAATTTAGTTTCCTAAAGTAGTTAATTCTATTAAAAAGATGAATATTCTTCTTAAATTCCTACTTTTAATATTCCCTTACATATTCTTTTAACCATAGAAGGGCCTTCATAAACAAAACCAGTATATACTTGAACTAAACTAGCTCCTGCATTAATTTTTTCTATAGCATCATCTGCAGTATATATCCCCCCTACTCCAATAATTGGAAATGCACCTTTTGATTTTTTATGAATATAAGCAATTACTTCTGTAGAACGATCACGTAGAGGAAGACCACTTAATCCTCCTGCTCCAATGGTATCAACTTTCGATTTATTTGCTGCTAACATGGATCTATCAATGGTTGTATTCGTAGCAATTAACCCATCAATTTTAACCTTAGATATAATAGAAATAATATCGTCTAATTGTGTCATACTAAGATCTGGGGCTATTTTTAGCAAAATAGGTTTATGAGATGACATTGAAGTCATTTCATTCTTTAACATATTCAAAAGCTCTGTTAAAGGGCCTTTATCTTGAAGCGCTCTTAAATTTGGTGTATTAGGAGAACTTACGTTAACTACAAAATAATCCACATAATCGAACAAAGCATGAAATGTTTTAAAATAATCATCTTTTGCATGCTCATTAGGTGTTTGTTTATTCTTGCCAATATTTCCTCCAATAAGAACCTTAGTATTCCGTTTTTTTAAACGCTCAACGGCAGATTGAACCCCATCATTATTAAACCCCATTCTATTGATTAAAGCTGAATCTTCTTTTAAACGAAACAAACGTGGCTTTAAATTACCTGATTGGGCTACTGGAGTTAATGTCCCTATTTCGATAAAACCAAAACCAAAATTAGCAAGTTCATTAAAAAGTTTAGCATCCTTGTCAAAACCTGCCGCCAAACCAACAGGGTTATCAAATTCCAAACCAAAAACTGTACGTTTTAATCGATCATCATTAACTTTATAAAAAGCTCTAATAAGTTTGGATATACCCGGTATAAAATGTACAAACTTTATAATTGCAAAAACAAAATGATGAATCTTTTCTGCATCAAAACAGAAAAATAAAGGACGTATAATTCGCTTGTACATTATTAACAATTATTATAATAACAAAAATAAGTAGAATGTTTTGGATTAATAGAAAACAAATACAAATAAAATTATTTGTATGTTAGATATTTTGAGATCATTTATTTCTATTTATTCTCCAAAACAGCTATAGAGTAATGTTAATCATATACTCTAATACCTAAAGTGTCATTTAACTTAAACTATTTTTAATCTAATCGTTAATCAAAGAAATAAAAATATTTAACAGTTGGGAGTTGAAGTATAACATAGTCATTCTATAGCAAAAGGTTGTAACGGAAAACACTTTTCTGAAGACTGTCCTGAAGGTGTGTATTTCTGGGTTGTTGAATTTAAAACAAACACAGGCAATAAAACTATATCAAGGACAGTTACATTAATTCGCTATTACTCAACTGTAATTTCTTTTACGGTAGTACTTCTTACCTGAAAATTCCCTAATGCATTAGGGAAATTATTATTTAATGATACAAGATTACCATACAAAGGAAACGGAGGTGGTGCGCCTATTCCACTTGTTTCAGTAAGCAATGTATACATATTAAAATAATAATAATAAGTATCCTCAGTTATAGAAGATAAAATCACCTTCAAAGTTTGACCTTCTTTTAAAGGTTCATCATTAACTTCAAAATTTAAACCACTTCCATTTACATACTCATCTCTAAGAATAAGAGATCGTTTTGTTCCAGGAGTTAATTCGAAACTAAGAGTATCATTAATTAAAACTGTTAAATGATAAAAATTCTGTTCATCAACAGGATCCTCAAACATAATTTTAACATAATATCCTTCATCCTGAAATGGAGGTGCAGCTTCCTTAAATACATAATAAATAGAATCAATGTTAGGTACATTAGTAAAATCATTACTAGCCGTCCAATTACCTTCTTTTCCATCAATATCAGCTACTATATCTATATCAAATTTTTCCTGTCCTAAATAAGGAATAGGTAAATTAGAAACATAAAACCCTAAAGAATCAGGATCCTCATCTAAAACATAGGTATCATTAATTAAAATAGTAGCATTAGAAATAATATTAGGTGAAGTATTTCCATTAAAATTACTAGACTCTGTCAAATAAACACGAGCTGATCCTACATCTGCTGTATCAGAAAACTCTAAATATGACTCTACTACCAAAGTTTTGTCTCCTTCATTAAGTTCAAGATCAACAACTGTTTCACATGAAGAAAAACACAATAAACCCAATAAATAATAAATTACTTTTTTCATTAAAATCTAAAATTATATGAAACACTAGGAATAATAGGGAAAATAGATAATTGAACAGCTTCAGTTTGTCCAATATTATCTTCACTTTCTCTAAAGTAAATTGAAGATGCATTTTTCCGATTATATATATTATAAATACTAAAAATCCATTCTCTAAGATCATTCCCGCGAGGTCGATATGTAGTAGCAAAATCTAGTCGATGATATTCTTCCAAACGTTCTTGATTCCTAGATCCAGAATAATGCGGAATCAATATACCTTCATATTCATACTTCGATTCAGGATAATTTGTAGGTATTCCGGTTGCATAAACAAAATTAGAAGAAAAAGACCATTTTTTATTCAACTTATAAAAAGCAACAATTGATAAATCGTGTGTCTTATCTTGTGGGTTAGGATACCATTTACCTAAGTTAATTCCTGGGTCATTGTTACCAAAACCAGATATCAAACTCTCTGTTCTTGATAAAGTATATGCAATCCATCCCGTAAGTTTTCCTAAATTCTTTTCAAGCATTAGCTCTAAACCATATGCTCTTCCTTTACCGTATAAAATTTCTGTTTCTAAATGATTATTAAATTCAAGGTCTGCAGCATCAACATAATCTGCTACATTATCTAAATTTTTAAAATAAACTTCAGAGGAAAAATCCCAATTATTATCATCAGAAGAATAAAAATAACCTAAAGCATATTGCTGGCCAACTAATGGTTTAATAAAAGGTCCTGAAGGTGCCCATATATCAAGAGGTGTTGGAGAACTTGCATTGGTAATCAGATGTAAATACTGATTGATTTTCTGATAACTGGCTTTTATTGATCTTTTATCATCAAGTTGATAACGAATCGATAATCGGGGCTCAAGATTTGAATAACTACTCACTATATCATTTGGTCCATAAAAAGTAGAGTCTATAACTTCTCCATTTAAATACTGCCCTAACAAAGGATCATAACTAATAGGAGAGGTATCCTGATATGTAAGAATAGTATCTGATCCTACTCTATAAAATGAAGAAAACCTTAAGCCAGCCTTAATTATTAATCTTTCTGAGACCTTCCATTCATCTTGAATAAATAGTGCCGTTTCATAGGCAAATTTATCTCTCATATTAAATGTTGAAATAGAGGAACTATCAGTTGCAGGCTCAATTATACCGGGTTCAAAATGATATTTATTTACCGATAAACCTGTTTTTAACTGATGCTGATTACTATGAAAATATGAAACATCATACTTAAATTGATGGTTTCTAATTTTTGAGATCCAATCAAATTCAAATCCTTCGGGTAGAATAGATATTAAATAATCATAATCGTTAAAATTATATGATAAATTAGATACAACTTGATCGGAAAACAAATGAAGCCATCTTAAATTAATAGTTTCATTACCCCATGAAGAAGCAAATAAACTTCCAAATTTAAAGGCATCTCTTCCAAGGTAAGAAGAAATAAATAATCTATCTTTTTCTCCCAACCAGGTATTAAATTTCATATTTAAATCATAGAAATAAAGTTTATTATCATTAATAGTTGAATCATTCGAAAGGGCAAGAAATAAATCGCCATAAGATCTTCTACCTGCAACCATAAAAGAACTTTTATCCCATAAAGGACCTTCTACCATTAAACGGCTTGAAATTAAACCTACACCTCCTGAAACTTCTCTAAAATTTGAATTTCCTTCTTTTTGTCTAACATCCAAAACTGAAGAAACTCTAGATCCATATTCCGCAGGAATACCTCCTTTATACAATTTCATATCTTTAATAGCATCGGCATTAAAAACTGAAAAGAAACCAAAAAGATGTGAAGCATTATACAAGGTCATTTCATCTAGTAAAACCAAATTTTGATCAACAGCACCACCACGAACATTAAACCCATTCGCACCTTCACCTACGCTAGTTACCCCGGGTAGTAATTGAATGCTTTTAATAATGTCAACCTCACCAGCAACTGCAGCCAATTGTTTTACGGCTTTTGTTTCAAGTTTATTAACACTCATTTCAATAGAACGTACATTCTGTTGCGCATCATCTTCAAGAATAATTTCAGTTAATTCTTCTGAATAGGTATCTAAACCTACATCAAACCTAAAGTCCTCATTAAGAGTTAGTTCTATAATTTTGTCATTATATCCAATAAAAGAAAATCTTAACTCATGAGTACCCTCAGGAAGACTGATGGAATAAAAACCATAAACATTAGTGGTGGTACCTATTCTTAATTTCTCACAAACAATATTTGCACCAATTAATTCTTCAGAACCATCTGACTCTCTAATAAATCCACTAAGTGTATACTGCTCTTGAGCAAAAATTAAAGAGCTTAAACAAAAGAAAAACAGAAATTGTTTCATAAATAAAATTTTAAACAAAACTAAAGTGCTTAGATGAAAGATAGATAAAACTGCTATTTTTAGTTAAATGTGATAAAAAGCTTATTCAAATATTAAAAGAATCCATTATCCATTCCACCAGAATCATAACCACCATAATTACCTCTACGTTGTCTACGATTGTTTTCTTGATCTCCAAAATTATAACTAATATTAATTGTAAAAAACCTGCTTAGGCGATTGTATAAAAATGATTGGTCAAAATTTCTACCATAAGTATCAATTCCAAAACGTCTTGTATTAAAAATATCGCTAATTCTTAATGTTAATTTCCCTTGGTTAGAAAATAAAGGACGACTGTAGGCTAAATCTGAACTAAACATTGTATACATTCTACCTTGGCCTATTTGACCACCAGGCCTTACCCAACCAGAAGCTTGAACTTTATGGTCATTTTTCTTCCAACCAATATTAAAACTTGATCTCATACCAAATGTAGACTCATCAAAATCTGAAGTAAGATTAGAAGCATCCATTTTTGAATGGAAAACATTAGCACTCAACATAAAATTAAATGCTTTATTAACTTGTTTAGATATCATAAATTCAAAACCTAAATCAAGAGATCCATTTAAATTTCTACGAGTAACTGTGGTCACATTATTAGAATCAACTTCAACAAACCTTCTCTGAAGATCATTTACATCTTTTACATATATGGAAGATGTAAAGGTTGTACCTTTAGAAAACTTTTGATAACCTAACTCAAAAGAATTAATAAATTCTGGTCTTAAAAAAGGATTACCCATTCTTAAATTATATGGGTCAGAGTATTGAGGAAAAGGATTTAGTGCATAAAAACCCGGGCGATTTACCCTTCTAGAGTAACTTGCCATAAGAGAGGAAGATTCATCCATCTTATAATTAAGATGTAATGTAGGGTAAACCTTAAAATAATCTGTATTGTATGTAGAATCTGTAGGTGATTTCAAAGAAGATTCTGTAAAGACCTGCTCAGTTCTTAATCCAGCTTGAATAGACCACAAGCCGTATGCTTTACCATAAGTCAAATATGCAGAATAAACAATATCTTGAAAAACAAAACGATTTTCTAATCCAGAATTATCTAATATAGAATCAGAATCAGTAAAGTTAATATTTAGGTATGTACTATCTATAAATTGATTCTGATCCATTTTTCGTGAACGGAGACCAACTCCCCACTCCCATTTACCTTTATCTTCGTTACCAAAAGAAAAGTCAAATTTAGATTCAAATTGATTGTTCTTTCTTACGCTCGATATTTGCTCATAAATTGGATATGAAACGGAAAGAAATTCATTAAAATTAACAGAATCAGTTTCTTCAAAAAGATCAAAATTGTATATTGTATTCTGAGACTGACTTGTGACAAAATCAAGATGTAAACTAGATTCCCAATCCTTTTTAGCACTAAAATCAATATCCCAATTACTTTGATCTGATTCAGAATCTGTTAATCTATAATATTTATTAATACCCTCAATAGAAGATTCATCGAAATAAATAGTATCAAAATTAATACGTTCAGATGGATTATAATTACCTTGAAGGCTAATTGATGATGATTGATTAGGTGTATAATCAAGTCCACCTTTAAAGGTGTGAGACTTCTTATTACTAACACCCCATTTATCTTGAAACAAATCAAAAGTATCTTCATAAAAATAAGTATGTTTTTCACTTTCCGAATCAAAACAACCAATACGATCCATAATACTATATGAAGCAAATAGATTAAATTTATCTGATCGACGATTTAATAAAGCTGTAAAGTTATTTCTTAATGGATAACCTAAAGTAAATGAAGTGTTACCATTTAATCCATCTTTATTATTCTTCTTTAAAACAATATTAATGATTCCTGCCATTCCTTCAGGGCTATATTTTGCAGAAGGATTTGTAATTAATTCAATAGATTCAATCATTGAAGAAGGCATGGTTTCTAACAATTCTGACGAACTTAACATTGAGGGTTTACCATCAACATAAATTCTAACTTGAGTCGAGCCACGCAAACTTAAATTTCCATCAATATCGACTTCTACAGATGGTAATTTTTCCATCAATTCAAGAGCAGTACTTCCTGAAGATGTAATATCTTGATCAACATTAAAAATCTTTCTATCAATACCTTGAACGATAAATGGTTTTTCTTCAATCAATTCAATCTCTTCAAGCTGATCAATACTTTTAATCATATTAAACACACCTAAATCTATCGAAGTATTCATTGCTGAATAAGAATTCTTGGTATTATTATCATTTGAATTCCTATTGGGCCTTACTTTAACATCAGTTATAAATTTAGGAGTATACCCCATATACTCAATCAAAAGTTTATATGCTCCTACTGGAACCCCTTCGATCATAAACTGTCCTTCATCATTACATATACCACCAGTAATTAATTGATCATCTTGAGGACTAATAAAGCTTATAGCTGCAAAAGATAATGGCTCGTTAGACAAACTATCTATAACCAAACCACTTACTGATAACTTAGGACGTGGACCAGATCTATCATAACCTTGTGCAAATATGATTGCAGGTAAAAGAAAGAGCAGGGTTATAAACTTTTTCATTCAGTATATTTAAATTTTCATAAAAATACTCAATTCAATTATTAATAAACTAAAAAGCTAAAAACTTAATTTAAATATATTTCATTCTAAAACTTTCTAGATACTAATTACTTTTTGAGTAATATGATCGTACTTAAAGTACTATATTTGGACTATGTTTAAAGAAGTTAAAGAATTGGTATTTAATGATGTTAGACTAAACTGGAGAGAACGCTACGCACTCTATAGTTTACTTCTTTATGTCCTTTGTACCAGCTACATTGCCTACTTAAGTTTTGAAGGCATTATTAACGAACGTTCTTGGATCGCATTGTTCTGGATTATTGTTCTTTTTGCTGCAATGAACGCAAGTTTACAAAGCTTCAAACGCGAATTAAATTATCAGGCACTATTTTTTTATACAATTGCTCGACCTAGAGCAATTATAATTGCTAAGATTATTTACAACAGTGGATTACTTATTTTATTAAATCTGTTAAGTTATATCATATATAGTACTTTTTTGGGGAATCCTATTTCAAATACGATATCATTTGTCTTATGTATTGTACTCGGAAGCTCTGCCATAGCATCACTTTTAACATTAATTGCAGCAATTGCATCAAAAACAAACAATGGTGGTGGGATCATGACAATATTAAGTATGCCATTATTATTTCCTTTACTGATAAACCTTATTAAAACCTCAGAGATTTGTATAAATGAAAATGAATTTTATCAAATTGACAATCAAATCTTATTTTTATTTCTATTAAATATCGTTACCATTTTACTCTCTTACCTTTTATTTCCGTACCTTTGGCGTGATTAAAAAAGCCTACTTCAATGCAATTAAAATGGTGGAAAATTATCGGTATCATTTTAGTCCTATACAGTATTATTGCTGGACTATTAATGCCTGTTCCTAAGCTTAACATTCTTAACGAAACAATTAGAAATCTATACTTCCATGTTACCATGTGGTTTAGTATGATTGTATTAATGTTCTCATCAATGAAACAAAGCCTTCAATTTCTAAATGGATTTGATAAAATACATGATTTAAAAGCTGAGACTTATGCTTCTACAGGAATTTTTATGGGCTTATTAGGTTTAACTACTGGAATGATTTGGGCTCAATATACATGGGGAACCTTTTGGGTTAATGACCCCAAATTAAACGGAACTGCTGTTACACTTCTGATATACCTTGCCTATTTCATTCTTAGAAATAGTATTGAAAATGAAGACAGTAAAGCACGCGTAAGTGCTATATATAACATTATTGCATTTGTAATGATGATTGTTTTTATTGGTGTTTTACCTAGAATGACAGATAGTTTACACCCTGGCAATGGCGGAAATCCTGCATTTGGTAATTATGATTTAGACAGTAATATGCGCGTGGTATTTTATCCCGCAGTTATTGGATGGATTCTAATCGGTTCGTGGATTGCTCAATTGCGTTTTCGAATTAAATTATTAGAAAACAAGAAAGAAAATATCTAAAATGAAACATTCTATCGCTACAATTATTTGTTGTTTATTGATGTCAAACACTGTTTTAGCAGATAGTGTAGAAATGGCTGACTTAATGAGGTCAAATGGTAAAATATATGTGGTTGTTGCCGTTATAGCCATTATCTTTATTGGTTTAATGGCTTATTTATATCGCATAGATCAAAGAGTTAAAAAACTCGAAAAATAAGATGAAAAAAACAGAGATTATTTTAATTCTTTTAGTAGCTATTATTATCGGAGTAATTCTATCACTTACCTATAATGCCAGTACCTATATTACTTTTACTGATGCAGAAAAAAGAATGGGTAGAGAATATACAGTAATTGGTGAACTCATTAAAGAAAAAGAAATTCGCTTTGAGCCACGCCTAAATTTATTAACTTTTTATGCCAGTGACTCACTAAAAAACGAACGAAAAGTTTACTACTACGATTCAAAACCTCAAGATTTTGAACGCTCTGAAAAAATTACCATGACTGGCTTTGCAACAGATTCTGGCTTTACAGCAAATACCATTTTAATGAAATGCCCTTCTAAATACAACGAACAAAAACATATAGAGAAAGACACAATTTTACTTTAAAAAATATGGAATATATAGGAGAGCATATCCTTATAGGGACAATTGGGCAGGCGTTTATTTCTATTGCTTTTTCAGCAGCAATTCTTGCTGCATATTCTTTTTACAAATCTTCAATCAACGAATCACTAAAATCTGAATGGTTACCTCTTGCAAGAGGTTCATTTTACATACATGGAATCTCTGTATTAGGTATTATTGTATGCATGTTCATAATGATCTACAATCATTATTTTGAATACCAATATGTATGGCAACACTCTTCAAAATCTCTTCCAACACGTTATATGATATCATGCTTTTGGGAAGGACAAGAAGGAAGTTTTCTATTATGGATTTTCTGGAATATTTTACTTGGTCTAATCCTTATCAGGATTACAAAAAAATGGGAAGCTCGAGTTCTTACAATTGTTTCTACAATACAAGCATTCTTAAGCTCCATGCTTATTGGAATTTATGTTGCTAATATCAAAATAGGTTCAAGCCCTTTTGTTCTTGTGAGAAACTTAGATGAAAACATAGGCCTACCTTGGACTCAAATGGAAAATTACCTGCAAATAGTTCCTCAATTTATGGACGGTAGAGGCTTAAACCCACTTCTTCAAAACTATTGGATGGTAATTCATCCTCCAATACTTTTTCTTGGATTTTCGCTTACCATGATTCCTTTTTGTTATGCCATTTCTGCATTATGGAAAAAAGAATATTCCAAATGGATAAATAAAGCAATTCCATGGGCCTATGCTGGAATTTCAATTTTAGGAACTGGAATATTAATGGGTGGTGCATGGGCATACGAATCACTATCCTTTGGTGGATTTTGGGCATGGGACCCAGTAGAAAATTCTTCCCTTGTGCCTTGGATAATTTTGGTTGCAGCTGCTCACCTTATGTTAATTTTTAGAGCTAGAAAAATAGGACTTCGCACAACCTTTGTATATACACTACTTTCATTTTTATTGATATTATATTCAACTTATTTGACACGAAGTGGAATCTTAGGAGATACCTCAGTTCACGCATTTGCTGGAGGATTAGATGATCAAATATTATTCTTTATACTTTTTTTCACAATTAGTTCACTAGGATTATTCTTAATTCGATTTAAAGATATTCCTGGACCAAATAAAGATGAAGATATTACATCAAGAGAGTTCTGGTTGTTTATAAGTTCTGTAATTTGGTTTGTTTCCGCATTCCAAATTACATGGTTTACATCACTCCCAGTAATTAATAAAGTATTTGGAACACAGATGGCTCCACCTTTAGATGCAATAGCACTTTATAATTCATGGCAAACTCCTTTTGCAGTCATTATTATATTATTAATTGCTGTAAGTCAATACTTAAATTATGGTAAAACAGACTTAAAGAAGTTCCTAAAACAAATTTCATTTAGTCTAATAATATCTGGAATAATAAGTGTATTGATGGCGTCATCTGTAAAGATGTGGCATCCCTTATACTTTATTCTACTTTGGGCCACATTGTTTGCAGCCATTGCTAACTTTGAATTCTGGCGTAAAATTTTGAATGGAAAATGGAATGCTAGTGGTTCATCTATCGCTCATATTGGTTTTGCATTAGTTATAATGGGTGCTTTACTAAGTAATGCTAATAAAAATATCATCTCCAATAATAAAGGCTATATAGCTAAAGATTTTCCTAGTAACGAAAACATATTACTCGAAAAGGGTGATACAACAGCTATGGGAAACTATTTTGTACTCTACAAATCTGACTCCCTGATCGGCATTAACAAGACCTATGAAGTAGAGTATTTTAATTTAAAAAAAGATGGCACTTTTGAATATCAATTTACATTAAATCCCTTTATTCAACTAAACGAAATTATGGGAAATGTAGCTGAGCCTTCAACGCAACACTTTTTACTTTATGATATATATTCACATTTAACTTATGCCGATGTAGATGAACACGATATAAACGATCCATATCATCAAGAAAATATCATAAATATTAAACAAGGTGACACATTAACTTATGATAAACATTTCATATTCCTCGACAGTTTAATGGTAAATGCCAACACTAACCCTGAAAGCGAAAAAGCATTAGATGTCATGCTAATAGCAAAGATTAAAATGCAAAATATGCTGGGCGAATTTTCATATGCCGATGCAATCTATGCTGTAAAAAATAATATTGCTCAATCATTCCCAGCATTTCTTGAAGATGGAGACTTAAAATATAAATTCATATTTAGTGAAGTAAATGCGGAAGCTGG
>Ga0160422_10002026_pt1 | contig 12692 bp, 17 predicted proteins | sample Fk160mmetaG_FD_108192 | JGI IMG/M metagenome (GOLD analysis project Ga0160422, IMG submission 108192) | Marine microbial communities from the Central Pacific Ocean - Fk160115 60m metaG | ecosystem: Environmental > Aquatic > Marine > Oceanic > Photic zone | place: The Central Pacific Ocean...
CTATTGTCTCATACTTTTTATCTTTAGCAGTGAACATCAAGTCACCTTGTACTACACCACTGATACCTAGTTCCTTAAAATACTTTAGAGATGCTTTTAATTTGTCAGCAAGGTCACCATCATAGAAAGCATCTACATCATCATCAAAGAAACATATCTTTGGGTTCTCCTTGTTGAACACAGACTTAGTTCCCACAAAAAATCTACCTGTGTATGGATGCTCTCCACATATGACAGCAGGAGCACCATCCCATTTGGTCTGCATGTATCCACTGCTAGGTTTCTTACCCAACATGCGGAGCATCTCTTTCATAGCAGACACAGCAGCATCACATCCCTCAACTCCATAGTTGAGCATCTCATCCTCTATATGTTCTAAGTGTTTTAGTTGTGTTACGTTTGCCATTAGGTTTTTTTATAATCTCCGTTAGCATAGCCAGGATATATTTCAGTACCTGACTTAGTTCTGATGTTAACACTAAAGTTATACTCTTTAGTAGAGAAGTCAATGTTAACTCTCTTACCAGTTCCATCCTTTCCACCATAGTCTATGTTTATGTTGTCACTGGTCAATGTACTAGCATCCTTTAGATATTTGTCATTAATATTATAAACGTGTAGTCCCTTCTTGTCTCTATGTACCATCCAGTAACCTTTACCTACACCACTCTGTATAAAGTTCTGTAAGTTTCTTTTTGCTTGTCCTTTGATTGAATATGATTCTCGATGCTCTGGTATTGTAGGTGTTTTAGTCTCTTTATTTTTCTCATCAAACTTCTGGAATGTCTCTATGAATTTTTGGTGATTGATGTTAAACATATCCAAGAAGGTCTTACCCATCTTGTTTAACTTACCAGATTCTAAATCTTTAGTGGGAAGAATTGATAGTGAATCTTTTCTACCACCTTTGACACCTATGTTAAAGAACGATAGCGTCTCTCCATACTTGACTGATAGGTATATTGGTTGCTCTTTTTTACCGTCAGGGTCAGCTATGTATACTGTAATATCTGTGACTGTCGATCCTATGTCTACCGTCTTTCTACCCTCTGCTGAGATATAAAAAGAACTATCATATTTCATAGGTCTTGGTTTGTTCTTACCACCCTCCTGTTTTGATCTGATGTAACAAGTGCCAGGATTAGCACCACATATTGCTTTAAGTATTTCTGTAACATCATCAGGATACTTACCACCATGATCTTGAAACTTATCAAAACTATCAGCTAACTGATCTTCATACTCATTACCTTTATTACCACCACCGCCTGGTGATCCACCAAAGTGTTCTGTCTTTTCCAGTGCAGTTAGATTAACTGTTGCTAACATTGAATCATCATGATCACTTTTTGATCCAGTCATTAATAATTTTTTCTTATTACCTTTCTGATTAGCAGCACTATTCATATCCATTTTGAGTGCTCTTACCTTCTTCTCATCACTCAAGTCTTTCCAATTATATTTTGAGGTAGTTCCGTCTTGAAACATTACCTCGATATCAAATACTTTTATATACCCTTTGTCCTTATCTAACTTAAGCAACTGCTTATTAGCAATCCTCTCGATCAGAATGCTATCTCTGTTCGCATATGGGTTCCCACTAGAGTCATATAATTGTTTCCAACCAAGATTTGCCATTAGAATTGTTTCCAGTACTTAGGATGTGTGAGTCCTCCCTCTTTATTTAGATCTTGATTTGTCAATAGTACATCTCCTGCTAGACTCCAACGGTGTCCTGTGTTGTGTGTCATGTGCTTCAGACTGCTAGGGAATATTAGTAAGTCACCTTCCTTTGTGTTCTCTTCCCACACAGATGTGTTGTAAAAGTTTTTCTCTGCGTCAGCAAAGGCATGTGGGAACCACTCATTAGGTGGTTGTTTAGTGAACTGTAATGGATCTTGTGTGTCTAAGTAATACACCCATGATATATGAGCAGGGTCATGGTTGTGGTTTGGAACTGAATGATCCTCACCACTTACAGCATACCATGTCTTCATAAAATGAATATTATATCTCACGTTCATAGAGCATAGGTAATGATCTATACAGTCATTGACCTCTAGCATAAAACTATTCATCTGAGGGTCAAGATGTACTAACACCTTACCATCTATCTCTCCAGTTAGACCACGATCAAACATGTGATGTTCATACCTCTTGGCAACCCAATCAGTATAGTCTAACAAATTAAACCTACCTACTGTGGTAGGGAATAGGTTAATTACTTCCATTATATTGGTATCAATGATAACATATTATTAGGGGGAGCAGTGTGTGTTGTGATGTCAAATCCTATTGTGATTCTTGGACTCTCGAACTTCTCATTAACAATAACTTCGTGTTGTCTGTGACCAGGTCCTATGTAGATGTTACCTACCTCATTTACTATTGAGTAATCAGCAAAACGAGTTGTTGTATCATGTGGAACTATACTTATATAACCATGATAATCCCAGTCATGATTATGCCATTTCAATACTTGATCTGGGTAATGATAATTGATCCATGCTTGCATCCATTTACCATCATCAGGTATAAGACTCTTTAGTTCAACAAACAACTCATGTGCTAGAGCATTAGGTGCTGCCAAAGAAAAGAAATTATACTTGTAGTAAGACCAAGTAGAATCTTCACCGAATATATTCTGATGAAAATCCCAACACTCACTTACGAGATCTACAAACTCTTGATGGTTGTTAAGTATTAACTCAGAGGTATGTACTCTATGTTCCTTCATGAATTTCTATGTAAGGATTATCTCCCTGCCTAGTTCTATTGTATATTATTATCCTATCATTCTTATAGTCTGGGACGAACTCTAACTCGTCATCATGTGGCCACATCAACTCCTCATAGAGAGAGTTTAGTTTTGCCATATCGTCATACAAATCAGAGGTCATTAGGTCTTCTATTCTCCGACTTGTAGATGTCAAATGTTCCACCAGGATATCTCTTTCCTAGTTTCTCTATGTTCATCTCAATAACTGTATCAAAGTCTACACCTAATGCTTGTGTTGCCTGTGCTACGTACCAGAGAATATCACCCAACTCAATAAGAAGATGTTCTCTGTTTGCGTCGCTCCAAGGTTTACCTTGAAAGACCATCTTCTTAACAATCTCAAGAAACTCTCCAGACTCAGCAGACATCCCAACAGCAGCAGTGGTAAGGCGTTCAATATTGGCACCTTGTCTGTCAAGCTCAACCAGACGGTCAGCAAGAGCGACAAAATCTTTAGAACTATCGGATGTGACAGCATCTACAAACTCTTCGTAACGTTTGAAATCTATAGTCATAATGTATTCAAATAATTTAGTACGTTGTCTCTGATCTCCATGAGTTGATCGTAACAACCTTGGTTGTGAGCACAACCTCGTAGAACATGATCTGGTTTCAATACTGATTCTATGAACAGAGACTTTGCCCTATCATATTTGATCTCAGGAGATTCATCTCCTATAGAACCTTGGTCTCTCATCATTAAAATTTAAAGTCATTGAATTTATCAGAGTTGCCAGTTAATACTTTAACAACATCTTGGTTCAACGCAATAGGTTGACCAGAGTCTTGAAGATTATTCTGTGCCTCTTGTTCAACATTATATAGTCTCATCTTCGCTCTGTCAATACCAACTATAAATCTTTTGTTCAAAGTCGGATCATAGTATCTATTCTTTAATTGTTTAACCATGATTTGATTCTGCTCCTCCAACTCGTCGGTGGAAATAAGAGCAAACATAAGGTCAGCAGTAGCGGGAAGACCGAAGGACTCAGATGTGTCAGTAAGGTCAACATCACTACTACCATAACCACTACGAGTAGTCTGGGTAGCAGAGACAAGCGGTACATTAAATTCAACAGCAAGACCCCTGAGTTCTTCCGCAATACTTTTAACCATGGTATAACTGTTGACTTGAGCATTTCTAAACCTTTGTGATGTACATATATTAAGATAGTCTATGAATATAATCTCTGGACGGAATGCTTTCTTTAGTGCTAGGTCATTCAACAGTGCTCTAAAGTGTCCCGCATGTGCTGACGCTGTGGGATATTCTTTTACAATAAGTTTACCCTGTGTCTTCTTAGATAAGTCCGTGATTTTATTCTCGAACATCATCTTAGGTAGAGTTGCTAGTTGTTGGATGTCGACGTTGAGGAGGTTGGCATCAATTCGTTCAGCAATTTTCTCCTCTGCCATCTCCATTGTAATATAGAGTACGTTCCGTCCTTGGAGCAACACGGAGCTAGCAACGTGGCACATGAATAGAGACTTCCCGACACCTGTACCAGCCAACGCGATGTTAAGAGTCTTATTAGGTAACCCACCTTTTGTAATTTTGTTAAAGAAGTCAAGGTCAAAGGGAACTTTGGTCTCAACTCTGTGATAACTTTCGTATCTTTCTTCGTAGTCATCTATGTAATCGTGTCCTATATGATTATCAAACGACACACCAAGAGCATCCGATAGTATAGTTGGTATAGCATCGGGAGATTTCTTCTCATCAGAACCATCCGCTATCTTGATACTCTCCATGAGAGCAAGATAGATCGCACGGTCTTGGCACCACTTCTCAGTGGTATCCAACAACCATTCTAGTTCTGTTATTTCTTTATCAAGTGAATCTAACTTCTGTGTAATCTGCTTGAATTGATCATCACTAAGTGTAGTTATCTTACCTACTTCAATGGTAAGGGCTTCAACTGTTGGTACAGCAGAATACTTTACGAAGTATTTATGGATCAGATCAAACAATACTTGATCTGTTCTGTCCTCAAAATATTCTATTTTTATAAACGGAAGAACTCTCCGAGGGTAGTCCTCAGTTAACAGTAAGTTCTTCAGTATCAGTGTTTCCACCTTCATAGATTTCTTCCTCAATAAAGAAGTTAAATGATATAGTTGACCTCATCTTTGAGGATTTGTTCATGGGAGCAGCATGCTCTAACCATGCGGGGAAGATAATCATATCACCCTCTTGTACCCAAGGGGTAATAACATTCGCCTTGCTATTAATCATACCATTAGAAGCAAGTAATGTCTCTAATGGATGATGAAAGTTTGTTGCCTTATGTTCATTCGGATCGAAGTGAACATAATATACAGCAGACCATTGACCTGGTGCATGGATGTGTTTTTCCTGCCAGTGTTTAGTTTCATAACAGTTCACCCATAGATCGGTCAAGATCATATTACCATAACATTGTGCTTCTGTCTGGAACTCATCTAAGGTAGGTGTAAATGCGTCTAAACATTCTCCAATAGGAAACTTAGTTGACCCATAAGATGTTAACAGGTCACAGTTCCACTGGTCAGGTACATCAGTTTTAAATTTATTGTCTTTATAATATTCTTCTACCCTTGCTTTGATAGGATCGTTATCATCTATGTGATATCTGTAGAGGAATGTAGGAAATGCTTCTACCTTCATGTACCGTACTTATACTCCTGTCCTGCTGCCCACTCTAGTTTCTCCATCACTTCTTCTGTGAAATATTTGCTAGGATCGGCAAGAATAGCAGAAGGATAAACGGAAGATTCGCCCACAACAACGCGGTTACCTTTACGTTGGAAGACTCCATACTTTTCACCCAACTCCAGTAACCCATAATACTTGTCCAGTCCACGTTCATCATAATAGAGTCTGATAGAAACACTTGCGTTCTCCTTTGATAGTCTGCTCTTGGCAGTTTTTGCCTTGATAATATTGCCTATCACTTCCTTACCGTCTTTCTCTTTTGACTTAGTAAGATAGATGATAGTCGACGCAGCATACTTGAGTCCGCTACCTCCTCCCATTTCTTTTGTAGGTACATAAGCACCCACTACATCATATGTATGATTTGTTACAAGCATTGGGACGTTCGCTTTACCCAACTTCAATGTAAGTATTCTGAATATAGCTTTGACAACCTGTGCTCTAGTCATGTCACGTGTGTCTTTTCCTGCTGCCGAGTCTTCTAGTTCTTTACTGGTTGATAGCATACCAAGAGAATCTAATACAAACATTAAGGGTTTGCGATCTTTCTCTGGTTGTTCTAAATATTTGTCTAATATTCTGATTGCCTGTGTACGAAACTCTTGTACTGTAGTGACAGGTACGAGCATCATACGTGTAGTATCAACGTTACGTTCCTCCATCATCTGTTTGCTGATGGCAGCTTCAGACTCAAAGTATATAACTCCTGCGTCTTTGTTCTCTCTTAAAAAATTCTCTACAACACCAAGACAAAAGAATGTCTTACCTGTTGATGATTCTCCTGCGATAGCAGTGATCTTGTTAGAAGGTATACCACCATTGATACTACCACTTACAAGTGCGTTAAAGATATAAGATCCTGTGTCTACATATCCACCGATGTCACCCACTGATCCGTCAGCGAGGATACCCGCATAGTCGTTACCTATTTCTTTAACGACTTCTTTCAAAAAACTCATACGAAAAATGCTTCTAGTGATCCTTTCTTCTCTGTCTCCCATCCTATCACATCAGTGATGATTTGTAAAGGTGCCAGAAAAGATTTGTAAAATTGTTTCTTCTTGTCGATACAAACCTCCAACCCTAGTTGTCTAGGGAAGGTGTTGAGGAATGAAAATACATCCTCTTGCATGTAGTTGTTCTTACCGTCAACTTTTAGGTGTACGTATTTTATTTTCTCTCCTTCTTGAATGAGAGGGTAGATGTTCTCCAGTTTCTTTTTACTGACATAAAAATTATAAAGGAGAGATCCACGAACATGTAAAGGGGTTCCCTTTGAATACACGTCTGTAGTTGATCTGTATTTCGATAGTCCATTGACCGACCTCGGAAATGCGATGTCTTCTGGTTCCATATTATAAAACTCATCTTTAAACTTTGAGATAAAGTTTATCAGTTCACTCTGTGTACCTGACATCATTATATTAAGTGCGTCTTTAATTGCTGTTCGGCATGGTGCGGGAGTAGAGGACTTGACTGCCTCGATACCCATCATCTTCAGCTTGGGTTTACTGTATTGAACTCCTTCACTATTCCAGACATTGAGAATGTATCTTTTCTTGGCAGTCCAGATACCTCTCGCAGCGATGTTCTCTCGCTTCATGAACATCTTCTGCTCATAAGCGTTAGCGTACGTTGCTAGTTCTTGATATGATCTGTCGATGAAGGGTTCTATCTTTTCCTTACATGCCTTGTCAAGAAAGTCGACAACCTTTTCTTGACTTACCTCTTTATCACCATAAACTTTAGTAACTAGATCGTCTAAACAGATGTAGATACTATCTGTATCACTGGCAATAACATAATCTTTGTCATTACTATTTAACAATTTATTCAGATAGGCATTTACCTTATTTTCGATCCAACGTATTGATACCTGACCTGACAGTGTGATCGCTTCAGCATTCCTCAGATTATAGTAGCGGAAGTAGTTGTTACCGATAGCACCATAGGCAGAGTTCAACTGAATCTTACGTGCCATCTGTATGTTGTTGTACTTACTGATTGACTTCTCTAGTTCGACACTAGGGTTGTTCTCATACTCTTGCTTTGCTATGAGCATGAGCTTCTTACTCTGTACACGTTCATCGTATATCTTCTGCATCATCTCAGGTAAGAATCCATGTACATCTTTACGATACTGTGCTCCATTAGCACACGTAGCATAGAGAGGATCTATGTTATCTTTCTGTTCTAATATTCTATCAACGTTGACACTAGGATGCCTGTACTTCATCAACGTCTCAGGAGATATATTATACTGCATGATCAGGTGTGGGTATAGTGAGTTCAAGTCAAACGATACCACCCAGTCATACTTGCCAGGCACAGGTTCTTTTACATATGCTCCTGCGTACTTCTCATCTTTGTTTGCTCTCTTAGCAGGGGGCACAACAATATTTCTTTCATTGAGGAAATTGTAGATCAACGTGTCCCACATGCGTACTTGAAAGTACACATCTTTATAGTTCACCTTAGCGTCATATGCTAGGGCAATAGCAAGTTCTATCAACTTCATCTTGTCTTCTAGTTGAAGTACAAGTTCCACGTCAATGATGTTGTAATCAATAAACTTCTGCCAGTCATTTGTATAGAACTGTTTGAAGTTTTCATGCTCTGACCAGTCTAGTTTACGTTGTCCTAGTTCTACCTTAGCGATGTGATCTAGTCTGTAACTCTCTTGGTTTGTGTAAGTGAATTTCTTATACAGATCCATGTAATCTAATACATTGATCCCCATAAGATTGAATACTATATTGTCTCTACCTTTTATACTTATTGTCTCGCTCTTGACCATGCCCCATGGGGACATCATCTTTAATTCTCTGTCTCCGAATAGACGTTCAAGACGACCACAGATATAAGGTACGTCATACAACTCGACATTCCACCCTGTAAGAACATCTGGGAAGTCAGTTTGCCAATAAGCAAGGAAGCTGAGTAGCAGATGTTTCTCATCGTCACAATAGATAAAATCAACATCCCTGCGACTCGGAGTATAATCCCTCGTTGCCCATACTTTAAATCTACGTGTCTGATAATCCTGTACTGTGATCGCCAGTAACTGTTCCGCACATTCACGTACGTTAGGAAAGCCATTTTCACATGCGACTTCAATATCAAGTGATGTAATCTTGAGAGTCTTGAGATCGTAGTCAACTTCGTCTTTGTATTCCGACGAAATATACTGATATAAGAACCTATCATAACCATGTACTTCATATCCCTGTACATCTTTATACTGTTCTTTATGATCCCTTGCTTCCTTTACACTACCAAAGTATACAGGTTTAGCATAGCGACCATCAAGAGTCTTGTACTGGGTTGGTTTGTTGCTAACAGCGTACAGTGTGGGAGCAAACTTTACTCTCTTCTGTACACGTTGTCCATACTCATATCCTATGTAGAGGATATCACTTCCAACAAGGTTTACACTTGTATAGAAACTCATTTAGTTACCATCTTATACTTGTCAAGAATTTCTTTCTTGGGTTCTAAGATTGTAGCAATTTCTGTTGAATAAATCAACACGTCTTCATCCACTGTGTGAAGTGGCCAAGGTTCTAACGTACCATCAGGTCTGATAGAATATGGTTGTTCAAGATGAGCAGCGGGTTCCTCATCTAAAGTTTCTATTTTAGTAATCAGGTATATGCCTGACTTTAGTAGGAGGAGTTGCGTTTCCATAATGTTTCTAATTTATGTAAGTCGTTCTCTTGTCTATAGTATTTGTAGACAGGAGTGATATCAAGTTCACTGTCATAGATGTTACCAATATACATCCAAGGTTTATATTCGTCAACCCTTATCTTAAAGTAATCAGGACCGTTGAACATAAGATGATCGAACTGCTCTGTACCACCTACAAATAAGGGGAAAGGTTGAGGAATATAATTCTGATATAGTGGGGCATCTATAGGTTGATCAAATGCTAAGATACCAAACTCACCATTGATCTTAGCAGGATACTCTACCACTATCTTATTGAGGATAACAGTCCCTTCTATTTCTATGCGTTTAGCACCGTGAAATTTATGATCTGTTTTGTATGAGAGTACTACGTCATCGTATATATCATACAGGTTTAGTTTCCTCATCCTCGTTCATAATTTTCTCTGCTTCTTCAAACATATTTTCTAGATCATTCTCTTCATATGAAAGATTGAATCTCTCTTCATGTTTCTTGAAGTTAGCATCGTATCTAGCATCATCTATAGCAGAGATGTATTGTTCAACGAGTGCGTCTAGTGGATTATAGGTTGTAACTATATGACTAGGAGGTAAGTAAAAGTCTTTGTCTTTACTTAGAGGTGCCCATGGAAACCACTCCAACTGATACCCTTGACCCTGATTTGAATCAACGATGTCTAGTCTGAATGGTTTATGTAAATGAAAACCAATAGGTTTCTCAGTCTCAGGTTCAACTATTTCTTGTACTGTAGATATAATCTCTTCACCTGTCCTGAGCATCAAAAGTTTTATGCTCACTGTACAACCTCAGTAGGTGTGACTGGAGCACCTTGATCTCCTGTCTTTGCTTTTACATTAGAAAGGTATGTCTGTAGGATACTAGGTGATGGTTCCATTACAGATATAACATAGTCAGGTACGATAGCAATCTTCTGATCTATAGTAAATGGATTCCATGGTGTGTATCTGATCTTGACCTCTTGATCTTCAAATGTTTCCATGTTAACAGGAGTGTCAGGATCTTCAGTGATCCTTACCTTGTAGGGTATGGTCATGATGTATGCCTGTCTTTCACCAGTTTCTTTATTGACTGCTTCTTGTAAATCACAGATGATGTTATCTCCATCTCTCGTGAATAATAATTTAATTCTGCTTGCTTCGATCATGGCATGATAATGTATGCATATATTATAAAAGGGGAACTGACTTTTGTCAATCCCCCTTATGTATGTTAGATGTAATCCTTCCGTGCGTGGTGGTCTGGTACTACTTTCTTCAGTGTTACTGTGAGTAGTCCGTCTTCAAATGTGACATCACCTACCTCGGTGTCATCACTCATTGACCACTGTCTTGTGAAGGAACGAGCTGCTATACCTTTGTGGGCATAGGTTCCAGTCTCTGCTTTATCTTCTCTCTGTGCCTCTACTGTGAGTTTACCATACTCTGTGTAGACTTTGACTTCATCTCTCTTGAATCCTGCTAGTGCTATCTCTAATCTGGATAGTACATTTGATTCATGGATCAGGTTATAGGGTGGATAGTTTGTCTGAGTTGTATTCCAGAAGGAATCAAAGTACTCATCCATTCCTATACTGTTCTTAGAAATTTTTTCAAATAGTGATGGTAAATCGGCAGCACTATATCTTTGAATGTTCATGGTGACCTCCTTAAGCGTCGTTAGTTTGTGTACCCGAAGCGTACACTACTAATTATAACAGATCTCTAAAATTAGGAGGGTTGATACCCGAACACAGGAAATGTCTTGGATATATTCTTCACTCTTTCTCTGTACCTACTCATGTATGGTTCTTGTAGGTATGGCATGTAAGGTCTCTTCGTTACTTTATACTGTAGGTATGTGTAGTCAAACTGATACCTGTAGCATAGTCTACCCTTGGTGTTACCCAACCTCCTATGCTGTACAATACTGTTATCAAATATCACTAGGTCATCATCATTCTCCCACCAGTAGTCATAAGTATAGTTTGCTAACCCCCACTTGAGATCATTTAAGAATCGCACTGACTCAGATTGACTCATACCCTTGACACGCATAGCTGTGTTGTATGGGTAATGTAATCCTTTTATACCCACAGGAGATTTTATCACCAGTGGTATCTCTGTGTCTGGATCAGGGCACATATTTTTATATACTACATTGTTCTCATCATTCCTATTGATCATTCCTTCTTGGAAGTTATGGATGAGAACCATCTCATCTAACTCACTACGAAAACTTTCACTAAGGCTATTGTAGTATGGTGCGGTGACCATGAATCCAGTAGCACTACCCACCATACCATGATCCCCAAGCAGTGCGACAGCAGGAGTAAAGGCTATGTCACCACTCTCATTACTATGCCATAGTAACTCTCCACTACCAAACAATCCATTCTCTTCTGCTACTCTGACTATATGACCTGTCTTCTCATGTCCACCTATCCTAGCATACTCTTTCTTTACTTCTGGTTCTACATCACCCGCAGCATAATTTTGTCTACACCTACCCCACATCTTCATGACATGGTGAAAGTGATTGACATTGAGACCTGTGTTACGGATGACCATAACAAGTTTCTCCATCTGTAATCTGCCAAGTGACATCCACTTGTCACGAGACAAATCATTAAAATCTAAATCATCAATAAAGACACCGAACCCTTCAAGGTTCGGTATATTGTTTAGTCTCAAGTTTTCTTTTTACCTATGTTGTACTTGGACTCTAAGTTCCAACCACCCTTGTCCTTATAACTTAGGACTTTGATCTGACTGAGTGGAGCTACATCGACTATAGTATCAGGAGCTTTGATAGTTATGAGACCCCAGTCCGATAGTAACTGTATGATTCTATTACGACGTTGTACATCATTCAATGATAAGTTTGCTGACTTACCATCAAGTGCGAACAACTCTTTGAAATGTACGATATAATACTTGCCTTGCTTGTGAAGTATGTGGCATGATTGATACAACTTCTTTTCTTTCCTAGAAGCTACACCTATCCTTGTTAGCGTTTCTCTTACCTTTAAGAAATCATCTGGTTCACTCAAGTTTACCTCTACCATTTGATCAGGTGTCCATGTGACTTCCTGTTCAGTGAATGAAGCGGTCATCGTCTTCCTCCCTTTTCATGTTTTTTACGAATGTATTCAAGTTGGGTGTTGGTAAGAAGACTTACTGCGATCTTCGCTTTTTCATTACTATATCCATAGTGTGATTTGACCAGATCCAAGTCCTCGACTTGTTCTTTCTTCAACCAAGGTGTGAAACGTTTACGTTTTCTCAAACTATTTAGCAAGAAGTCATATTGAAGACGCTTGTCTAGGTTAGGATATTTGTTTACTTCATTAGCAAATAAGATCGCATCAATGTGTCCACTGAGACACCTGTTGACAATGTAAGGAGGATAAGATTTAACACGGTCAGGGTCATCAACATACAAATGCTCTTTGGTATTGTTGATAGACGCAAGAATTTCTGAAAGATCACTACTCATAACCAATTTGGTTTGCGGGATGGGTCACGAAG
>Ga0160422_10002027_pt1 | contig 12691 bp, 10 predicted proteins | sample Fk160mmetaG_FD_108192 | JGI IMG/M metagenome (GOLD analysis project Ga0160422, IMG submission 108192) | Marine microbial communities from the Central Pacific Ocean - Fk160115 60m metaG | ecosystem: Environmental > Aquatic > Marine > Oceanic > Photic zone | place: The Central Pacific Ocean...
AGAGCTGGGGTTCCGGTCTTGAGGGTGGCTACTCGGGCTACGACTGCGGCGATACGGCGGAAGGCGGATTCGGTGGCGGCGGAACGGGCCAAGGCTGTAACGGAGGCGGCGGCGGCGGTGGATACTCCGGCGGCGACGGCGGTCGTGTGGCCGGTGGTGGCGGGTCGTACAACAGCGGTGCCGACGCGGTTGAACTCGCCGGTGTCGGCGAAGGGCACGGGTTTGTAATCATCGAGGCTCCAGTCGCGGTCGGTGGCGTTGCGGAAGAGACGTATGACTTCACAAACTGCGCTCAAGAGGGTCGAACCGGCCCATCGGGTGCGCAATGCGAAGACGCCTACGCGGGCAGCACCTTGGAAGGAGAGGTGTCCGTGGTTGGCGGCATCCAAAACTGGACGGTTCCCGCCACGGGCGACTACGTGATCACCGCCATTGGAGCCCAAGGTGCAGCTGGAGATCCGTCGTATGTGGGTGGCAAGGGCGCCGAAATTACCGGGACCTTTTCGCTCACAGCCGGTGAGACGATTCAGCTGGCCGTGGGCCAGAAAGGCTCGGGTCAGAGCAGCGGTTCAAACGGCGGCGGTGGTGGCGGAAGCTGGGTTGTGACCGAGTCGGGTGAGGCGTTGGTTATCGCCGGCGGCGGTGGCGGTACGCGGACGTCTGTGTCTCAGAACGGTTGCGATGCCACAGTTTCTGTGTACGGGACCACGGGTTCCGGCAGCGCCGAAACGTGGGGCTGCGGCGAGCGCTCGGATGCGGGCTCTGGCGGGACCGTCTCGGCTGTCTCGTGGGGCTCGGGCGGCGGTGGCTGGCTCACTGACGGTGCTGAGGATTCCCCGTGGGGTTCACCCGGCGGTGGCGGCAAGAGCTGGGGTTCCGGTCTTGAGGGTGGCTACTCGGGCTACGACTGCGGCGATACGGCGGAAGGCGGATTCGGTGGCGGCGGAACGGGCCAAGGCTGTAACGGGGGCGGCGGCGGCGGTGGATACTCCGGCGGCGACGGCGGTCGTGTGGCCGGTGGTGGCGGGTCGTACAACAGCGGTGCCGACGCGGTTGAACTCGCCGGCGTTGGAGAAGGGCACGGTACGATCACCATTATTGGGCCCATTGGCGGTGGTGCGGGGGAGCCTCCCGCTGAACCGGGCTCCGATACGTTCGAATACATCGGGGGGCCTGTCGAGTGGACGGTCCCTGCGGGTGTGATGGAGGTTCGCATCTCCGTCGCCGGGTCGGTCGGTTCGGTGGATTCCGATAGCGGCACGCCCGGATCCGGAACGGTGATGGCGGGCACCTTTGCCACAGTGCCCGGTGAGCTGCTTACGGTGTATGCAGGTGGTCAGTCTGCCGGCACAGGCGGCGGTGGCGATTGTTCTTATGTGGCATCCGGCGATGATCCGTGGATTGTGGCCGGCGGCGGCGGCGGCAGTGTGTATGGAAAGCCAGGCGCGGATGCGAGCCACGGTGAAGACGGGGTCGCGGCACCCGGTTCGACATCGGGGACGCCAGGCGCTGGCGGAACGGCTGGATCGGGCGGTGCTGCGGGCACGGGTGCGTGGGGTACTGGTGGTGGCGGCGGCTGGTTTGGTGCCGGTGCGAGCTCTTCTGGCGGCGCAGGCGGTGCCGCGCGCTGCATGGGTTCATCCACGAGTCCCGCGGACTCTGGTCCTTACGCTGCTGGAGCCGGAGGTGGCTACAGCGGAGGTGGCGGAGCCGCAATGGACAGCGGCTGGGGCACGACTGGTGGTGGTGCCGGTGGGTCGTACAATGCCGGAATCGATACCGAGGCGAGCGAATATTCCACCACGACCGGCTCGGTGACCATCTCTTGGGGGATGTGATTCACATGTAGTCGCCCCAAGACCCAATGCGCCCCGAGCGGAATCCACTCGGGGCGCAGGGTGTTGTGGTCGGGGAGACAGGATTCGAACCTGCGACATCCTGGTCCCAAACCAGGCGCGCTACCAGACTGCGCTACTCCCCGAGCGAGGGCCTACTAATGCGGAAGCGTGATTTCGGCACCATGTGGCATAAAATCGAGGTATTTTTTGCACGGGTTCGGCGGCATTCCTCCGCGCTACTTGTTCGGTCTCATGGACACACAGCGGGAAAACAGGGACAATAGGATCGCAATCAGGAGACCACCGATGTTTGTTCTGGCACTCGCGGCGCTCGCTGCGTGTGACGATACCGTGTTTAACTCGCACCAAGTCGCTGTAGAGGGCGACGGATACGAGGCTGTGGTCGCCCTGATGGACGCGAACTGCGCCATGTGTCACGGCGGACCGGCGCCTGCCGTCAACCTCGCGCTCGATGGTGACCTGTGTGAGGCCCTAGTGAATGTGGAGATCGGTTCAGGCATCTTGGTGGTGCCGGGCGACTCCAGCGCCAGTGTGTTCATGGATCGAATCACGTCGGTAAGCGCCCCGATGCCCCCGTCCGGAGTGATGAGCGACGACAGTTTAGGGATCGTCCGGGACTGGATCGACAACGGCGCTGTGTGTTCCACAGATGATCCGTCTGAGAGGGATTCCGACACCGGCGATTCAGGGTCGGCGAACCAGTGATTGGCAGCAACACGACGAACTGTCGCGTTCCAGTACCGCCAACAAGCACGGTAGAATCCGACCGTAATGATGGAGCCGCGGAATGATGATTCTTGCTTTTGCAATTCTATCCACCGCCTTCGGGCAAGAAGCAGACGCATTTGAGGCCAGTCTCGATGGCGTGGCGGAGGACTGCTACGAAGTGGCCACACAGCTTCAGAAAGACATTGACCGCGGGAATGCGGACTACGACGAGCAGGGCCAGCAAGATTTTCTACTCAACTTCTTTTCTCTTGCCACCACACTGTCTCCGTTGCACTCTGCGGTCCCGGGGGAGTCGGGAACGGGGTGGGTTGGCGTCGAGTTGGCGGGGATTCCATTCCTCGGTTGCCATCGTCGATTGGTGTTGGCTGGCACCAAGACGGAGGACACCAACAAGGCTCCGATGGCTCCGCGACCCCGAGTCTTGTTTCAATTCAATGATGTCGGCAAGGTGAAGCCCTACGCGGGACTCGGCTACGTGCCTCCCGTCACGGTGTTTGGAACCCGGAACGTGATCGTGAGCGTAGAGGCCGGATTCGGTGTTGACCCCCAAGGGCCGCTTGAATGGGGTCTTCGGTATCACGCGACGTTGATGAAGACCGTGGCGGAGATCGCAACCCCCTTCAACGACGAAGACCCCATGGAGCTCGATTTTTACGTGGGTTCGACCTTTGGGGCCGATGCCATCGTTGGCTACGCGGCCACCGACCGCATCAAGCCGTATGTGGCCGTCGGCTTCACAGACGTGAGCACCTTCTTTTACATTGGAGACGATGGAGTGGTCACCAACAATGCGAACCCCTATGCGTCTGTGGTTGGAAGCATCGGCGCGCAGTGGAGTCTCGAACGATTCGAGTTCGCAGGGGAGCTTTACACGGCTCCTGGCATCATTTACACCGGCCGGATTCGGGCGACGCTCAAGCTGTAAAGGCGCGCTTCAGCAAGTCGGGGAGCTGGGCGAAGGCATTCGCGCGGTGGCTAACTTTGTTTTTCTCCCCAAGTTCGACCTCGGCCATGGTTCGCCCGGGAAAGGCATCGGGCCAGAACAACGGGTCGTAGCCGAATCCACCCGTTCCCTGCGGTGAGTGGCCGATGGTACCTGTGCAGATGCCTTCGGCAGTGTAGACGCCGGACGCAGTGACCAGCGCGATGGCGCACCGGTATTGCGCCATTCGATCCGTTTTGCCATCGAGTTCCCGCAGCATTTTTTCATTGTTGGTGTGGTCTTTCGCTTCGGCGGTCCAGCGCTTGGAGAACACTCCCGGTGCCCAGTCGAGCGCGCGCACTTCGATGCCCGAGTCGTCCGCTACGGTGGGAATGCCGGTGTGTCGAAACACGGTCTCAGCCTTCTGGATCGCGTTGGCCACCATGGTGTCGTGATCTTCGGGAATCTCGCCGAGTTCTGGATAGTCCTCGAGGCCCACGATGGTCCACTGAGAGTCCGCAAACATGGCCGAGACTTCAGTCAGCTTGTGGGAATTCGATGTAGCGAGGATGATCTTCATGAAGTGCGCCTAACCGGCGTTGCTGACTCGAGCCCCCTCGTTATGTTGCAGCCACTCAAGGAGATGTCCATGGCACGAAGCCCGTTTTTTGCAGCGCTGTTCACCCTGTTTGTGGGGTGCGGTGAAGATGATTCCTCAACAAAGAAGGTGACCCTCGGCCAGAAGGCGGGCGAGTGCAACGTGACCATGGACTCCCTCGATGGAACCGAGTGGGTGTACCTGCGGGCCAATCCCGATCGAACCGATACGCCCGACCCGATGCAGGGCCGGATCAAGTTCGCAAAGGATGGTGACAAACTCACCGCCAAGTACAACGTGGGATCCCGCTCCGACATGTACGAGTATGCGTGCGAAGAGCCGGGTGAGAAGCGCATGATTTGCCGGGAAGCCGCTCATGCGAAAGACTACTGCCAAGCCTTGGCCGTGGCGGACAAAGAGTGCACCGCTGAGTCGCTTCGGGCCATTGATCCGTCCCTGACCGACGAAGAGGTGACCAAAGGAATCGAAGAAGGGATGGCGAATGTCAAGAAGTTCAAGGGGACGGACAAGTGGGACAACTTCGTCTTCAACAACAACAACCTCGGCAACAAGCTGTTCGGCATCATGTACGTGAAGGTCAACAAGCGGAACTGCCAGCTTCGCGTCACCGACAACTACGTAACGGTGTACAACGGCAAAAAGGTCGAAGACTCAAACCCGAACGGAACCAATGCGTTTGTCAAAAACGACATGGGTGAGCTGCTCTGGGACCACTGTACTGAGTCGGCGAACTTGATCGCGCTCGACACCGCAGAGTTTCCAAAGGACCCCAAGAATGCACGCCACATGGGCAAGTGGGGCGTGGGCCAGGATGTCAACTTCTGGTATCTCGGTGCGGACGCCATGGAGCACCCCGAGGGCTGCCAGTACAGCTTCGACACCTTTCTTGAAGGGCGCCCCTTGTCCAAGGGCAATGCGCCCGGCACGCACAACCTGAAGGGCAAGGATGTTCTGACTTGGACCTTTGCTCACAAGTGGGACGAGGCGCCTGCCCAACCTGCAGTGGTCACGCTGATTCGCAACAAGACCTGTGAAGGGAAGACAGAGGTGGACCAAGTGAGCTGCGCGGCCGTGCTGATTCAGTAGCGACGGGGGTCTTCAGCCATACACCGCCGTTGGGGGCTTCCTCAACGGCGTTTGTGTAAGGATCGCTCTCATCCAGCGTCGCAGATCCGGATCCGCCAGGTGGTGCCCTCGGTGCCGTCCATCAGAATGACGCCCGCTCGATCGAGCTCGTCCCGCAGGGCGTCGGATGCAGCCCAGTCTTTTTGTTCTCGCGCTTCGGATCGCGCACGGATCATCGCCTCAATTTCAGTCTGCTCGATGCCCATTGCGGCGCAGCGCTTCGCCTTGACTTCTTCTTGAAACGCTTCGACATCCATCGATAAAATACCGAGAGCGTCGGAGACCAACTGGAAGGCCTCGAGCGCTCCAGCGACGACAGGTCCACCGCGCTTGCGCGCCTTTTTGTGGTTTGCGAATCGGTTCACCGCTCGCACCAATTCAAAGACGGTGGCCATGGCCTTGGCTGTGTTGAAGTCATCATCAAGGGCCCCAAGGAACTGGTCCTCAAAGTTGATGGCGAGCGCCAAGACCCGCTCGGCGTCCTCTCCGAGGTCGCGAGCAACGTGGGCCGCAGGTTCGGATCCGTTCATGGCCTCAGCCACTTCGCGGGCTTCATAGAGGCGGCAGAGACTCCCGAGGGCATCCGGAAGCGCATCATCGCCCCACGGTAACGGTGAACGGTACAGGGCTTGCAAGTAGTACAAGCGGAGGGCTTCGGCAGGAAACTCGCTCAGAGCGTTCTGTACATTCCAGACATTGCCCAAGCTCTTCCCCATCTTCTGACCATTGGCCATGGTGAGCATGCCGTTGTGCATCCAATAGTTGAAGTAGGTCTCGTTGCTGTGCGCCTCGGATTGTGCGATCTCGTTTTCATGGTGGGGGAACACAAGGTCCAGACCGCCGCCATGAATATCCATGGTGTCTCCCAAGCAGTTCATGCACATCGCCGAGCATTCAATGTGCCATCCCGGGCGGCCAGGGCCCCAAGGGCTGTCCCAGCTCGGCTCATCGGGCTTGACGGCTTTCCACAGGGCAAAGTCGGCGGGGTGCTTCTTTCCGGGAACGGTGTCCGGGCTCTGCAATTCATCGACTTTTTGGCCAGAAAGCCGTCCGTACGAGGGCATGGATTTGACGTCGAACCAAACGGTTCCGTCGTTGACGTAGGCGTTCCCTTTCGACACCAGACTGTCGATCAAGTCCTGGATGGCGTCGATGGATTCGCTCACTTTGGGTTCCGCGTCGGGGCGAATCAAACCCAAGGCATCCGCATCCTCATGGAACGCATCAATGAAGCGGGCCGACAACTGGATGGGGTCCTCCCCCTTCTCGTTGGCGCGGGCGATGATTTTGTCGTCGACATCGGTGAAGTTCCGGACAAAGCGCACCTCCCACTGCCGGAAGCGGAGGTAGCGTACGAAGGCATCGAAGACGACCATCGCGCGGGCATGTCCCATGTGGCACCGGTCGTATACGGTCATGCCGCAGACATAGATGCCGACCTTGCCCTCGTTGATTGGATTGAAGGGCTCGACGGTACGGGTTCGGGTGTTGTAGATGCGGAACGGCGCAGCCATGAGTCCTCCGGTGCAGCGCTTAGCGGCTCCGATACTTCCGGGCTTTCTCGAGGCGGTTGCGGGTCCCTTCCTCTCCAAGTAGGGTCGCCAAGACAGCGAGATTGGGCCCCGTGCGCTCGCCGGTCAGAACCACCCGGATTGTGGATAATGCACGTCCCGGCACGTCCACCTCGGACCTAAACTTGGCGAATACGCTCTTCCAGTCTTTCAGTGAACTGGATTTGCCCTTTTTGATGCATGTTTCAAAGTGGTCAATCAGGCTCTGCGTGGCATCTTCGCGAAGGAGTTCCGCCGCGCGCTTTTCGTAGCTGACTCCAGAGGTGAGCACGTGTCCCGCCATCGCTTCGGCGTCGGCGAGCGTGTGAAGATCATCCACCACGAGGTCGACGAACTTTTTCTGCCACCGCTTGTCTCGACCTTCGAAGTCGAAGCCTCGGCGGGCCAAGTGGGCAAAGATTGCATCCACTTGGGCACTGTTGTCCATCTCTTGGAGCACGTCGGAGTTGGCCTTCTGCAGTGCAGCGAGGTCGATCACCGCCGCCGATTTACTCAGCTTCGCAAGCGAGAACTCCTTCGCCTGATCCTTGATCGGCGCATCGGTCGCCGAGGAAAAACTCGATTTGAGCAGGGCCGCGCGAACGGCTGAGGGATGAAAACCGCTGTCCCGAAGCTGCCCAATCGTCTGCCATCGGCTGCCTTCACCGCCGGTTTGTTCGACGTCCGGGATGGTGCTGAACTGAGGGCTCCCCACATCAATCGCCGAAGCAATCAGGATTCGCTGATGCAGGTGGTTGAGATCAGACTTATGCAACAAAACATGAGTTGCGCCACTGATGTGGTCGTTCACCGCCGCGGAAAACTCTGTGGTCACGCTGCCGTCGGCTTCGGCAATCACAAAGTCATGGAGGCGCTTTGGAAGATGGTCCCGAAGTCGTTTGGCGATAGATTCGGCGGGGTCGTCAGAGGTTCGGAGCCGGACGGTTGGTTTGCGCCCTGCTTTTGCGAGTGCTTTTTGGTCCTCTGCTGACAACGACCGACAGCGGCCATCGTACAGGGTCTCTTCCCGGTAACCCCGGGGTGCAGTCGGCATTTCTCTAAGCTCAGCCGGAGTGCAATAACAGTTGTATGCCTTGTTGGACGCAATCAGGTCATCGACCCGCGTGCAGGTGTAGGTCTTGGCTTCACATTCAACCACTTCGTCAACTTCACCTCCGAGCCAGCCAAGGTCTTCGAGAGCACCGGTGTTTTCATTGGTCGCCACCAAGGTTCCGTCCTTGCTCCACGCCCATAGACTCGTCATGAGTGCGAGTTGCAGGTCACCAATGTGAACCGCTCGGTCCAACGGAAAGTGCAGTCTTATGCGATTCTTGGAAATGGGAACCTCCTCGGGCTCAGTTGGCGAAGATGGTTTCGATTTCGGCTTCGATGGTCTTTTCATCGCAGTCTTTTGCGACCGACAACTCCTGAACCAGTAGTCCATGGGCTTGGTCGTACATCTTGCGCTCACCAAAGCTCAGGTTCTTGTCCCCACGAAGCAGCGCGAGGTCGCGCAAAACTTTCCCTACCTCGATCGGATCGCCGGTCTGGATTTTGTTCATGTACTCGCGGTATCGGCGGTTCCACGTTTGATTGTCAGTGGGAACATCGCGGTCCCGAAGTATCTCATAGACCTTCTCGACCTGAATCTCGTTGATCACGGGGCGCATGCCAATGGCGCTGGCATTCTCGACGGGCACCATGATCGTCATGCCGTTGTCGAGGATTTTGAGCACGTAGAATGTCTGACGAATTTCATCGAAATCTTGTGTTTCAATGCCCTTAATCACTCCAACGCCGTGCGCCGGGTAAACCGCCTTGTCGCCAACTTTAAAATCCATACTTCACTCCCCCGAGGACCGACCCCTTCGGTGCCGCCCTTGCTTGGTGGCCAAACACAGGCCAGTTCGGCGTAATTTTCATCCGCGCGCATTATAGTTTTATGGGGCGAATTGGCAACAAATTCGTCCATTTGCCGACCCGACAGGTCACTCTTCAAACGCCACAACTGAGGTTTTATGCCGGTCGCCATCGTTCTCAAGTTGGGGTGGCTGTGGCTTTGTGCTCTGGTTCACCCTTTTGGCGTGGCCATGTTGTTGTTGTCCGCGGTGGGTGGGACAGTCTCCGCAGGCATAGTTTTGATGCATGCGCCCACGGTGCCGGATGCAGTGGGGGTGTGCACGATTTGGTTGGCTGGGCTCCCGGCGTTGGCAGGCATGCTCGTGCCGCCGGCAGTTTTGTACGCTTCAATTCGTGCGTCCAACACGTGGAAAAGAGGCGGTGAGTTCGATGCGCTAGCGGTGTCCGGTGTGACGGTGAGGACTCTTCTTCCGCCGAATCTCGCCGTGGGCGCCTTGATTGCGATGGCGGTCGGGGTGGGGACCCATACATTGGGCCCCGTGGGTCGCAGCAAGGTCCACGATGTGTTGGGTGCCGCGAGTGCCGTTGAACCACCTACTGCGCCCCGCGCCGTGATGGATGTGACTTCCGCAGTCGTTGACGAGACCGGAGAGGGCCACGGGATCCGTTCGAGTTTGGGACCGACTCCCGGTTCGATCATCGGGGTGAGGAGCGCGAACCTTGCCAAGTCCAATGGCACGCTGTGGAGAGACATTCGTCGATTGGAAGGAGACGGCTCGGATGCGACCGCCGAGCGATTGGTTGCGTACAAGCGAAGTACGATGGCTGCGATGGCACCGCTGATGCTCCTCATTGGGCTACCACTGGGGGCGATCGGTCGTTGGCCAGCAGGAATCGCCGGGGCGGTTTGGTTAAGCCTGTGGGCACTGCAGCGAGTGGGGGACCAAGCAGCAGTAAGCATTGGTCCTTCCGGCGCAGCATTGTTGCCGCTCGTAGTTGTTACCTGTGCGACGTGGTTGCTGTGGGTCCGCTGGAGGGCAGCCTGAGTCAATGAGCGTACGTGTGGGTCGGGATGGTGTTCTCGCGCTCAGTCGAATCGGATCCATCGGCCCGAGTAGGTGTCGGTTTCCGATGCGACGGGAACAAAAAACCCAGCCCAGTCGGCCAGAAAATAATCGCCTCCGGCCGCGTCCCAGTTGGTGAGCACAACCCCGGTTTGCTTTCGGTCGGCGTGCAACGCGGGTCGCTCTTGGTGGTCGATCACCCAGTGACCCTCCGCCGTCTTCGCATCGCGGTAGGCGCACCCGTGTTCGTCCATGCGGAATGCGCGCCAGTTCTGGGGAACGTTTGCCAGCATCGTGACCGTTCCCGCACGGCCAGCAGCGAAGGGTGCGGCTGTCTCAGAGTCGACGCAAAATGCTCGTTGCTTGGCGGATCCGTTGTTGATGGTGGTCCGTTTCAGCGAGGCGGAGGGTAAAGGCTCGAAACGGTTGTTCACAAGAATGTGCAGTCCGGTTTCGGTGGGAATGGCATGCATTGTCGTTCGTGTGAGTTCGACGCTGTCATTAGGGGTAAGCGCGGTGGTTCTCACAACAGAGAGATGGTCTGGGTGCTCAAAGAGCACCGTCAAGTCGCCGGGAGCACACTCGAGAGTGAAGGTTCCGGCGTCGTTGGTTTTTGTGCTGCACTCCGGATTCGCCTCGGTTCGAACAACCACACCACCAAGTGGCATGTCGCTCGCATCGACCACCGTACCGCTGAGGGTGGTTGTGCTGCATCCAAAGGCAAAGCTGAGAAGCATGATGAGCATGTGAGGGGGTATCACGGACTTTCCGAAGCCCCAAACACTGGATACGCACAGTTGGAGGAGGTGGCATGCGTTGGTCACTAAGTTTCATGATGTTGGTTGCAGGATGCTCAAACCCAGAAATGGAAGCGGAGAATCAGTCCCTGAAAGATGAGGTGTCGAAGTTGACGACCGAGAAGAAGTCAATGGACCGAGAGAACGACAAACTCGCCAGCAAGGTGCGCACACTGGAGTCGGAACTTGCCTCGCTAAAGTCTGCGGCTGTGTTCGACGCACTTGGGATCGATTCGGGCGGGAAGCTTGGCGCGGTTTTTCACACGTCGATGGGATCAATCGAATGTGAACTTTGGCCCGAAATTGCGCCGATCACTGTACAGAACTTTGTGGGACTCGCCGAGGGCACGAAGGAGTGGAAGGATGAGAAGGCCAACGAAATGACCAAGCGGCCCCTGTACAGCGGAACGATTTTTCATCGAGTCATCCCAAAGTTCATGATCCAAGGTGGCGATCCCATCGGTACGGGCACGGGCGGACCCGGATACCGCTTTGAAGATGAGACGTCGGCTTCGGTAACGTTCGACAAGCCCGGGCTGTTGGCGATGGCGAACGCCGGCCCCAACACCAATGGAAGCCAGTTCTTCATCACGGATCGTTCAACTCCCGCCCACCTCAACGGACGCCACACCATCTTCGGCAGTTGCGAAAACCTAGACGTCGTTGAGGCAATCGCGTCCGTGGCCCAAGGCGCTCGCAACAGGCCTACGGACGATGTCGTCCTCAAACGAGTGGAGGTCCGTCGTTAGACGGGTCACCGGAGGACAGGCGGAAACCGTCTACAGTTCCCAGCCAACACCGACCGTGAAGAGGTTGGAGTGGTCTTCGATGATTCCGACTTGGTCGGGGTCTCCGCTGCCTTCGGTTTCCATGTAGACTGCGAGTGACCGGCGCGTAATGTCTGTGCCGAGGTAGCCGTACATCGATTCAGTGAAGGTGTAACCGACCTGCGCATCCAAGTTGAGACGGTAGTAGTCCGTGAAGTTCGCCAACCCGAAGTTAACGGCTGCATGGCCGAAGATATTGTTTTCGAGTGTGAAACCGAACTCCGGACCAAGCACAAGACCCGTGACGATCAGCGGTCCATAATCGAGCGTACGCACATCGGCATTTCCGCTTTGCTGAAAGACCAAGAAGTCGTCCACACCGAGTCCGATGCGAGCGCCTGCATACAGCTGACCATCAGCGAATGTGCTCTTGCCGAGTCCGACGACGTCGAAGCTGGTCAACCAGTCGGCCAGTGGCTCGCTGAACTCGGGCAGCGCGACGCGGTACAGCACTGACCGAAGTCGCGCGCGAACAGCAACTGTGTCTTCGAGACCGGGCAGGTCGGCTGCGGCAGCGAGTGCGAATCCGGGTGCAGTTGCCGCATCGGTTTGCCCACCGCCGAATGTGATCGGAAAGTCGTATATCGGCCCCAACAATACGGACGGTTCTTGGCGATAGTGGTAGCTCCCCACCGCCAGTCCGCCTTGAGCGCGTACTGATCCGTCACCCGTTCGCGGAGCCTTCTTTTTCTTGGGTTTTTGGGCGTCTGCGGGCGCGGCAGCTTGTGTTGCCATTCCGACGGAGTTCCAGTTTCCGCCCGTGATGGGCAACTCCAGCGCGCTCGCCACACCAACCTTGGTGGCGACGACGGATATTTTGAGGGTACCGCTGACGCCCGCAGGTGCCGTGACACTGGCTGTGTAGCGTCCACCGCCTTGGTCGGTGACCGCGCTCACTTGGCCCGGGGTGGCGGTGACCTGAAGGGCTTGCCCACCCACGCCACGGCCGGCTGCATCCTTCGCTGTGATTCGCAAAATCACTGTGCCACCGGGCGCCACTTGGTTTGGTTCGGCGACTGTGGCCACCGTGCTGATGTCACCAATAATGTTGTCGGCACCATAGCCATCGATCGGCTTTCCGACCATCCCCTCGCGCTCCAGCCGGGCGGGTTGGATGATGCGTCGCCATGCTTCATACAGTGCAATTCGGGCTGCCGAACCGCTCGCGGGGAGCGAGTAGCCGGCAGCGATGTTCTCGGGGGCCAGAAGAATGGGGATGGCCGTGGTCCTGTTCCCGGCTGTTGCACTCACGGTCGCGATTCCCGCTCGCCGACCGGCTGTGTAGTGCACTTGAGCCATCCCGGAACCGTCGGTTGTGACCTGAGCTGGAATGCTTCCA
>Ga0160422_10002028_pt1 | contig 12691 bp, 28 predicted proteins | sample Fk160mmetaG_FD_108192 | JGI IMG/M metagenome (GOLD analysis project Ga0160422, IMG submission 108192) | Marine microbial communities from the Central Pacific Ocean - Fk160115 60m metaG | ecosystem: Environmental > Aquatic > Marine > Oceanic > Photic zone | place: The Central Pacific Ocean...
CATATCAAATTATACATTTATATGTATTTTTTAAATCATTTTTTTTATTTGTCTTTTAATTATTTTCAATAAAAATGAATAGTAATTGAATATTTAGTGTTACTTAGAGTTTTTTGATTATATTTTTTACTATAGACAGTTATTTATATATGAAAAAAATTGCTAAATTTATAAAAACTTTTTTATTTGTATTAATTTGGCTAGTATTTTGTTCTTTTCTTGAAAAATATTGGAGAATAATTCATTGGGAATTTATCTTTCTAAAAATTAGGATTATATTTGATCACATTTTTTGGTTTACATTAAAGAATTTTCTTTTTAATTTCGACCTAGGTTTTTACTTAGAAGAATTAGTAAGATTCGTTTCATATGAATTACCAAAAGAGATCTTTAAATATTTACCAATCTTTTACGTTTTAAGGAATATTTGGAAAAGGAGGTAACAATCAAACTATACTTACAAATTATAGAAAATAAATATTTTTTAAAATTTTACGAATTTTGAATGAACTCTTCAATAAATTCAAGCCAGATTTATTCCATAAAAAGTATCTAATGAATAGATACTAAGAAATTATTATCTGGCAATTTATTTTGAAGTTCCTCTCATAAATTAAGTCAATAAGAGTTAAACAGTATTTACCAATAAGCATTATACGCTAATCAAAAATTAGGGTTGAGCAAAAATACTTAACTTTGATATGCTATATTCTTCAAAGAATATCCTTGCTAATGAAAAAAAGCTATTGGTTAAAAAAGATTTCTATTGCTAACTCAGATTTATTTCTTGAATATATTCGAACGGTACTTCCATGGTTAAAGTCAGTTGGAGGAATTATTATTAAGAAAGATATTACACAAGACTCTAATTCATCTAATTGGGATGGAGGCAATATTGGTATTGTAATTGAATTTGAGTCAAAGATTGCTGCCAAAAAAGCTTTTTACTCTGATGTTTTTCAAAATTATCTAATTTCAAGAGATTTAACTGACCTAGTAACTATTAGTACCCTGTAAAAATGGACAAAATTATTCTTGCAAATTACCATCTACCTTTTTTGCTAGCTTTTACATTTATAAGTATCGGCTGCACATTTAATACTGTAAGTAGATTGCCAGTTATAGATATCAACAAATTTTTCAAAAGTTAAAAAATTTATTAAGCTATTTTCCTTTTTAATTATTTAATAACCTTTTAAATAATAAACGAATCCCAAAATCAGAGAAAGAATAATAATTGAAAAAATAATTAAAGATTTTTTTGATTCCCCTTCAGAAATAACATTTATTTCTGGTTCTAATGCAAAGCCGTTTTGCCTTCCACCACTTTCAGTTGTATAACCCTTTTTATCCATGAAATAATAAATTTTAGATATTATTGCATGAAAATAATTTTTTGTTTAAAAGCTTTACAAATATAAAATTTAAAAATTTAATATTCAAAAAATTCTTAGATTTAGCGTTTGAACCAACCTCTTTTAATTTCTTTATTGTTGACATCAATATTCTTTTCAATATTCTTTCTTCTGCCAAAAAATCCCCCTGGTTTAGAACTGATAGTTTCAACTGTTTTAGATGATTTGTTATTAGTATTTTCTTTGGGAGGATTACTAGGAACTTTTTCTGAAAGGAGACGATAAACAAAAAAACCAAATACACCCAAAAAACCTACTGCTTGAACAATTGCAGTCCCAAAATTTTCAAACATTTATGCTTCTACCTTATTAAATTTTTTATCTAATTTATTATTATCGCAATCCTCATTAGATGAGGAACATTCAATTTTAACATTTTTGTTTTTATGTGAATTACAGCCCGCAGCCTCTAAATTCGCACTAATAGTAAATATACTGACAAGTAATGCAAATGGCGTTGTTAGGAGAATTTTTTTCATGCTTGAATATTAATGTAATATTATTATGGAAAAAATTTTTAACAAATGTGGTAAAAGTAAGATTATTAGCTAAATAATCTTATTTAAATAATTTATTGCTAAAATCATAAGTAACCTCACTTAATAGAGTTAGTAATTTAGATCTATTAAAATTAAATTAATTATAATAATTTATCAAATCTAAAATAAGTACTATTAATAAGGAAATACCAAAAATATAGGGTAATAAAGGGTATTTATTTAAAATTTGATTTAATTTACCAGTTGATTTAATTGCTTTTTTAGTTGTTTTAATTTCTCTAGGAGGAAGGCCTAGTCTTTCTCTCCTCTTAGCTTCACCCATTAATTTAAAAGAGTTATTATAGAATTATATATTTATGAAGCAATAAATGAAATATTAAAGCAATATTTAAGTCAGAAATATATATTCTTTTTAAAATTAAGGATAAAAATAATTAAAATAGTACAATTATATAACTTATTAATTGTCTTAATGATAATTTAATGGGCTACATTTTATATTATATTTTCAATAATGACTAAAGAAGACCTTGAAAAATTTATAGATAAAATAGAACAATTAAATAAGTTACTATTATTTATTGAACAATCTACTGAAAAAAAGGAAGAGTTATGTAAATGTTCCAATCACGAAGAAGTAATAAAATTAACAACATCATGGGGATTTGAAATTGGTAAAAGATGGGGTGAGAATTAAATAAAATTGCATATCAAATCTTTTATTTTGCGAATGTGTACTATATATATAAAAATAATTAGTATTTATTGACTAAATGCTTTAAAAACTATGGTAATTAAAGAAAAATTAAAACAAGAAATTTATAAATTATCAGCTTTAACGGATAGAGGTCAAAGGCTGAATAAATTAATTTCACCAATATATCAGGAAAAATTAATTGAAGTAAATAAACTCATAAATGATTTAAAAGTTTATAGTGAACCAATAACAGAAGAGATTATTAGTGGTGATTGGGAGTTAATATTTTCAAATGTAGAATTATTTAGAAGTTCTCCTTTTTTTTTAGCTATAGAAAATGCTCTTAATAATAAAATAAAGAGTGATTTATTTTTTAAACTACATCAACTACAGGTAAGTTCATTTGGGCTATCTACTATTGGAAAAATATCTCAAACGATTGACTTTCAAAAAAAAGAGTTTTTATCAACATTTGATACCATTATATTTGGACTTACAACAATACCTATATTTGGCTGGTTTAAACTTTTCCCAACTTTTGGAGGATCGGTAACAACATTAGCTGATGAATTAGTTTTAGTAAATAATAAACTAAGAATGAGCCTTCAGAAAACAAAAGTTACTGAAGTTGAAGGATTAAATAAAATTCCCATTTTTAGCAAATTCTTAATGAATAAATGGTACCCAGTAAAAGATGTATGGAAAAAATTACCTTGGAATAAAGTAAATCCTAATTGTGAAGTCTCAATAATTTTTATTGATGAAGATCTTAGAATTATGAATGATATTTATGGATCAATTTTCATTTACATAAGACCAAATATCAATAATTAAAATTGTATGTTTAAAATTTTTAATTAACTATTGATATCGATGAAAGAATAAATCTGTTTCTTATAAATATTTAAAATAATTAAATTAAATTTTTAATTTTTAAAATTTAAATATAAATAATCAATTAAAGATTAAAATATCGCAAAATTCATATTTTTAAGCTAAGTTGTTAACTATTATTAAAAGGTAAAATGTTTAAAGAAAAAGAAAAAAATTCAATAGTCAGAGCTATATTCCTTATTGGGGGATGGGGATTAGGATTAGATAGGTTTTATGAAGGTAATAAAAAGGGAGGAATACTTTCAATTATTGGATGGAGTATTACATTCTTTAGCTTTCTGTACTTAAAATGTTCTGGATATGAATATGTTGAGGGAGTCAAGAACTATAAAGAATATTCAACAAATCCATTGATAATAATACCAACATTGGCAGGAGCCTATGGGATATTTTTAATTATTAAAAAGGCTTTTAGATTAGCAAAGCAATTTGAAAATGCTTAATACTTTTATGAATTAACTTAAGAAAGTAATCCTGTATTTAATAGATATGACTTAAGCAATAAAATTACTAATATATTTACTATTAATAAAGCTACTATTCCATTTCTTTTTTTTATATCCAGTTTTTTTATTAACTTAGATAGATATACTACTGGATTTTCTGGCTCATTTTCCATTCTTTAAAATTACAAACAGTTTGAAATTACCACATATAAAAAATTATTTATCCAATGTAAACTAATGCTAAAGAAAATATAAAATAATTAATAAACTTGAGATTTATATCCTAGATAAAGATGATTAATTTAAAAAAAAATGTCTAAAAGTGATACATGGATGATGATGACTTACTATTGTCCTACGCATGGATCTTTAGATCGTAGTGAACCCTTACAAATTACAAGGAATGATTTAATGAATGCGAAGCTTCAGTTTAATAAAAAAGAGAGAATTAATAGATTATCCTAAAAGTCCAGAATTTTTAAGAAATGATTTTCCTAAATTTCCAACTAGAAAAAATAAAGATAAATTAATTAAAAGTATTATCAATAGAGCTAATAATTTGTAATTAGGATTAGTTGTTATGCCATCAAAACCATTTTCTAATACCCTTTTAAAAACTGAGTCATTTTTAAAGTTAAGTTCAGTATTTTTTTTATCTGCATTATTAATATCTTGTTCTCTTGCATTATCTGCTAATGATTCTACTTTCTCCTGAATATCAGGATTAATTTCAGATTCTTCCAATTTTTTAAATGTTTTTTTTAATCTTACATAAAAAAACCCTCACTGGTAATAAGTAGGGTTGAATAAGGTTAAGGTTCTTAATTATATTATAGTTATTTCTTTTATAATTCGTTTAGATCTTATAAATTAAATTTTATTAAATGCTTGATTTAGCTACTCTTAATGCATGTAAAAGTAATCCTGAAATTAGAGATTTAAAAATTAAAAATATAGAGCATGCTATTAATCAGGCCGAAGAGATGATAAAAGAATCAAATATGGATGAAAATGAATTAATTTTTTTAAAGAAAAAAATTTCTGACTCTAGACAAGATCTAGAAATTCTTTACTTGATGAAGAATTAAAAATATAATGATTAAAATATTATTTTTTAGATTTATTTATTAAATATTAGAATCATTTAATATTACCAAAGTTATCAATACAGTATTTACTTAATTTTATATTTTCATAGATAGTTCTTGTATTTTTATTCTCAATGTCAATACATTTTTCAATATTATCACTTTTATTATTTAGTTCTTCTTCTAACTTCCTTATCTGATTATTTTTGTAAAAAAATAAAAATTGAATAAAGCAAATAGTGCTTAATAATATCAAAGAAATATAATATTTTTTTAAGATATTCAATTTTTTAAAATGACTATATCTAATATCCAACAATTAAATTTTTAATGCAACTTAAATTAAGTTATAAATAATATATTACTAGTTTTATAAGAAAATAATTATTATAAGTCGTAGAAGAATTACAAAACCATTAAGAATTTATTGTTATGAGATACTTATTATTGTTAATATTTATAATATCTAGTGAATTTATTGAAAACAAAACTTTAGAAATGATAAGTATTTTTAATAAACTAAAAAATAATTTATTCATCAATAAAAAGAATAGAGATTTTATTGCTGCCTCAAATTTAGAGAAAAAGGCTATGCAATTAAATCATAGATCAGAAGAATACCTAGAGTTAGCTAAGAAACGTTCACAAGATTGGAAAAATAAGTGGTTAGAAATAATATCGTAAGTTTTTATAAATTTCTTAACAAATTCTGATAAGAAATTTTAAAGCTACTTTTAAAATATATTAATTTCCTTCAAAACATATAATCTTGCTCAACTTGTTAAAAGAAGAGAATATAAAATTAACAAAAAAAAAATATGGCATTATTTAATTCAAAACTCCAAAAAGTCATTGGTCCTGGAATAATTTTTGCAGGAGCTGCAATTGGAGGTTCTCACCTTATGTCATCGACGACCGCCGGTGCGAGATTTGGATTTTCTTTAGTTGGTCTAATACTAATTACAAATTTTTTAAAATATCCATTTTTACTTGTTGGAACCCGCTTTACTGCATCTACAGGGATGTCACTATTAGAGGGTTTTAAAAAGAGAAATTTCTTATACCTCCCTATATTTTTAATTGTAAGTTTAATAACAGGAACTTTCACAATTGCAGCTGTTAGCTTCGTATCTGGGGCTCTTTTGACAAATATTCCATTATTTTCAAAATTTCCACCGATGGATTTATCAATTATGGTATTAGTTATATGTGGATTTATATTATTAATTGGTAAATACAAAGCCTTGGACAGATTATCAAAAATATTGGTTTCTCTATTAACAACATTAACTTTTTTTGCAGTTATTTCTCTCATTACAAAAGGTAGTTTAAACAATGAGCTAATTACAACCTTTTACAATTCAGAAACAAGCCCTTGGAGACTTTCAAATTTATCTTTTCTCATCCCATTAATGGGATGGATGCCTTGTCCCGTTGAACTATGTGTGTGGCCTTCACTTTGGATGTTTTCCAAAAATAAGGTTTCCAAATATAAACCTTCAGTTAAAGAAGCAGAATTCGACTTTAATCTTGGGTACTTATTAACTATCGTGACTGCAATTTTCTTTGTAACTTTAGGAGCAATAACTATGTATGGCACAGACGGAGGGATGTTATCAGGAAGTGGAGTTGCATTCGCTCAGAATTTAATCCAACTTTATACTAAATCAATCGGAGAATGGTCAAAATGGATCATAATTCCAGCTTCTTTCGCAGCAATGTTTAGTACAACATTGACTTGCCTAGATGCTTATCCAAGAAGTATTTCGTCAATTCAAGGATTAGTGAAAGGGACCGATCTAGGAAGAATGGAATCTTCTTTAGAACAAACTAGATTTCAGAACTGGATGATTATTCATATTTTTGCTTCATTAATTGCACTACTTCTTGCAAAATCTGGAGGAATTGGTGTTAAAGATTTTGTTTTTGGTGCAATGACAGGAAGTTTCTTATCAGCACCAGTATTTGCATGGATGGCTATGGATACAATAAATAGTAATTTAGTTCCAGACAAAGATAAGTATGGTAGATTTTTAAAATTACTTTCTTGGATTGGGTTAGGATTTTTATTATTTTTCAGCTTTTTATTCATATCCAATTCATTCTTTGGTTTTGGTATTTCTTAAATATTTTTAATTGCTAATAAATTTAAATTACAAAATAAATATATTTATTAAATTGTATTACTAAAACTTAGAAAAAATCTTATTAACTACACTCGAAAATAAAATAAGACTTATTACCTAAAAGTAGTAAAATTAAAAATATAAATTTCTCATAAATTCATGAAAATAAAGAATATTAATATTTATTCTTTTGTAAAATTTTTTTTGTTGGTAGGAGTTTTCATTTTATTTTTTAGTTCTTTTCTCAAACTATATATTTCTATTCCTAATAATATATCACTTAAAATTGTTTTTATAATATTATATCTTTGGTTTACGGTGGGTATTAATGTAAACTTTATAATGCCATTAATTGGAATAATAGATAAGGAAATTAATCAAAGAAAAAGGTAATTATTATTACTAGTATTAAATTAAATTTAAATCCTAAGTTTATAAATGATAAGGATTTAATTAACAATATATAATTTAAATAATATATTAAATTTATTGAATCATCCCTAATAAATGTTATATATGGATATATTATTTATTAAATTTCTAATGAAATATCCTATAGGAATATTGATCTTATTGTTTAGTATTTATTCAATAACTGATTTAGCTATAAAGGCAAGATATACCAGAAAAAGACTCAAAAGTGAAAAGCAACATAGAAAACTAAATAATTAGTTTAGACATTTTTAAATTTAAATAAACTAATTTTTTATAATAACTTTTTAATTTATATTATTTATCAATATATCATTTTGTAAATTTGACAAATTCTTGTATCAAGTATTCTTGATAAAGTTTATTTGATATTTTAATGTGATTAACAAATAAATAATCAAGATGTTTTCTTCAAATCAAAGTAAAGAATCGGAAATAATTAATTTAGATAACATAAAAATTATTGATCCTTTTACAAAATGGCTTATTAGAATTGCTTGTATATTTATAATAATATTTTTCAGTGGAATAATTTTAGGTATTCCAATTATCATTTCTTTTGGAAAATCTCAATTAGATAATTCTTTATTGTCTTTTAAAGAAGTCTTAAAGACCTTCATTGAAACATTTTTATATAGCTAAATTTAAAAATCAAAAAATCCTATATTAGTTTATTTTGGTAAATCAATATTATTTTGAAAGCCAAATAAATTTAGCAATGCTGGTACTAAAAGTAGAACTGTTATGAGACGTACTGCATGAAGAGCTGCTACAGCAGCTCCAACTCCATATTCAGCCCCTATCAAACTCATCCCAATAGTTCCACCAGGAGCAGAGCCAAGAATAGCAACAATAGGATCAATGCCGAGAATTTTACTTATTCCAAAAGAAACTAATAATCCTGTTAGTAGAAGAGAGAATGTTATTAGCAATGCTGGCTTCCAAAGAACTTGTAATTCTCCCAATGTCTCCCTATTAATCCCTGTACCAATTACGGTGCCAATACCAATACCCAATAATGTTTTTGTTCCTAAAGGCCAATTAGCTATTTCAATCTTGCCAGTTATACTTAACAAACCTGCACCAATAATCGCTCCTAAAAGTGGGGCTGCAGGTATCCCTGTAAAGAGCATTAAGCAACCGAGGGCAGAACCAGCTGTAATATATAAAATTAGATTTAGATAAGGAGGCATTTTATTTTAATATTGCTATTAATAAATTTTACTTTTTAAAGAGTTATTTACAACCCTAAGAAAAATTAATTTTATTAATTTAAGTAGAATATTAATATTGAATTTTTAGAAAATTAAATTAAAGTCATAGTAATACATTCTTAAAAATGGAACATAAGAATATAAATTTAATTTACGCAATACTATCCTTATTTATATTTTCTTTAATTATAGTGTTTAGCATAATTGCAATAAATTTAAGACCATTGAAACTTTGGGCTGATTATCAAAATATATGTATAGAGGAGGAAAGTATAAATAAAACAATACCCTGGGCTGTTAGAAAATGCAACGGTCGATCTAAAGTTTATCAAGTTAAATAATAAAACTGTCTAATTTTTAAGTATATAAATTTTATTTTTTAAAAAAATTTTTAAGCTTATTTAAAAATGAATTTTCAATTGGATCAGGAATTTTTTTCTTATTTTCTGCACTTTTTTTATACCAACTACCGTATTGTGATTTTTTATAATCTTGACTACTTTTCTCTAGATTGTTTTCGCTAGACATGGTTTTTTAGTTATTTAATCTATAATAGCAGGATAAAGCAAGAACTAATTTTTAGCTAATTAATAATAGAAAAATATGGACAATAACCAAATATCTATTTTTGTATTACTATTCATTATTTATGCATTGATTGCACCACCACTTATAAAAAACTTTATAAGTAAATTAAATAAAAAGAAAAAATAATTTGTAAACATTTTTATATGGTTTTTAAAATTCATAAATTATTTTTAAAGGTGGCTTCATTATATAAATTAATAGTTATTAATATATTGTTCATAGCGGTTCTTTTGTTATTTAGCGAATCTGCATTTTCCAATGAAACTAGTAATAATAGTAAGATAGAACGAAATTTAGCTTACAAGTATTGCAAATCTATAGAGAGTAATATGTTTACAGGTCTTGATAATGAAAAAATTTTAAAATATGAATACTTCTTTAATTCAATCGATAAAGAGGACATAAACTATGAAATAAAAAATTTGAGCAATTTCACTTCAGAGGTTGAAAATATTTGCTCTTACAAGTTAAAAAGTGAAGAAGAAAAAGATTTCAGAAAGGAATTAAATAAATATTTATCTTACCACTAAAAATTTATAACTTTTATTAATCTTATTTAAATCTTTTTTAATAAACACATTATTTATTATCCTTTCCATGCCCATGAGCAATTCCTAATTCATGCATCCTTGCATGTTCTTTAATAGGATCTCTTAATTCTTTAGATTTTGGTCCAGCAGTAGTGTAGATACCGTAGCCAATAGCACCAAATAAAAGTACACCAATACTTCCTAAAACTATTAATAGAGTTGGATCGCTAGATGTTGTAACCATTGTATTTTTTAAATATTCATCACTCTAGAGTAAATTTGAAAACAGAAGGCTTAAGTCGTTAATTTACTACATAGGAATGTATTTTTTTATACACTTACATTTTTGTACTGCTAATATTGAAGAAGATATTCAGAATGCATTTAAATCAAATTAATATCTTTGCTTTCAAAACAAAATATACAAAATAAAAAATATTAAATTACAAAAAATTATTAAAATTAGAAAAAATATAATTTATTCTGTTGGGCAGAAAGAAAAAAAATATTAAATTAATTGTAAATATAAAATTTTGTTATGGAAGAACAAATTAAAGCTGCTAAACAGACACGCTCTTGGAGTGGCTTAAGTTGCAAGGTTCTTGCAAGTATAGGCTTATTTGGAACATTAATTTATGCTTTTGGATTTAATTCAAAAGATATGAATAAGAGCTTATATATGGCGATCATAGCTACTTCTTTAAGCACAAGTGCATCGCTAGGAGCTCTAGGTAGCATTGCAGAAAGTTCTAAAAAAAACAGGGCACTTACTCAGTTATTAGTAGAATCTACAAATAGTGCTTCACAATTACCTTTATCCAAAGAAATAGAATACTCTGATCTTAATGAAGATAACTAGTTTAATTATTATTTAGACAAGAATTGAATTTTCTTTACTTCTATGTGAAGAATTATAGATCTACCTAGAAATATTATTTTATCTTTACTTACCTGAGAGAAATAAATAACTAAGTTAAGTAAAATAATACAAAAACTTGCTTTGTATCTTTATAAAGATTGAAAACTTTTAAATTTATAGTTATTTATAAATTAAATATGATAAAAACATGGATTTTAAAAGATTTTATTCTCTGAATTTTCTTGGCAGATTATTTTTAAGTGCAATATTCATAAACGCTATTCCAAGCAAAATTTTAGATTTTGGTGGTAAAACAAAATATATTGCAGCTCAGGGTTTTCCAGAGTTTTTATCAGCAATATTTTTAGTCGCAGCTATTTTAGTATTAGTAATTGGATCATTCCTCTTGATATTTACAAAACAAATTAAACTGGGTAGTTCCCTTTTACTTATTTTTTTAATACCAACTACCGTAATTTTTCATTTGGTAAATTTTGATCCTATTCATTTGATTATGAATATCTCATTGATAGGGGGACTTTTACTTGCTATTGATAAATCAAGTACCTAAAGCTTTTATTAATAAAACAATTAATTTAACTTTTTATTTGATTTTTTAATTTAATTACAGAGTACATTTAGAAATTTTTATTATAAAATTTACTTATTAAATTTAAATATTAAAAAAGATGGGTAAATTTGACTTTGACGATACAAATAGTACAGGTATTTGGTGGTCAACTAATGTTGCTATTAAAGATGAATTAATTGGACTAAAAGAAGATACTAATTGTGATGATTCTGAAATAATAGAGCTTTTAAGAAGTATTGCTCAAAATATTGAAGATTATGGTCTTTAAATATTAAATATGAAAAAACTTAATTCTAATTTAAATTGCCTTAAATATAATTTAAATTTATATAAATTTGATTTATAAGGTAGTAATTTATGCTGCAGTTTTATATTCTGACATAGATTTTAATTTAGCAGCTTTTTTTAAAAGACTTACAACTTCTTTTCTTCCATTAGCATTTTCAGCAAGGTTGATTAATTCATTATATTTTTTATAAATTCTTTTCATCTTTATTAAATAATATTTATTTTAAAAATACATTAAACAAAGAAAATGTCAACGTTAAATATAAATTTATTTGATTTATTACTTATTCTAAATAGAAATTTTAAGCTAGGAAGAGCAACTATAGTGTGATATCCCTCCAATATTGAAGTATTTATGTGGTCTTAAGCGATCATATTTTTTATTTAAGTCAAATGAATTATTTCCATAAGGATCTTTGAATAGATTTTGTAACTCTTTAAATTCACTTAAATCTCCTTTTTCAGCTTTCTCATAAGCAGAAACAACTAACCATTCCCTCCAAGTATATTTTGGATTTATTTGTAACATAGAATTTGAAATATCCTTAAGTTCAGAATCTTTATCTAAACAACTTTTCCAAGATTCTAACCAAATATTCCAACTTGATTCAAGCTCGGTTGTAGATGGTTTATAGAAACTATCTTTTAGATCATTTACGTTATTAGGAATATTAGATAAATTTCTAAAAAATTTGGTGTAATCAACTTGCGTGATAATCATCAAATTAAAAAGGTTTTTAATAAGATTTTCATCATATATTTTGATGCCTAATTTCTTACTCCACATCATTTGAATTTCTTCTTCCATGCACTTAGAAAATCCATACATAATTTCATCAAGTTTATTTGATGAGCGTTTATCTTGTTCAACTAAAAGTTTTAAGGAAGAACAGAACATCTTAAAGTTTAATTCAGCAGCTAAAGGCTGATTAAAAAATGAGAAGTGTTCTCCTCCCCCTGTCCATGGTTGAAATTGAGGATCAAATAATTCGCAAAAGCCGAATGGACCATAATCAAGCGTA
>Ga0160422_10002029_pt1 | contig 12689 bp, 5 predicted proteins | sample Fk160mmetaG_FD_108192 | JGI IMG/M metagenome (GOLD analysis project Ga0160422, IMG submission 108192) | Marine microbial communities from the Central Pacific Ocean - Fk160115 60m metaG | ecosystem: Environmental > Aquatic > Marine > Oceanic > Photic zone | place: The Central Pacific Ocean...
AACAACCTAATCTTTTCAATGATGGCACCGGTGGTCATCCAGAAAACCCAAATTGCGATTACACCTCTAATTTCAATGGAACATCATCGGCAGCTCCTACAGTATCCGGTGTGGTGGCTTTAATGTTAGAAGCTAATCCAAACCTCACATGGAGAGATGTTAAACACATACTTGCGACGACTGCAGATAAATTTGATGACAATAGAATAACTACATTAGCAGGCATAACCCAATATGAGTGGGAAACTAATGCTGCTGGGTACAATTTCCATAACTGGTATGGTTTTGGAAAGATTGATGCTGCTGAGGCAATCTCGGAGGCGGAGTCCTATTCATCTCCATTAGGAACTAATTTTGTTAGCAAAACTGAAATATATCAGAACTATAATACAGTTATTGATGACTTGACAATTCAGGCTTTCCCTGTGCAATTTACAGCGGCAGCCGGCTCTCTAAACTTCGTTGAATTCGTTCGAGTTGTTGTGAATATTGATCATCAAGAACCGTGGACTTTTGGCTTACGATTAACTTCACCTGAGGGAACGCAAGTTAATATTTTGCAACCTTATACAAACTGGGGTGCAAACCCGTACAATGTATATTTCCCAATCGGAGTCAATGCCTTTTATGGTGAGGAGATAACAGGTGAGTGGACGTTAGATGTAATTGATTATGAGGGCGATGACGTTACTGGAACATTGTTGAACTGGGGGCTAATTATATATGGAGGTTCTAATAATTCCACCGGTGGCAGTGCACCAGTCTTTACTTCATCTGATACCTTTAGTGTTGCTGAAAACCAAACAGCCATTGGTACAGTTACAGCCACCGATGCAGATGGGGATGTAATTACTTACACAGTATCTGGTAACGAGTTATCTATTAACTCCTCAACTGGAGTGCTCACTTTTAATTCAGCACCGGATTACGAAACTAAATCAACCTATACGGCAACTGTAACTGCCAGTGATGGTACTAATTCAACTGAGCAAAATATTACAGTCAATGTTACCGATGTAGCAAATGAAAATGCTCCTGTCTTTACTTCATCTGATACCTTTAGTGCTGCTGAAAACCAAACAGCCATTGGCACCGTGACAGCCACCGATGCAGATGGGGATGCAATCACCTACGAAATTTCTAGTTCAGCAATATCCATTGGTTCTACATCGGGAGTGCTCACTTTTGATTCGGCACCAGATTACGAAACGCAATCGGTCTATACAGCACAAGTAATTGCTACTGATGGTACTTTTACTACCAATCAAAATATTACGGTCAATGTTACCGATGTAAATGAAGGTGGTGGTAATAATGCACCAGTGGCTTCAGCAGCAAGTTACAATCTGAACTTATTACCGAAAGACCAAAACTCTACCAACATTACATTATCTGGAACAGATGCCGATGGCGATAGTCTGACCTATTCAATTGTCTCAGGCCCAAGCCAAGGTACTGTAAGTCTCAGCGGGGCCAACGTCACCTATCAGACGAATGCAGGTGTGGATAACGCGCAAACCGACACTTTCACTTTCAAAGTAAACGATGGCACAGCTGATTCAGACCCAGCTACGATTAGCGTCAATCTCAAAACCGATCCTCTATATAAGTATCAATGGCATTTGAATAATATTGGACAAACCAATTTTGCAAGCACTTCAGGAACGGTCGGTGCTGATCTTAACGTAGATACTGTAATTTCATCGGGTTATACAGGGGCAGGAGTACTTATAAATGTTGTAGATGAAGGGTTAGAAATTGCTCATGAAGACTTGGTCGATAATGTTGTTCCTGGCTCTTATGATCTATTGAACTTAGATACTGACCCAACAAATGATTCACTTTCGGGTGACCATGGAACCAGTGTTGCCGGAATTTCAAATTCAGTAGGCTGGAACAATAAGGGCGGTAGGGGTGTAGCACCAGAAGCGTCTTTAATTGGCTATAATTTCTTGAAAAACGCTACCAGCAGTAATGAATATTATTCTTGGGGTGTAAACCCACCAGGTGGTGTGGTGTCAGATATTTATAATTTAAGTTATGGAACAGCTATGGGTGATGGATATGCACTGCCTTACACAGCAGCAAACCAAAACAGTTCACTTGAAGCAGCTATGTTAAATGTTACAAGCGTTCAAAGAAATGGAAACGGAGCTTATTTAGTTAAATCAAGTGCAAATAATTTTAATGCTGGCTCTACAGAAAATACATACTGCGGAAGTTCAGGAATTTATCCTGATTTAACTTGTAGTGAAACAATTCTTGATACTACACACCAATTTCCATACCCAATTGTCGTAGCAGCTTTAAGAGCCGACGACGTTAAATCTTCATACTCGACTCCAGGACCAAGCGTGTGGATTTCTGGTTATGGTGGAGAATATGGATATAACAGTTCATATGTAGGAACTCCTTCAGGCATATATGATCCAGCAATAATGACCGTAGACCAATCAGGATGCACGAGCGGTTATGTAGGAGCAAATTCATCTGCAGCACAAGCAGGTGTAAATATTAACCAATTCAACGATAATTCAGGTGGGTACGCAGAGAATGCAAATTGTAATTACCATTCTGCTTTTAATGGCACATCTTCTGCAGCACCTACTGTAACAGGAGTAATTGCACTTATGTTAGAAGCTAATCCTAATTTAACTTGGAGAGATTTGAAACATATTCTCGCAACTACTGCAACTAAGATAGATGCAAATAGAACTTACTCTCTTGCAGGAATAACACAATACGAGTGGGAGACTAATATGGCTGGATATGATTTCCATAACTGGTATGGATTTGGAAAAATAAATGCTGCTGCAGCTATTTCAGCTGCTGAAACTTATTCAACTGATTTAGGAACAATGGTAACAACAGGTATACAATATGGGCCAGCTGTGGACGTGCCAATTACATATGGCATTACACCACAGACAGTTAATGTTCCAGCTCCTACAAGTAATCCAAGTGCAAATACTATTGATTTTGTAAGAGTAACTTTCAAGTTAAATCATGCTGTGCCATATGGAGTAGGTATGGAGTTAATTTCTCCGCAAGGAACAGTGGTGAATATACTTCAACCTCTTCAAAACATAAATCAGAATCCTGTTGATGTTTGGGTTGCAGTAGGTGTAAATGCTTTTTATGGAGAGCAAATTGTAGGGAATTGGACCCTACAAGTTACAGATTATTTCGATGATTCAAATGATGGTATTTTACAAGATTGGTTTATAGAGGTTTTCGGACATTAAAATGAGATTTCTAATTTTTTACTTCATATTGCTTAGCAGCTTGCAGGCTCAAGTTTTAGATGATTTGAAGATTGCAAATAAGCTGCCTTTAAATAGTCTAGAGACAAAAGAAGCAACTAATCCACAAAGAATCGTACTAGGACAAACATACACATATTACTTAAATTCTGTAGTTGTAAAAAAGAACGACCTAAATAGAGACTTAGATGTTGAAATGCTAGGAGATTATTTATTTGAATACAAAGCAGATAAATTGAATGGTATAGCCAGCCAACTATCAGAGCAGGAAAGATATATTATAGTTAAAGGCATAGACCAAAGAATTAAGTTTTTTAATGGATCAATTATGATTAAATTTAACGAGCCCCCGGATTTTGAAAACTTTGCTGTAGAGAATGATCTTGTTTTTGTAAGTAGTCTTGCAGATATTGGTATAGGAGTTTTCAAAGTGAGAAATATGAATAATGCTGAAATTAAAATCGAAGATCTAAGGTTAAAAACTAATGTTTTAAATGTTGAGCTTAACCTGCTAGATCCGCTATTAAAACCGTATTAACTTTATGAACTATAATAATAATTTGATTGAATATGCTATGAAAAAAATACCATTCAAGATTTTTGTTTTAATTTTTATCTCAATATTTATTAAAGATAGCTTGAATGCTCAAGAGCTAAACGTGAAAACATTTTCTCAAGAGATTTCCACAAAAACTTCAATCATCAGCAAACCTATTGAATATCAATATTTTTTTGATTCAGTGGTTGTAAGAAAGAATCAAAATAACGAAAATCTGAATGTTGAAAGACTGGGTAATTACCTTTTTGAATATGAAGCAGATAAGCTCAATTTAGTCGTTAATCAGCTTGCAGGACGTGAGAGATATATTGTTGTTAAAGGAGCCGATCAAGTAATAAAATTTTATAATGGGACAATTAATGTCAGGTTTTCTGAGCTTACAGATTTTGTAAATTTTGCTGTTCAAAACGATCTAATTTTTGTAAAAAGTCTGCCTCAAATTAATCTTGGTGTTTATAGAGTTAATAACATCAGAGAAACTGAAACAGTTTTACAGATGTTGGCTAAAAATCAAATAGTTCGAGGAGTCGAATTAGATTTAATAAATCCTAACATTGGACCTAATTAATATGTTTTTAAATCATACAGGTAAACTTATAATAAAAACTATGAAAAATTTATTTATCTTACTACTTCTTATTTCATGCACAGCTTCAGCTCAAGATATAGATATCTACTGCGCTGGTCTTACTAATGACAACACTAGAGTCGAAATTAAATTACAGGTTGATACAGATGCAAAAACAATAACTATCGATGATGCAGCTACACATAAATTTTTGGTTTCTAATAAATTTAACTACGTCTGGGAAAATTTTGTGGGGAATACCGCTTATACAAATATATTGAATAAACTTGATGGCTCCATGGTTGTCTTAACACCAAATCAATCACCAAATCAACCACCAATTGTGAGAGCTCAACTTATATGTGTTGAAGAAAAGGATATAAAATTTGAATAAAGTAAATTATTTGATTTATAAAGGACTACTAGTTTTATCACTGAGCTTATTCGTTTTCTCCGAAGATAAGGGTTTAGACCTTGAAAAAGAAATAAATAATTTTTGTATATCAGAAAATTACAACTTTCAACAGTGCTCGACTTTTAAGTCAAATCTGAAAAGTCTTTATAAATTTCAACAGAATAATGCAACCCCAGCTTTTTCTGGAGGTGTGGTCAGTGATGCAACAACTTTTCAATCAACAGTTACTCTCAATGATACTTTGACTGTTGCTGGCATAAGCACCTTCAATAGTAATGTTTCAATGGCAGCAAATTTAGCTTTGGCGGGCGAACTTACTCTTAACGGTACAGTTCTAAGTAACAACAATGGTGAACTATTATGGAATGGTAATGCAGTCGGAAATGGAGCCGATGGCATAGATGGCATGGACGGTTTATCAGCCTATCAGATATGGCTAAATGCAGGCAATAATGGATCTTCTCAAGATTTCTTAAATTCACTTTCAGGCATCGATGGTATGGATGGTCTTTCAGCTTATGAAATCTGGGTAGATCAAGGAAATAGTGGTTCTGCTCAAGATTTCTTAAATTCACTTTCAGGCATCGATGGTATTGATGGTCTTTCAGCTTATGAAATCTGGGTAGATCAAGGAAATAGTGGTTCTGCTCAAGACTTTTTAAATTCACTTGTCGGTGCTGACGGAATTGATGGTATTGATGGCTATTCTGCATATGATCTCTGGTTGGCTGAGGGAAATTCTGGATCAGTAGATGATTTTTTAAATAGTGTTTCAGGTATAAATTCAAATGGAATAGGTAATACTGGTGTCGGAAGTGGGGCCTTGGATGCTATAACAAGTGGAGAGAATAATTCAGCTTTTGGTGAAAATGCATTAAATTCAAATACATCGGGCTACTATAATTCTGCATTTGGAAATCGCAGTTTAGAAAACAATACAACTGGTTCATCTAATACAGCAATTGGTTCAAATGCATTAAGAGACAATACAACTGGATCAAATAATATTGCAATAGGTGCTCAGGCAATGTACTACAACATTTCTGGTACAAGTAATGTTGCGCTTGGAAGTGCGGCCTTATTCCTAAACGATAATGGTAATTACAATATTGCAATTGGTTCAAATGCACTATATGCAAATGTAGGGGGCGATAGAAATATTGGTATTGGTGACTCTGCACTAGTGTCAAATAAAGGTAATAGTAATATTGGAATTGGTTCAGGTGCATTAAAAGACAATACAACTGGCGGAGGCAATACTGCTATTGGTCTTGAAGCTTTAAATTCAAACACCACTGCATATTACAATTCAGCTTTTGGTTTTAGAGCACTTTGGAATAACACTACAGGGAATTTCAACACAGCTTTTGGAGCAAATGCATTAAGAGGTAATACAATTGGTGAATATAATGTTGCTATTGGAGAGGGTTCTTTGCAAGATCATTCTTCTGGTCTTGGTAATACAGCAGTTGGATGGGATGCTTTAACAAAATGGCAATCAGGTAATTACAACACTGCATTAGGTTATGAAGCTGGTAGAGGTCAAAGTGCTTCAGGATTTCCTACAGGGGCAAATAATGTATTTCTTGGGTATAAAACTGGCTATTCAGCAACATCCGGCTACAACAATTTATTCGCTGGATCAGAAGCTGGATACTCTACCAGCACTGGAGCTAATAACGTAGCACTTGGAGTGCAAGCAGGCTACAACAATGTTGATGGTCAAAATAATGTCTTTATAGGATACAGAGCTGGTTATAATGAGACGGGCTCCAACACACTATATATTTCTAATGGCTCTACTTTGATTTACGGTGACTTTTCATCAGGAAATTTATCTCTGGGACAAACATCAGGCACAGTTTCAATTTTAAATGCATTATCGGTTGCAGGCGAATTATACATTGGAGGAACTGCTCTTGAAAATGACAACGGTACATTAACCTGGAATGGCATTGCTGTTGGTTCTGACGTTGGCGGGGGCTCATTTACGGGTGGAACAGTTGCTGACGCTACAACTTTTAGTTCAGCTGTTACTTTGAATGATTCACTTACTGTGCAAGGTCCTATCGATATTATTGGTTCAGCTAATTTTGTTAACTCAGTTGATATGCAATCAAATCTTGCTGTCGCTGGTACTGTAGTTGCCAATGGTGGAGCTTATGTAAACAATGGTTTATATATCAATGGCACTGAGCTTGCTAATGAAAATGGCACATTAACTTGGGATGGGATTGCAGTTGGCTCTGGCGGTGGCAGTTCATTCTCACTTAATTATGCAGACTTGCAGAGCAATATGGGGATAGGTGATAGCGTACTCAGTAGTTATGTAGATGCGCAAAATACTACTGTTTTTGGAAATAATGCTCTTGAGAATTTGACCTCAGGCAATGGTAATGTGGCATTTGGAAACAAAACTTTACAAGACCTACAAACTGGAGACTACAACACTGCACTTGGTTATTATGCGTTGCAACGCGCAATTGGTACAAATAATGTCGCTATTGGGCGAGGCGCAGGTTCGAATTTAGTAAATGGTCACGGCAATATCTTCATTGGAAACAATGCGGGCTCCAGTTTAATATCAGGAGATAATCAGCTATATATCGGTAATAGTCCTACTAATACTTTGATTCAAGGAGATTTTGTTTCAGGGGTATTAAATCTTGGGCTTGGACCAGTTGGAGACGACCCAGCGCGAGGCATAGTAAATATTCTTAGTAATTTAGCAGTTGCTGGTGAACTTTATATAGACGGCACTGCTCTCACTAATGAGAATGGCACTTTAACTTGGAATGGTGTAGCTGTTGGTTCTGGTAATGGTGGAGGAGGCTCTTTTGATGGTGGCACTGTTACAGGCGCAACTTACTTTTCCTCAGAGGTTACACTTAATGATACTTTAGTAGTTAATGGCAAAGTATCCGTAGGAAATATTGATGATGTAGAGTCTACAATTACTTCTAATCAAACAGCAATCGCTGTTAATACAAACGAAGTTAACGCTATTAGTAATGTGCTGAATACTGATATTGCTGGAAACACAAGCGTTGGCGAAAATGTTTTAGTCAATAATTCTGGAAATAATAATTCAGCACTAGGAAGCAATGCTTTGTATAGCAATACATCCGGAAGTGCAAATAATGCTCAAGGAGGATTTGCACTCTACTCAAATACATCTGGCACAAATAATTCGGCAATTGGCTACAACGCACTCTACAAAAATACAGTTGGCTCATCCAATATAGCAATAGGCTCAAATACTTTATATGCCAATATTAGCGGAAACAATAATACTGCTATTGGGCAGGCTGCTATGCGCAATAATACTAACGGTGCTTCAAATACAGCCATTGGTCAAACTGCTTTGAATAAGAATACAACTGGAAGAGTTAATACTGCTGTTGGTCAAGGAGCTTTGTACAACAATACAACTGCTTCGAATAACACCGCAATTGGAATGAGAAGCTTGTACAGCAATACAACTGGAAGCAGTAATTCGTCTGTTGGTTTCAGATCGCTTTTTTCGAATACAACTGGTTCATTCAATAACGCTCAAGGTGTAAATGCTCTTGGATCTAACACTATTGGAAATAATAATACAGCTGTTGGCCAAGCAGCAATGAAGGGAAATACCACTGGAAGCAACAACACTGCAATCGGTCAAACTGCCCTGTTTAATAATATTAGCTCATCAGGTAACACAGCTATTGGTACAGGTAGTTTATACAATAATATTATAGGCGAGAATAATGTATCTCTTGGTTTTCAGGCTGGCTATAATTCAACTGGCAATAATAATGTCTTTATAGGTTATCGGGCTGGTTATACTGAGACAGGCTCAAATAAGCTTTACATAGGGAGTGACAATAGCACTTTAATATACGGAGATTTTTCGCTTAATTATTTGTCATTGGGAGCAGAAGGGAGCAATGTTGACATCTTTGGTAATTTAGCGGTTTTGGGTAGTGTTGAGCTTGATAGTTTATTTATAGATGGCACTGAACTTACTAATGATAATGGCACATTAACTTGGGGTGGTGTAGCTGTTGGTTCTGGTAATGGTGGCGGTTCTTTCAATGGTGGTATCGTTGCAAATGCAACAACTTTTAACGCGGCTGTTACTATGAATCATTCTTTAGCCCTAGCAGGAGACTTAAATTTAGATGGTGGTACTCTCGCCAATAGTGGTGGAACCTTAACTTGGAATGGCACTGCAATTACATCGGGAGCCAGCTATCTCTATGTTGATAACGAAAATAACATCAAATTTGGTCCTTCAAGCCAGTTATTTTCAAGTGGCGTTCTCGACGGTAACAATGGGCTGCGTCAGAATACTTCGGTTGGTGCCAATAATATGACTCAAGCGACTACTGCAGATGGTAATACAGCAGTAGGCTTTAATGCCTTGCAATCAATTACTACCGGAAATGGAAACACAGCTATGGGCAACGGTGCCCTAAATAGGGTAGTTGGTAGTGGTGCAAATACAGCATTTGGTCATACCGCTCTTTTTAATTCTATGGGATCCGGAAATACAGCTTTAGGTTATGACGCTCTTCGAATGAATATAAACGGTGACAGAAACTTAGCTCTTGGATACCAAGCCGGTAAAAATAGTACTGGAAGCGATAATGTATTGATTGGATATAAAGCTGGATTCGATGAAATTGGAGATAATAAGTTATATATATCTGGTCACGACGGCAGTTCTTCTAGTAATAATTTGCTTTATGGTGACTTTTTAACAGGAGATTTATCTCTAGGTCAAACTCAGGGCACCGTTTCTGTTTTAAATGCTTTGGCAGTTGCTGGCAGTTTTGATTTGTCTGGTCCTCTATATGCTAATGGTGGTGCCTATATTAACAACGGTTTATGGATTAATGGTACAGATATAGATACCTACATTGCTCAAAATTCAATCGTAACAGCTGATGGAAAACAAAATACTTATGCTGGGAACAATACCTTCAATAATTTAACAACTGGTGAGGGTAATACAGGTTTTGGTGAGGGTGTAATGAGGGACTTAACAGAGGGAGGCTACAATACAGGTTTTGGAATCTCTGCATTGCAGAGTTTAACGACAGGTTATAACAATACTGCTGTAGGTAATGGTGCTTTACAAAGTACTACTCAAGGCAGTAATAATACAGCGCTTGGTTCGAGCGCTTTATATTCAAATACAACTGGTGGGGGTAATACAGCGATTGGATATAATTCTCTATTACAAAATTTAACAGGTGTAGAAAATGTAGCCATTGGTATGAACGCATTAGAAAAGAGTACTTCCGATCACAATACTGCAGTTGGTTATCGTTCACTATATAATCAAACCACTGGTAGTAGAAATACATCCTTCGGATACCGTTCAGGTAACAGTAATACTACAGGTGGAGACAACATTTATTTCGGCGCCGATGCTGGTTACAACAACCTTTCTGGCAGTGACAATGTTTTTTTGGGCTCTCAAGCTGGATATTTGGTTGAAGCAGGAAATGGTAATATTTTCATTGGTTCTCAAGCTTGTAATAATTTGAATAACACTTGGAATAATTACTTTTGTCTTGGGTCACGAGGCAATAATCTAATGACTGGTAATATGGCAAGTGGTATTTTAGTGATAGGAAATGGCTCTGGCTATACTCACGTCGATGGTGATCTATATGTTTCTGGCACAATTTATGAAGGGCAAACACCAACTGGCGCAAACTCAAATACAGGTTCGGATGAAACAAGCACATCTTCCGGTTCTGGTGATGCAGATCAAGGCGGTGGTTATGCTTCTGGGCCTGCCGGTGAGGGCAATGAGGATACCTCTCCAATTGCCGACCCTGAACCCAATGTACCTGACCCTGATCCAAGCGACGGAGATATTAGATCTACCATAGATAAGTATGCAAGCTCATACAGTAGTGAGGCCAGAGATATTACCTTTCAGAGCTTGAAGAGTGATATTGATAGTAATACTCAAGCGATTTCCAGTCTGCAAAACTATGTGCAAGAAATGCACACCGATATGAATGCGGGCTTTGCTATGAGTGCGGCTATTTCAGCTAAGGTTTTCCCAGATGTGAAGGGCTGGAGTCTTTCTGGAGGAGTGGGCTTTTATGAAAATCAAGAAGCGCTTGCTTTAGGGGTTAACTACATAAGCGACGATTTCGGTTTTACAATCAATCTTGCACAGTCTCAAAGAGAAGGGACCATGGCTAATGTAGGTTTTTCCGTAAGCATAAATTCTTTATTTGAGAAAAAATCAGACTAGTTAAATAATAATAAATAATGGAACTAGTAGCACTTTGTGATTTAGCAAAAGAAACAGCGCTCAAAGCTGGCAATTTTCTTGTAGCCCAGAAAGTAGAGCCAAAAAAAGTTGAAAGTGAATCTGGTAGAGATATTAAACTTGAGCTTGATAGAAGAACTGAAGAATTAATTCGTGAAGAATTAAAGGTTTCCCAAATCGGTGTCCAAGGAGAAGAATTAGCAAGCGAAGTTTCTGAGGATATTAGGTGGGTAGTAGACCCTATAGATGGGACAGCGAATTATTTTAGAGGATTGGACCAATGTTGTGTTTCGATTGCACTTATGAATGAAAATGAGTGTCTTATTGGAGTGATTTATAACTTTAATACAAAGGAATTGTATGAAGCGACCAAAGGTCTTGGTGCAAAACTTAATGATCAGCCGATTGCAGTTTCAAATATTAAAGAAAAACACAAAGCAAGTTTAACTACTGGTTTTCCAGCCTCTGAAACAGTTGATTCATCTTATGAGTTTCTAGATGATCTCAAAGGTTGGAAAAAAATCAGAATGTTTGGTAGCGCAGCATTATCATGTGCTTATGTTGCTTCAGGTAAATGTGATTTTTACGCTGAGAAGGGGGTCTATCTTTGGGATTTTGCTGCAGGCATAATTCTAGTTGAAGAAGCTGGTGGAGCCGTTGAATTTCAGAAATTAGATGATGAGCGTTACTCTGTAAACATCTCAAATGGTTTGCTATGAGAATTGCGGTAGTCTCTGATAACAAAACAGAGCATTTAAGCCAATGTCTTGGACTTAGGCAGTTATTAAAAGATTATAAAAATAATAAAGATGTCTTCATCCTAAATAAGGATATGATTTCTTTACCGGGCTTTTTAGAACGTTTGCTTACTATCATAAGTGAAAAAATATATTTATTTTTTTTAAGATTAGTTAATCCTAATTTAGTAGATTTAAATTTTGATCTTGTAATTTGCTCTGGTTCAAGAACAGCTATACCTGGGCTTTTACTAGCTAAATCATCAAAAGCAAAAATTATTTATATTGGAAGTCCAAAATTCAGGATTATGAAAAAATTTGATGGGATTATCTCAACTAAAAAAGATATCAGTTCAGTTTATCGTGTCATATCAACCAAGTTAATTCCTAATGAATTTAAACCTTATGAAAAAAAAGCTGAACCTTATAAGAAAACCTTGGTCCTGATCGGAGGAGATGGTAGTGGTTATGATTACGGTGAGAGTGATTGGTACAGATTAGCTTTTGAATTTAAAAACATTAATACAACTTTTTTGAATTCTAGAAGAACGCCCAATTTTGCTTGGCAAAATTTAAAAGAAAATTCTGGCAATAATCACGAGCATCTTGAGATTGAAAGTACAAATCGCTCTGAATTCATTAATACTTTAGATCAGCATAGTCATATTTTTGTAACTGCAGACAGCGCAGACGTTATTAAAGATATTGTAACAAGAGGCTATTTTGTCAACGTCATTGAAATGCGTGGACCTATTAAAATGCAACATCATCAAGAAATTCTTCAAAGCTTTGAAAAAAAAGGTTTGCTGAAAATGCTAAAATTAAACCAGCTGCACCACTCCGAAAATAAATATACAAATAATGTGA
>Ga0160422_10002030_pt1 | contig 12689 bp, 11 predicted proteins | sample Fk160mmetaG_FD_108192 | JGI IMG/M metagenome (GOLD analysis project Ga0160422, IMG submission 108192) | Marine microbial communities from the Central Pacific Ocean - Fk160115 60m metaG | ecosystem: Environmental > Aquatic > Marine > Oceanic > Photic zone | place: The Central Pacific Ocean...
AGTAAAACTGATAAAGGTATTAGACTACGAATGAGGCTTTATGATGTCTTTAATGCAAAAGAGATAGAAAAATTACAACTTTCAATACCTGATGAAAATTTAATTAGAAGAGTAGGCCACAAAGTAAGTGACATTGTTTATGAGAGAATTACTGGTGAAACAGGTTACTTTGATACAAGAATTGTTTATGTCTCTGAAATTGGCCCACTAGACCAAAGAGTAAAAAGATTAGCAATCATGGATCAAGATGGACATTTAGATAGTCATCAATTTTTAACAGATGGAAAAAATTTAGTTTTAACTCCACGCTTCGCACCAAATAAACAATTAATAACATATATGGAATACAAAAATAATCTTCCAAGAGTTTATATTTATAATCTTAAGACAGGCGAAAGAGAAATTGTTGGAGATTTTCCTGGAATGACTTTCGCACCAAGATTTTCACCAGACAGCCAAAGTGTGGTAATGTCTTTTTCAGATCCAAATAATGCAGCAAACTCTGAAATATATTTAATGGATTTAAACACTCGATCTCGCTCAAGATTAACAAATGACTCTGGAATTGATACTTCGCCCTCCTTTTCTCCTGATGGAGAAAAAATAGTTTTTAATTCTGATCGTGGTGGGAGCCCCCAATTATTTATTATGGATAAGAATGGAGATAACATAAAAAGAATTTCTAAAGGTAGAGGTGTGTACGGAAATCCTGTGTGGTCTCCAAGAGGCGACTTGATAGCTTTCACCAAATTAACTCAAGGCAATTTCCATATAGGTGTCATGGATACAAATGGAAATAATGAAAGAGTAATCGTAAGGGATTTTGCTTTAGAGTCACCAGCTTGGTCGCCAAATGGTAGGTATTTAATATTTCATAGGCAAAAAAGATCAAATCTTGATGGAACTGGTGGAGAGGTAACTATACACTTTATTGACATTACCGGATACAATGAGAGAGTTATTCCGACTCCAAGGGATGGAAGTGACCCAGCTTGGTCACCTTTATTGTAAAAATTCGTTAGAAATCAACAAAATTCAAAAAAAATTAAATAAAAATTGTCTTGATTTCCAAAAAATTCAGTGTTTATTTACCTAAACTATAGTAAAAATATATTTACTCGGAGATTTATAATAATGTTAAAAAAATTGTTTATGCTTATTGTTGCTGGTTTTTTCCTAGCTTCATGTGCTGCCACAAAGACAGAACAAGGTGGAGGTGCTGATACAGCATCCGCTAGCTCAAGCTCATCTTCTGGTGGTGAAATTAAAGCTGGTACACAAGAAGATTTAATTGTCAACGTAGGTGACAGGGTGTTCTTTGAATTTGATAGTTCAGAACTTACAGTTGACGCACAGGCGACTCTTGATGCACAAGCAGCATGGTTAATGCAGTATCCAGATACTAACATAACTGTTGAAGGTCATGCTGATGAAAGAGGCACACGAGAGTACAACTTAGCTTTAGGTGATAAAAGAGCATTTTCTGTATACTCTTATCTAGCTCAAGCAGGTATCGATACAAATAGAATGGATTACGTAAGCTGGGGAAAAGAAAGACCCGAAGTTATTGGTTCTGATGAAACAGCTTACAGCCAAAACAGACGTGGCGTCACACTAGTAAGCAATTAAAAAATTTTTTTTTAAGGTGCTCTTTTTAAGAGCACCATAAATATTTATGAAAAAAATAAACAAATTTTTGGTTATTTTTTTTATTATTTTTTCAACCCATAAAGTCCAATCTGAAAATCATAATCAAGTTTCACTAGAATTAGATAGAATAAAAAATGATATTATTGATCTACAAAAGTTTGTTTACAAAAATGAGTCTTCTATCAGTAATTCTAATGACAGAATAAATGGAAACTCTGATTTAGAAAAATTAAAATTAAAGATCGAAGAAATTTCAAATAGTATAATTTCACTGGAAAAACAAATTTCAGATATGAAAGATGATGTTAGTAATTTATATTCTCTTTATACATTATCTGATACTAACGAAAAGAATATTATCAGCAACTCAGATCAATTAAAAATAGAAGAAAGCTCATCTAATATCGTAGAAAAATCAGATAATGATCAATTATTGGGTCAATTAAGTATCTCTGATCTCGAGTTGGATGATGTAGAAAATACTAACACAAATCAGGAGGTAACTGTCAATACAATTTCATCATCAAGTCTTGACGAAGAGGAATTAGAACAAATTGATATTAAAACAAAATCTGAAGTAAACACTTTAATGCTTGATGACTTAAATCAGTTAATTGAGGAGAGAGAAATAGAATTAAATAAACCAATAATCAACATCGAAGAGGAGTTAAAAAAAGCTAAAACCAGCTTTGCAAGTTTTGATAATAAGTCTGCAATTGAGAGTCTTTTACAAATAATCAATTCAAATACTGATCAAAAAGAATACCTAGCCGAGAGTTATTATCTTCTTGGTAGAACTTATTTTTTAGAAAATGAGATTATTGAAGCTGTTAAATATTTTGGAATCAGACATAGGGATTACTCTTCATTCCCTAAATTTAAATCAGAAAATTATTTTTGGTTAGGTAAGTCTTTATTCGTAATTGGAGACAAAGAGAATGGTTGCTTAATTATGGAAGATATAATTTTTTCGAGTAATTATTTAGAAAACGAACAAGTAATTAATTCTGCAAAATCTCTTCAGACTGAAAAAGATTGTGGTTTAATTATTGATTAATGAAACTTCAATATCTTATTTTTTTAAAAATTACCTTAAAAAAAATATTAAAACAAATGAGAAAATATTAGTTCTAATCTCTTGTGGTTTAGATAGCACCGTTCTTTTTGATTTAATTATAAAATCAAAATATTTTATTAATAAAAATATATATTATTTAATTTTTGATCACCAAAAAAGGTCTGAGGGAAAATATGAAATTAAACAATTTTTAAAATACTATAAATTAACTAACAAAAATATCTTTATTAAAAAATTATTTTTTAATGACAAATTTACTGGTTTTCAGAATAAATCTAGAAGATCAAGATATAATTTTTTATACAATTTTGCAAAAAAAAGAAATATTGAAAATATTTTTTTAGGCCACCATCTTGATGATCTCAATGAAACTTACTTTATGAGAAAAACTCAACAATCAAGCTTAGCAGGGTTATCAAGAATTTTTTTATCTAATTATAAAGGTATAAAATTACATCGCCCTTTAAAAAAATATTCTAAAAATCAAATTAAAAACTATGCAAATAAGAAAAAACTAATTTGGTTTGAAGATAGAAGTAATTACGAATTAGAATTTACAAGAAATAAAATAAGACACTTTTTAAAAAGATATAGTTTATTGACAAAAATAAATAAAGAGAGAATGTTATTTTCAAAAATATCTTATATAAATTCGCTACATACAAATTTTTTTTTAAGAAAAAAAAATAAAATATTCGAAATAGACCTCGTAAGCTTTAACAATTTGACTGAAAATTTAAAATTTCTTGTAATCCAATCGTTTTATTACGAACATAGAAACTTACTTAAAAAACAAATTAGAGATGAAAATATTTTAAGTATTATAAACATATTAAGACCAAATATTGAAAGTATAAAAAAAAGGTCAGTATTTTCAGGAAAAATAGGTGTCTTTAATCAAAAAATATGTATAAATCTTACTTAGAACTTTAAACGTAAGAAACAATTACTATATTAGTATAATGAAGAACTTTTCAAAAAACATTTTTGTATGGATAATAATAAGCCTTATTTTATTAGGTTTATTTAATGTGTTTAAGAATTCTCAAAGAGACTATTCTTCTGTCTCTTACACCTATTCTACTTTGTTAGATAAAGCTCAAAATGGTGAAATTAAATCAGTAGAGATACAAGGTAATAATATTTTTGGACAAACAATGGATGGTGTAGAATTTTCAACTTATGCCCCAAGAGACCCAAATTTAATCGAAACTCTTAGTGAAAATGAAGTAACAATAAACGCCAAACCTGAGCAATCCGGAATGCATCCGTTATTAAGTATTTTTGTTTCTTGGTTTCCTATGCTTTTACTTATAGGTGTATGGATATTTTTTATGCGTCAAATGCAATCGGGAAAAGGTGGTGGAGCTCTTGGTTTTGGAAGATCAAAAGCTAAACTTTTGAATGAAAATAAACAAAGAGTAACTTTTAACGATGTTGCTGGAATAGATGAAGCTAAGCAAGAATTAGAAGAGGTTGTTTCTTTCTTAAAAGACCCTCATAAATTCCAAAGATTAGGTGCTAAAATTCCTAAAGGCGCTCTTTTAGTTGGTCCTCCAGGTACTGGTAAAACACTCCTTGCTCGAGCCATTGCCGGTGAAGCTGGTGTACCATTTTTCTCTATATCCGGTTCAGACTTTGTTGAAATGTTTGTTGGTGTTGGAGCTAGTAGAGTAAGAGACATGTTTGAGCAAGGTAAAAAAAATGCACCATGTATAATATTTATTGATGAAATTGATGCTGTTGGAAGACATAGGGGTGCTGGATTAGGCGGTGGAAATGATGAAAGAGAACAAACTTTAAATCAACTATTAGTTGAAATGGATGGTTTTGAGGCAAACGAGGGTGTGATTATTGTTGCAGCAACTAATAGACCTGATGTTCTTGATCCAGCTCTGCTAAGACCAGGTAGATTTGATAGACAAGTTGTTGTTCCAGCTCCTGACATTATTGGTAGAGACAAAATTTTAAAAGTTCATACAAGGAAAATTAAAATGGATAAATCTGTGAAAACTATAGCTATAGCAAGATCAACCCCTGGTTTCTCTGGAGCAGATTTAGCTAATATAGTAAACGAAGCTGCACTTATAGCAGCAAGAAAGAATAAAAAAATCGTTACTATGGATGATTTTGAAGATGCGAAAGACAAAGTTATGTTAGGAACACAGAATAAGTCTAAAATAATCTCTGATAGTGAAAAAGAAGTAATTGCATATCATGAAGCTGGTCACGCTTTAGCTAATCTCCATTGTAAGCATGCAGATCCCATCTACAAATCCTCAATTATTCCAACTGGCAGGGCTCTTGGATTTGTAATGAGCGTTCCAGAACAAGATAAAGTAATTCATAGAAAAGATGAATACCTAGATAAATTAGTTGTAACTGTTGCTGCAAGAATAGCAGAGGAATTAATATTTGGACCTGAAAAAATTGGATCTGGGGCAGCTGGTGATATACAACAAGTGACTAACTTAGCCAGAGCTATGGTAACACAAATGGGTTACAGCGATAAGCTTGGAAGAGTAAGATACACAGGTAATCAGGAGGAAGTATTTTTAGGCCACTCTGTAACACAATCTAAAAATATATCTGAGGAAACAGCAAGAATTATTGATAAAGAGGTAATTAGATTAGTTGAAGAAGCAGAAACCAAGGCAAGAAAAATACTAAATGAGAATATTAAGGATCTTCATACTATCGCTAAGGGATTGTTAGAATATGAAACTTTAACTGGGGAAGAAATACAAAACTTAATTAAAGGTATCAAGCCTAAAAGAGATGATGATCTTTCGTCTGACAATTCAGATGGCAGTTCAGATCAGAAAAAAGAGTCGCCAAATAAGGGCCCTTTACCATCATTTACAAAAGATCAAAACTTTCCTCTTCCAAATTAGTACTAAGTCAAATAATAACTATTCCATATGAAGTTATTTGGCACAGATGGTATCAGAGGAGAGGTTGGAAGACATCCTTTAACTGCTGAAAATGTTCTTAAACTAGCTAAGGCCTCTTCACTCGTTTTAAGAAAAAAAAATTCAATTTCTAGAGTAGTCATTAACAAAGATACTCGATTGTCAGGATATATATTTGAACCAGCACTAACGTCAGGATTTATATCGATGGGAATAGAAGTAATTTTAGTTGGACCTTTACCCACACCAGCCTTAACAGTTTTAGGCAAGTCATTAAGGGCAGATTTTTCAGTAATGATTACGGCCTCTCATAATCCTTATAAAGATAACGGATTAAAATTCTTTTCAGGACAAGGTCAAAAAATATCTCTTGAAGAGGAAAACAAAATAGAGGACCTATTTTTCAACTATGACTTTGAAAATTTTAAAATAAAACAATCAAACTATGGAAAAGCTATAAGACTTAAAAATGCAATAGGAAGATATTCTGAAGCTTTAAAACAAAGTGCTGATGGAAATCTTAATTATAGCAAACTTAAAGTAATTTTAGATTGTGCAAATGGTGCGTGCTATAAAGTAGCACCAGAGGTTTTATTTGAGTTAGGTTTAGATCTTGAGACAATTGGAAACAATCCATCTGGTAGAAACATAAATCAAAATTGTGGCTCTTTATTTCCTACTAAAGCATCAACTTTAGTAAAGAAAAAAAAATCTAATATTGGAATTTGTTTAGATGGAGATGGTGACAGGGTGATTGTTATAGATGAAAAAGGTAATATATTATCTGGTGAGGAAATAATTTATATTTTTGCAAAATATTATCTTTCAAAAAAAATAATCAAAAAAGGTTCTACAATAGTTACTAACGAAATTGCAAATCATGGTTTAGATATAGCTTTAAAAAATATAGGTCTAAAAATAAAAAGAGTAAAAGTAGGTGATAAAAATATTTTAAAGGAAATATTGGATAATAAATATTTTTTTGGCGGAGAGCCTTCTGGACATTTTATATTTAAGAATGACATTCTAATTGGTGATGGTATGGCAACAGCAATTAGATTGTTAACACTGATGCTTAAAGAAAATAAAAAATTATCAGTATTGAAAAAGGGCATAGATTTACTTGAAGTCATTAGCGTAAATCAAAGGATAGATAAGGAAAAATTTTATTTACACCAAGAGGGCATCTATCAAAAATTGAATAAATTATTTCAAAATTTAGACATTTATTACAATATACGCCCTTCTGGCACAGAGCCACTCTTAAGAGTGAACTTGCAATATTATAAAAGAAATATAAAAGTTAGTGTTTTAAAACAATTAAAAAAACGAATTATAAAAATAATTTCTAATGCTTGTTAATTCTTTTGATACAAAATATGCACGAACAGCCTCAAAATACGAGTACCTAGATAATTCATTTACAAAAATTCTCAGTTCTAATAAAAAATTTTCGAGAATTTTTACATCTGTAATTGAAGATAAATCTCTAAAGTCTCTATCAGAAGCCACACTTCGTTCAGATATCACAGGACAAGTTATAAACACAATTTTGACACATGACCCAAGTTCGAAACATTATCTTTACTATATGGGAGATGTATTCAAAAAAGACAATATTAGTAATAATATTAAGCAATTTAGACAACATGGCGTTGAAATTATCAATTTGCCTAAAAATATCTCATTCAGAGAAGTATTAAAAATTTTAGATAAAATTTTAAAAAATATTTTAATAAAAAATTATACTTTTGTTTTTACTGATCCAAAAATTACCAAAAATAAAAGTTACCTTCTAGATAGCTCTAGTAATAAAAATAATATTTCAAATTTTATCAATATTTTTAAAAAAAATATAAGCGCTCCATTTGAATTAAACTTGGAAACTAATTTTTTCTCCCAAAACTATCATCAGGATATTTTTTTTTATGTTTATTCAAATATTTCAAAAAAAATATTGGCCCAAGGTGGTGGATATCAATATAAGAAAAATTCAAAAAAAATTGAGGGTTTTGGTTTCTCATGCAATGTTGATTTTATATCTGAAGTAGCTCTATGAATAAAGCAGTTATTGGACTTCAGTGGGGCGATGAAGGTAAAGGTAAAATAGTTGACTATCTCTCCGAAGAATTTGACTTAGTGGTTAGATACCAAGGTGGAAATAATGCTGGCCATACTGTGATTGTCGATGACAAAACATACAAATTAAACCTAATTCCATCTGGCGTAATTAGAGGCAAAGATTGTTATTTAGGTCAGGGTGTTGTTCTTGACCCTAACCACTTTTCTAGTGAGTATGATCAAATTGTAAAAAAAATTTCAAACCCCAAGGTATTCTTATCATCAAATATATCTCTCATCTTAGAATATCATAAACAACTGGATAAAATAAATGAGTCAATTTTAAATAGCGAAAAAAAAATAGGTACAACCTCTAAGGGTATTGGCCCTGCATATCAAGATAAAGTTGGTAGAAAAAGTATAAAGCTTTATGATTTAAAATCTAAAAATATTATTGAAGAAAAAATTCACTCAATTAAAAAGTTTTATGACCCGATATTAGAAAAATTTAATGAAAGTAAAATTGATGTCGATCAAACAGTAAAGGAATTACAAACATTTTATGGATTAGTAAAGGATCTAATTATTGATAATTCTTTAATTAAAAAAAAATTTAAAAATAAAAAAATATTATTTGAAGGTGCTCAAGGTGCACTTCTTGATTTGGATCATGGTTCTTATCCTTTTGTTACTTCATCAAATACTGTTTCATCAAATATTGTTATCGGCTCAGCGTTACAAGTTGATTATCAAACTATAGGTATATTTAAAGCCTATGCTACTAGAGTAGGTAATGGGCCATTCCCATCTGAGCTATTTGATAGTGTAGGTGACTATATTGCTGAAAAAGGAGTTGAAATTGGTACTGTAACAAAAAGGAAAAGAAGGTGTGGTTGGCTTGACTTGGTATCTTTAAAATATAGTTGTGAAATAAATCGTGTTAACGAACTTTGTATGACAAAGGCAGATGTTTTAAACAATCTTTCAGAAATAAAAGTTTGTAAAAGCTATGATTCAAGAAAATATGAAGATGTTAATTTTAGTGAGAGTGATACTTTGGAATCTCTTGCTTTAAAGGAAACTGACTTTGAGGTTTTTCCAAGCTGGGGTGAAATTAAAGATTTAAGTAAGTTTGAAACATTACCAAATAATTTAAAAAAATATATTATATATATTGAAGATTACTTGAAAATTCCTATTAAAATTATCTCACTTGGACCTGAGAGAAATCAAACAATTATAAGATAATTTAAGACTTTGTTAAAAGTTTTTGGTCTGTAATAATTTTAATCTCCTCTTGAAGTTTTTTAATAGCTTTATTTTCTATTTGCCTAACCCTTTCTCTACTTATTGAATATTTTTGGCTTAAGTCTTCTAATGTTTTTGGTTCTTCCTCAAGTCGTCTTGCAGTTAATATTTCTAATTCTCTTGGTTCAAGTTTTGTTATAGCTTGTTTATAAAGAGCTTTTCTTTTTTTTAATTCATCACTTTTTTCTACTTTTGAGACATTATCAATAGTTTCATCTTCTATTTGATCAATCCACTCTGAGTCATTTTCATCATTTAGAGGAGTATTTAATGAAAAATCCTGATTAAAAACTCTTCCTTCCATTTGCTTTACCTCTTCTTCAGTTACTCCAAGATCGTTGGAAATAGATTTAATTTGATCATTAGTAAGATAACCTTCTTCATATTTCTTTAATTGATTTCTTAGTCTTCGAAGATTAAAAAAAAGCTTTTTTTGAGCTGCAGTTGTTCCTATTTTAACTAATGACCAGCTATGTAAAACATATTCTTGAATAGAAGCTCTAATCCACCATATAGCATATGTAGCCAACCTAAACCCTTTTTCAGGATCGAATTTTCTTATTGCTTGTATAAGACCTAAATTCCCCTCAGAAATCAAATCAAATAAAGGTAAGCCATATCCTTTGTAACCCATAGCTATTTTAGCAACTAGTCTTAAATGGCTAGTAACAAGCTTTTGAGCGGATTTAGTATCACCATTTTTTAGCCAATTTATAGCAAGCTTTTTCTCCTCTTCGTCTGTTAAAATAGGAAATTGGTTTATTTTTTTTAAATAAGGATAAACATCATTTTCAGACGTAATAACAGGCAGTAAATTTTTATTTTCTATTTTCATTGCAAATTTTTGTTTAAATCTTTCATGTCATCAGGTAAATCACAAGTAATTTTAATATATTTTTCTAAAATTGGATGATCAAATTCTATTTTATAAGAGTGTAATGCTTGTCTTGGAAATAATAAAATAAAATCTTTTAAATCGTTAGTCAAATTACTTAAACGAAAATTCTGCTCTTTATTTAATCTATAATCTTTATCACCAATTATTGGAAGTCCTAAACTTAATAGGTGAACTCTAATTTGATGTGTTCTACCAGTAATAATTTCACAATCTAAAAGACTTATAGAGCCATGGTATGTTTTTACATTAGTTACTTTTGTAATCGCATTTTTTCCAAAGTTATCAGATGCTTTAAATTTTGTTCTTTGCACTTTATTTCTTGATATATTTTTATTAATTTCAAGATTATTTTGTTTGAGTAGCCCGTAAGAAAAAGCAAGATAATTTTTTTTTATATTTCTTTCTTTGAACATTTCTCTAATTTCTTTTTTAGAATTAGGGTTTTTGGTTATAATAATTATACCACTAGTATCTTTATCTAAGCGATGTACTATCCCCTCTTTAGTAACTTCATCGTCATCTATTTCAAATTGAAATTTAAGACTTTCCTGTAAGTTTGGACTACTATCATACTCATTTTTTTTGTGAGTAAGAAGTCCAGAGGGTTTATTTAATATTGCTATCTCACTGTCCTCGTATAATATTTCAATTTTAAAATCTTTATAATTATATGATTTTATCATTAGATATATGTTAAAAAAAAAACTTTTAGTTAGTTTAGTTGTTATTCAAGGTTTACTTATAATTATTGGAATAATAGCAATTATTTTTGGAGTTTTCTATAAAATGAGCAACAATAATAGTTCATTAAATATTATTAATAAAAATATTGAGCCTAGTAATATTTATTTAGTTAATGAGCATCAATATCAAAAAAAAATAATTAAAGAAAATAAAATAATCTTTCAAATTATAGATATAAAATCAAATAATATAATGAAAGAAATCGCTGTTGAAAAAAATTAAATATATCGTAATAGCCGGATCTTCAGGAGGTCATATATTACCTGGACTAAAATATCTAAATATCTTAAGTGCTTTAAAAGAACCAAATAAAATTCTATTCATTACAAACGACATAGGAAAAAATTATTTAGAAAATATTAAAAGTGATAAAGTACATAAATTAATTCTAAGTTCTAAAAATAAATTTATTTTTGTTTTAAAGATATTTCTAAAGTTATTTCTAATTTTTTTATCAAATAGAAAAATAACTTTAGTAGGTTTTGGTGGTTTTATTACAACACCTGTATTGCTAATTGCAAAAATCTTTAATATTTTTTACCTATCTTCAAATAAAATTTATATTCATGAGCAAAATATTATCTATGGCTTAGCAAATAAATTAAATTATTTAATTGCTAAAAATGCATTTATCTCATTTCCAAAACATAATATGCGCAACAAAGAAATATTTGTTGGTAATTTTTTTATCGATAAAAATAAATCAAGAGAAAAGCTTAATAATAAATTTATTAATATCTTGTTAATGGGTGGGAGTGCGGGCTCAATAGAATTAAATTCTAAGATGTTAGAGGAAATAAAATCTTTAAATAATAGATCTTTAGAAAATATAAATTTTTTCATTCAAATACCTAGCTCTTATTTCGAATATTTAAAAAAAAAATATAGTGATCTTATTGATAATGCTAGATTTGTATTTTTTTCATTTAAAAATAACCTAAATCCCAAAGAGTACGATTTTATACTTTCAAGATCTGGCTCAGGTTCAATGAATGAAATCTTGTATTACACTAATAATGTTTATTTCATTCCTCATTTAATATCGAGAGACCAACATCAAAAATTAAATTTAAATTATTTTTTATCTCATAATATGTGCCTAACAAAATTCCAAATACCATATGAAAAAAAACCAATTAGTGAATTTTATTTTAACCAACTTATCAATCCTCATTCCATAGAAAAAATAATCTGTTATTCTACAAGATGAAATTCTCAAAATTAATATCAAGTAAAGTGCACATAATAGGAATAAATGGTATTGGTATGAGTGCTTTAGCTGTTTATTTAAAAAAAAATAATATAGACGTTACTGGCAGTGATATTGCCCATAATTCAAATACTATTCATTTAGAAAAAAATAAAATTAAAGTCTTCATCGGTCACAAAACCTCAAATATCAAAGATAGGGATATTATATTTTATTCTTCAGCAATAAAAAACAATCCTGAAATTAAAGAGGCAAAAAAAAATAATATTCCCTGTTATAGTAGATCAAAACTCCTTCAATTAATATGTAAAGATAAATTCACAATAGTTGTATCTGGTTCACACGGAAAAACATCAACCACTTCAATTTTAGGACATTTGTTAGTTTCCTCAGGTTTAAACCCGACTATTATTTCTGGAGGAATAATGCAGAATTTTGGACAAAATATATATCTCACAAATAGCAAGTATGTTGTAGTAGAAGCTGATGAAAGTGATGGGACGATATTTAAATTAAGCCCAAGATATTTATTATATCTAAATGTTGATAGAGAACACATAGACTTTTATAAAAATTACTCTAATTTGAAATCTAAAATTAAAAAATATATCCTTAGTCTAAGTCAAAAAAACGTAAAGGTCTTTGTAAATAATGACGATCATTTTTTATCTTCTTTAAAAAAATATTCAAATAATATTAGAACATTTGGATCAAATACTAATTCAAACTATAGTTATAAATTAATTAATTTAACAAACAAGAAATCGTCATTTAATTTATATAAAGCCAAAAAAATATTATCTAAAAATTTGTCTACAAACTTATTAG
>Ga0160422_10002032_pt1 | contig 12683 bp, 10 predicted proteins | sample Fk160mmetaG_FD_108192 | JGI IMG/M metagenome (GOLD analysis project Ga0160422, IMG submission 108192) | Marine microbial communities from the Central Pacific Ocean - Fk160115 60m metaG | ecosystem: Environmental > Aquatic > Marine > Oceanic > Photic zone | place: The Central Pacific Ocean...
AATCCTACTGCCGTTTTCCCTCGTCGCCGCCATGATGGCAGATCTGCTGCTCGTGCCGGCGATGGCGCACGTTGGATGGCTTCGTTACCGCTCCGCCGCCTGAGTCTATCGGAGCTTCGCGACCTTCTTTATCCGACTCTGAAACCACTCCTCCCAGCGCTTGGTCTCACGTCGGGTGAGCGGGTCGGTTGACTTCTGGAGGCGATCAAACGCGACTTGCACCGCATGTCGCTCCCGCGCCGAAAGGTCGCCAGAATGCGCCAGAGGCGACCATCCTTCAGAGGTGCACCACATCCGCATAATCTCTTTGAGTTGGGTCTCCGTCCACTCCCGTCCAAGGAAGCCTGCCACTTGGCCGGGCCGCTTATCCTGCTCAAATGTCCAGCGGAGCAAGCTACGCGATGACGGCAGGTTCTCCATTGCGTACCGCTGAAGCGCTGCGAAATCGTGCCGGTTGAGACGACCCTCCAGATTGGGACGGCCCTGAGCATTGAAGTCGGAGATCCACTTCACCACTGACTTCGCATGGGGCCCATCCATCATGGACACCAACTGGCCGGGCTCGAGCCCTTCCAGACGTGCCCACACAAAATGCTTGGTGGCGACAGACCGGAGCGGTTGGTACTCCGCGTTCATGTCTCGCTGAGCCATCTCGACCATGGCCACGACGTCGAGCGCCGTCCATGCCGTGCGACCGGCCCGAAGTCGTTCCCGCTGAGCCTCCAGCGATCGATACGCAACGTATCGAAGCTTTTCGTCTGGATATCGCTCAAAAAACGGTCCCAGTTCCCCGGGACGAATCACCTTCACCTCATGGCGGACCTTCTTGGCTTTGACCTTGAAGTTCCCGGCTGACGATTGGGCCGACACATCAAAGCAACCGGCGAGCAACACCCCCAGCAGAACGGCAATGCCCGCCAACGGTATTCGAACCCCCCGATTCGCTATGTTCAACATCCGCGCAGCCCCCGTACCGTAACGGCACAACAACCTCTCCATTGTGCCCAGCGACCTGTTCGAAAGGCAAGCCTTGGAGTGCGTGTCGAAATTAAATCTATATCAATTCCATGAAATCATAGCTTCGAGGTCTATCATTTACGTCTGCATGAGTCGCACACGGCGGATCGTACACAGCAATGGTCTTCCACCCGCAGCGTGCAGGCGACCAAATAGCGACGCTATTTCACAATTGCAGTGCCCGCATTCCCTTTGAACGCTTCGACCAAATCCTCTGGACTGCACACCACAGCGACTTGGCCGCCGCCCTGAACAAACTGAACCGCGGCGTCCACCTTCGGGCCCATCGAACCCGGAGGAAACTCACCCTTGTCAGCCATCTCCAGAACCTCACTGACCGTCAGCTGCGTCAGACGTTGCTTGTTGGGACCGTTGAAGTCCGCATAAATCGCATCGGTGCCCGTGGTCAGGAACAGCCGTTCCGCACCCACGGCCAGACCCAACATGGCCGACACGCGGTCCTTGTCGATCACCGCCTCAATTCCGTGCAGGGTCCCCTCCTCGGATTGAACGACGGGAATCCCTCCGCCCCCACAACAAACAACAAGCACGCCCAAGTCAATGAGTGTGCGAATGGTTTCGAGTTGGACGATTCGCTGGGGTATCGGGCTCGGCACAACGCGCCGCCACCCTTGCCCTTCGACGTACACCATGTCCCACCCTCGATCCATCGCGAGCGTGTCAGAGTCTTCATCGGTATAGAACCGACCAATGGGTTTCGTGGGCTCTTCAAACGCATCATCATTCGCGTCCACTTCCACCTCGGTCACAATTGTGATGACCTCTTGAGGAAGTCGCCGCCGACGCAACTCCTGACCAAGGGCCCGCTGAAGCATGTAGCCGAGGGAACCTTGGGTGTTGGCAACAAGTGAGTCGAGTGGGACCTCATGGATGTGTTCGCGGCTGAGTTCGGAGCGCAAAGCCATGAACCCGACTTGTGGTCCATTGCCGTGGGTCACCACCATCCGCTCGCCTTCCCCCAACAGGTCAGCGATGGGAACCACAGCGCGCGCGGCGAGGGCAAACTGATTGCGTACCGTGGGCGCAAGCTCGGGGCTGATCAGCGAGTTTCCGCCCATTGCAACCACGCTCAAGGCACGATTCGACATGGGTTCTCCAAGGATAGTCTTCATCGAGAATGCACGATCAAGACACTAAGAGCAACACTCCTGTGCCCAACAATACGATTAGGGTCAGGCGCTCGAATCGGGCTTGACTCCACCGAGACGCGAGCGCAGCACCGACCGGTAAGGCACAGATGCACACTGGAATTGTCAATGCGTAGGTGTGCAACACCTGCGGCGTCCACAGGCCGGCCACAAAGTGCGAGACCAAAACGAACAGTCCATTGGGTAAAAAGAATCCCTGCATGGTCGCCCGACGCTCTTCAGGCTTCCATTCTTGAGTCGTACTGTAGACCACGATGGGCGGACCAGTGGCCGTCACAGCACCGCCCATCAATCCGGCCCCAAACCCGAACGGAAAGGCCCACATCGGAGATGTCAATCGCGGCATCGACCGACCCCGTAAGCTCCATCCACAGAACATTATGAGCGTTACTCCCAGCGCGAGATTGATGCTCCGCGCATCCACCCACGTCAGCAGCCACGCTCCAATCGGGACGCCGACAACCGAGGCCATCAACAGAAATCGTACTGGCTTCCACTGGACTGCTGTTCGTTCACGCAGCAAGAGCAGGAGCGCATTGGTCGCGCCGACCAAACCCATGAGAGGAATGACCAATCGAGGGTCGACAACCAACACCAAAATGGGCACGCTCACCAGCACGTCTCCAAAACCAAATGCCGCGCGGACCACCACTGCACAGAAGACCACACCCACGATGAGTGCGGTCATCGGATCCAGTGCTGTGGCGATAAATGCATCCATCGTCAACGGTTATCCGACCTCCTGTGCCCGCACAGCACACGTCTTGAGGCCCATCGGCCCGCCCGGAACAATCCGAATCCGAACTTCATCATGGACGGTTCGGTCCCAGAGAACTCGGATTCGATCCGCAGTCTCTCGCTCAGTTCGAGAGCCAAGCAGGCCGGCGACAACCTCCGGCGACACCGACCGAAAGGCGAGCGTCACACCGGGGAGGGCCCGACCACCTCGAAAGCCCAATGACAACTCCATCCCCGATATCGAAAGCGTCGATCGCCGCGCATCGATCGGCGACCAATCAAGGTCTGAGAGCCCCACCAGCTGACCCACCAAGCGAACTCGGCCCCAGTCCAGCGCGGCATCCGGTGAGGCAAGATAGATCTTTTCGACCGCATCCCCTGAGACGGTGACGGACGTGGCCACAGCGCAGACTGTGGCCGAATCGAGGGCTTCAACAACCGCTTCCATCAGCCCCACCGACGCCACATTCACACCGGCATCGGCCAGGCATGCATGCGCGACTTTACGTTCAATTTCTTGGCGTACATAGGTGGTGACCTCTCGAACGCCGCGCCGGTCAATTTCTGCTTTTAGAGCGATGTTTTCGGCATCAAAATGGCGGACTCTACCCAAAAATTGCTCGATGGCGGCTTCTGGTTGCCTTGCTTGTTCCATGAACTTGACGATTCGAAACGCATGCGCCTGACCCGATCCTCGGGTCATGATCCCAAGGGCGCCGGTGGACGGATCGATCGACAAGGCCGAGTAATCTGCGAGACACTCGTCAAACAGTGCCAAAAATTGCGCTGCAGCATTCTCCTCAAGACCAAGCGCTCGGCACACTTGGGTCAGGTCCGCGGCCTGAGCAACCGCACGGTCTTTCAGAGGGCCAGATCTATCGTGCGTGTCCATGGTCAGAACTCCAATCAATACCCCCGTATCAAGCCCGCCCTGTTGATGGTGTGATGCTCCGTTGATGTCCACCTTGCGGACGCCTGCACGGGGCCGATATGCTCGGTTCATGAGCCTTCCCCTGTACTCGCCACGGGCTGTCCGTCAAACCGGTCGACGAACCGGTCCACCCGGGCCGTCATGCGCGGGGCATTCGACACCGTGACCCCACCCCAACCCACCCGTATTGAGCCGGTTGCGGGCATGTCCGTCCGGATAGAGACAACCAAGAATCGCGTGATTGAGGGCGACAATCTCGCCGTCATGGCGGCCCTGATGCCAACCCATTCAGGCCGGGTCAAGCTTGCGTACATCGACCCACCGTACAACACAGGCAATCAGTTCACATACGCCGACAATCGCGGTGAGGAGTGGGTAACCATGATGCGCCCGCGCCTCGAGGCCGCCCACACACTGTTGTGCGATAGTGGCGCCATTGTGGTGCACATCGATGAACACGAGGTCGCACGCCTCACGGTGCTCCTCGATGATATTTTCGGACGGGAAAACCGGCTCGGGACAATCGTATGGGACAAAGGCAACCCAAAGGGAGATGCGAATTCCATCGCCGTCCAGCACGAATCTATCGTGGCCTTCGCCAAGCGTAAGTCGCACTTTCACCCACTTGAACAAGCCAAACCCAACGTAGAGGCAATGCTAGCGAAAGCCTCAGACCTCATGGGCACGTTGGGTAAGGTCATGCTGCCCCCCGATCTCGCAAAAACCGCGAGCCGGTATCGACTCCCGTCCGTCGCACTCAAGCCTCATCGCCGCGCGCGGACCCTCGACGACATCAACAAAGCGTTTGCTGCGTGGCTGCGGGACCAAATTGCATTCCGTCCGGGTGAGCGAGCCTACAGTCGGATCGACTCCAGTGGGCGGGTGTACCAAGCCGTGAGCATGGCATGGCCCAACAAGAAGCGGGCGCCGGACCACTACTTTGTTCCACTGATTCACCCTGAAACCGGCAAGCCTTGTCCAGTTCCAGAGCGCGGATGGCGGAACCCCCCGCGAACAATGACTCGCTTATTGGCCGAAGGTCGAGTCGTCTTTGGAGCCGATGAGCAAACCCAGCCCAGGCGAAAGTACTTTTTGCATGAAGTCCAAACGGAGAACGTGCCGTCCATCTTCAAAGATGGCTCATCCGACGACCGCCGTTTGGCCAAGATGGGGGTGCCCTTCGACCATCCAAAACCACTGACTGTAGCGCAGAGAATTGTCCGCTGGTTCACCCATCAACCGGGCGACATCGTACTGGACTTCTTTGCCGGATCTGGAACGACCGGACACGCGGTGCTCGCGGAAAATCGTGAACGAAACGCGGGCTTGCAATTCGTTCTCATTCAGCGTCCTGAGCCGGTGGGCGAACGCTCTGCAGGAAAGCGAGCCGGCTTCGATCGGGTCATCGATATGACGCGGACACGTCTGCAGCGGGCCATTGCCGCAATGGACGAGGATGCTCTTCCGGGGCCAACAGAGGACCGGGGCTTCGCAGCCGAGCGGCTCGTTCCATGAACCGGGGCACCAAATTTGCGCTCGGATCGCTCATCGGGATCGGCTTGTTCGTGCCGTGGTGGTCTACACACCGCACCGTTTGGCCGGGGCTCGCCGTACTGCGGTTTGACTGGATCGGACTCGCCGTTGCGGCACTGCTTGCATCGTTGGCTCTGCAGTGGATTCGTACGTGTGTCCTTCTTGAACCTCAGCGATGGCGCTCCCTCGGTTCCGCGGTCGGGCTGTCTCACGGCCTAAATGTCCTCGCACCCAGCCTTGTTGGCGATGCCTTTGAGGTGGCGGCATTGAGTCGCATTCTCAATGAGCCTTCGCGGTTCATCTTGACCCGACTCGTGTTCCGCTTCATGACGACGATCGCTGCGCTCGCTGTGCTGGCAGGAATGGCGATCGGAGTGCTCCATCCGAGCCTTGGCTTCGTTGTGGTGAGCACCGCACTCCTCGTTCCTTTTGGCATCGATGCACTGACTCCACGCTGGTCTCCCCTGCTGGCAATTCCCGGCACGGCCGCAGTCGGCCCCATCGCCGCCGTTGGCGCCGGCGCCACCATTCGTCACACTGTTCTGTCGGTGATTCAGCACGCTCTCAGTGCCGCGAGCATCTTCATCTTGGGGGCTGCCCTCGACGATCCGATTTCACCCGGACTGGCCGCGGGAATGCTCGCCTTGGCTGACGTCGCGACGTACCTTCCTGTGCCCCTGGGTGGGGTCGGCATCCACCACTGGAGTTTGAGCGGCGTTGCCGAGTGGATGGGCTCAACCCCCACCACGCTTGTCATGGCCAACCACGCTCTGATTGTCCTTGTTGGCGGAGTCTGTGCGCTGGCAGGATGGATCTATCTGCCTGACAAGTCGTCTCTGAACGGGCAGAATAGATAAGAATGCGCATCTTATTGGTCCAACCCAAGGTCAGTGCGGAGCCAGCCTATCCGCTGGCGCTCGCGGCCGTCGTCCCCCTGCTCGTCGCTGAAGGTCATGAGGTCGCTGGACTGGACTTGGTGTTCGACAGCGAAGATGACCTGATGGAACGTGTTCAGTCCGGCGGTGTCGAATGGGTGGGTGCAACCGTCCTTCACCACAACACCGATGATGTGATGCCGTGGATGAGAGCCTTTCGCACCTTGAAAGGTGTTCGGACCTTCATTGCGGGTGCGCTGCCAACCATTGATCCGCTCGGCGCGCTGGCCCGAACCGGCGCGGACTTTGCCATCGTGGGCCCACCTGAGCTGACGGTACCCCGCATGGTCGGTGCGCCCGATCCGGGGGCTATCCCAGGAGTGGTCAACGAACGGAACCCCTCGATTGAATGGCCCAAACACATTCCACTGGACGTACTTCCGCTGCCCGACCGAACGGTGTTTCCTGTGGACCAATACAGCTATGCGATGCGTTCCACCGCGCTCCCTTATGCTCAGGTGTACACGTCGCGAGGGTGCTATCGGTCGTGTTCGTATTGTCCCGTACCCGCCCTGCGTCCCGATCGTTTCGATCCGAGAACCCCGACTCAAGTCGTCGATGAGTGGGAAGATCTCGTCGTCAATCACGGAGTGAACAGCATTCACGTTGAAGACGACAGCTTTCTGGCCGACAAACATCGCGTGCATGCAATCTGCACCGAACTGATTCGTCGGAATCTCCGGGTAAACTGGGAATTGGTCAATGGTATCCGGGTCGACCAAGTAGACCGGCTCATACTGAACCGCATGGCTGAGGCCGGATGCAAGCGAATCGTGTACAGCGTGGAGCACCTCAACCCCCCCGCTCACCCCGGGATTGGCCACACCATCACGGCCACCCAGTCGGCAGTGGAGTGGGCACGCAATGCCGGCATGCGGGTGGGCGGCTACTTCATCGTGGGGATGCCCGGCATTGGGCTGCCCCAGACCTTGATCAGCGTCCGCCTCTCGCTGACCTTGGGGCTTGATGACGCCAACTGGGTACCCTTCTACGAAACGCCGGGATCCGGCTATGCCGGCGCGGGGACCACCATCGACACGGCAGCCATTTCGCGGTCCGCAGCCATCCGAATCGCCAAAGCCGCTCACCTCGCTTTTTTCTCGCAACCCGCCTCTTTCGGCCGATTGGCCTCCGAAATGGTCGCCACACCTGCTACGCTTCCTGCAATGGTAGGTAAAGCCGTTGAATTACTCCGCGCAGGCGGACCCGTTCCTATGAGAGACACACCGTGAGCAGTTGGAGCCCAGGCCCTGGCGTATTTGGTCGACCGCAAGTCGTCTTCGTTCGCTTTGCCCCGTGGGCAATCTTTCAAAACAACCACCCGCATGACCTGATGTGGCCGGTTGAAATGATGTATGCGAAAGGCATCGCGCACGCCGCCGGATGGAATCCAACTGTGGTGGACCTGCATGTCGAGCAGTTTGATCGAGATGCCCTGGTTCGTCATTTGGTCATGCTGCAGCCGGACCTCTTGCTGATCGACACCATGACGCCCACGATGGCCTATGCGCGCGAGATTGCTGGAGATGTTCTCGATCGCCTGCCTGACTTGAAGATCTGGGGCATCGGGCAGCACGCCACGGAACAAAGCGAAGACTTTTTGTATCAGGGCTCACCGATATCCGGCGTCCTGCTCGGAGAATACCCCGGCACGATCGCGGACCTATTGGCGTGCCGAGGCGAGCGGTCCATCGAGGGCTCGGCGACCTTGGGACCGCGTGGCGACGTGGTTCGCATCGGCGGCAAGCACGAGGTGAACGACTGCGACGCACTGCCACCCATTGACCCAACCGGACTGCACATTGACCGGTACCGAATGCGATCGACTCATGTCCCGAAGTTCGGCACCGTCCGCTGGGGATATCTGTTGACCAGTCGGGGGTGCCCGTTCCCGTGTACGTTCTGCTCCGCCACCTTGCGTCAGACCTACGGCCGCAAGTTTAGGGGCCACTCGGCCGCACGCGTGGTCGACGATATGCTTCGGCTGCACATTGATCACGGTGTCGACGCTTTCTACACCATCGACGATGTGTTCAGCCTTGACCGAAAGCGAGTCGTCGACATTTGCCATGGACTGATCAAGCACAATCACAACATTCACTGGACCATTCAGACTCGCGGTGACCTGATCGATCTCGACCTTCTCAAGCTCATGAAGCGGGCGGGATGTGTTGGGGTCAAGATGGGCATCGAATCCGGAGTGGACCGGATCCTGAAAATCGTCCGAAAGAGTTCCACCCGGAAAGATCTCTTGGATGCCGCCCGGAACATCGAAAAGGCCGGTCTGTTTTTGACGACCTACTACATGGTGGGCCATCCCACAGAGACCCGCGCCGAGATGGAAGAGACGTTCGAGTTCGCCAAAGAGGTCGGATCGGACATGGTTCAAATGGCGTTCCATACTCCGTATCCAGGGTCCGAATCCTATGAGATGGCCAAGGAGTTGGTGGGCGATCTCAGCGAGCTGAATCATTACGAGACGCAGCACGTCAATCTCAGCGAGGTGGATTCAGAGACCCTCGAAGCCCTGCAGCGCCAATTCTACCTGCAGTATTACTTCTCTCCTCGACGATTTATGAAATACCTCCGTCGCCGAGCGCTGTATCGACTCACCGACCCCACGGAGTGGCAACTGGCGGCGCTGAGCCTCAAATATCTCCTCGGAAATCGCGGACGCGTCGGGACCAGCGCTGCAGAACCGCGGCCGACCCAAGAGAAGCCGCCTGAGCGACATGAACCGACCCGTCCCACGCCATAATGTAAATCTCACCGCGGAGGAACTCGAGCTGGTTCTGCGGGGCGCCCTCGGAAAGGGAGAACACGACGGCGGCCGCGAACGATTCGAAGCCGATGCTGCGCGCTACTTTGGGGTGGCCCACGCCATTGCGGTGGAGTCCGGCCGGACCGCTCTTCACCTGGCACTCGAAGGCCTCGATCTTCCCGAAGGCGCGACCGTGGTGCTTCCCTCCTACTGTTTTTTTAGCCTCGTCAAGGTCGTCGAGGGTATGGGGTACATCCCGCGGTTTGCTCCTGTGAATCCCAACACCTTTGCTCTGTGTCCTGATCGACTCGCGGACCATATCGAGGGTGCGCACGCAGTGATAGTCATCCAGCCGTTTGGACAGATCGCCGATATGGCGCCGTTGAAAGCGATTACCGAGTCGCTACACATTCCCCTCGTCGAAGATGCGAGCCAGTCCACAGGGGCGCGGTGGGGTCGTCTCCCGGCGGGGTCCATCGGTGACGTGGGCGTGTTTTCGTTGGTGAGCGGCAAGAATCTACAGACCTTCGGGGGAGGGCTCGTCGTCACTCACAGCGCCGACATCGCGCGGGGCATCTCGGTCCGCTTGTCGGGAGCAACGGGTCACACCAATGCCCATGCTGCCCGAGCCTTTCGCAGCGGGTTGCAGCGATGGTTTCTCACCACCCCCATCGGCTATCAAGCCTTGATGCACCCCATCAGCCGCTTGCTTTCTTGGGTCGCCCCCTCAGTCCTTGAGGGTATGCTCTACGAGGAGCGCGCCAGCTACGATCCGGATCGTCGTCTGTATCGTCTCAGCGATGCCCAAGGCGCGCTGGGGTGTTTAGAGCTCGCCGAACTTGATCGCCGCAACGCCGCACGACGCGCGAACGCCCTTCGCATGCTCGACGGGCTGCAAGGCATCCACGATCTGCACCTGCCCCAGTTTGATGCCCGCTGTGAAAACAGCTTCAATGCTGTGGCTGTCCGAAGCGCGCGTGCCGACGAGCTGACGCGAGGCCTTCAAAAGAGCGGATTCGATGTTCGTACCGACTACATGGAATGGCTTGGCCCGGAAGCAGACTTTGATGAGTCGGTAATCTACCTCCCCAATCACCCCGGGATGTCTACCGACGACATTGATCGGCTTGTCGCCTCCGTTCGGTCTGCGCTGAAGTAAGCCTGCAAGTGTAAGGTCTCCGTACCGCAATCGTTCCGCTTCCGAATCCCGCACGGAGGCCGCATGATTGCCCTTACTGTCTTTATCGCCGCTCTTTCGAGTTCGGATGCCACCGCCCGTAGGCCGACCCGCCACGACCGCACCATCGCACGAGTGGAAGACATGGTGTCGGACCCTGCAGCACAGCGTTTGGCTCGAAGTCAGGGTCTCAACCTCGTGAATGTGACGTGGGAGGACACCGGTCGAGCCAAAAATTCTGCGCTGGGGCCAAACATATCCGACATGACAATCGGCGTTCGAGACTCCCAAGGGTCCCTTCACCCCATGCCGGTATTTCGGTTCAACAATTTCCACGATAAAACCGCCGACATCGAGGCCAAACGCATGTGGCTCCGAACCGGAAATGCATCCGGTGAGGACCTTCAGTCGACGCGACTGATCGACGTTCTCGAGGGCCTTCGAAAGCACCTTCACAATCCTTACAGCCTGCGCAGCCGTTCCGATTCGGTGTTGTCTGCCACCGACACTCATCTCCTCGTGAGCGCGCAAGCTTGCTTTCTACCCATCGCATCGACCGGCAAGGCGACCTTTACACCGGTCCTTTACAACTACCAGAGCCGGCCAGGTGACCCCGCAGTCATGACCATTGTGGCGACCCGAGAGGGCACCAGCATTCAGGTTGTCGAGAATGCCAGCGGCTACATGTCAGAGGAACTGTTCTTCAATGAGAACGGAGAACGCGCACCGTTCACCGCGACCCGTTTGTCCACATTCCGTCGAAACGGCGGGGACGGAGTGACCGCACCCGAAGCAGCCCGAGAGAACACCGGTCTAGACGTGGTGCTGGTCATTCAGGTTCCGCTGCAGCACACTCCGCGCAGGGGGCTGTTCGGCGTTCTCGATGCACCGCAGACAGGAGGTTTTTCTTCAAGTTCTGGTGGTAGCTTGGCCACACTTGAACGCGCCAGAAGTCAGCTGCGATCCGACGTGGAATCCACCGTGGTGGGGCACGGCCCGACCGAGGGCCCACACCCCGAGATCAACGATTTAGCGATCAAGCGCGATCACCGATTCCCCATCCGGGTCACAGTCCAATTCTACAAAGCCACATCAAATGGAATGGTCACAGCCGAGGATGTGGCAGACCTTCGTGAACAGATCGACCGGGTATACGCTGGCGGCGATTTCGTGGGCTCACTCGTGACCGGTGGCATCACCGAGCGACCGACCGAGTGGACCTGGAGTCGCCAGAACTCGCGATCCCGCTGGGCACGGCCCATCGAATCGTGGCACAAAGCGTTTTGATGCCATCAATTCGATATTCGTGTCTACTTCGCGTCGCATTTCCAAAGCATCTGCCTCATCGACACACCATCAAATGCATCGCAGTGCAGCATTCAGTCTGATGGCACGCCTCCTGCATCCGCCCATGGAGCAATCATCATGGAGGATTCACAATGCGCCCTTGGTCCCTAATTCCGGTTTTCCTATTCACCTCCGTCGCATGGCTCGTGTTTGGCGCTGTGATGTCGGACCGCACCACGAACCAGCGTCAGAGTCTCTCGGGACAGGTTCACGGTTTATGGGGGTCTGCACACGTGCAAGAGGCTCCCTCTTTTGTACGCACTTGGTCCACGACCCGGTTCGTCAATCGAATTCAGACAGGCAAAGACGGGTCGCCTGTACTCGACGCCCACAACCAGCCCATCAAAGTGGCTGTAGAGGAGACGGTCCACCACAAGGCCGCGGAACCTCCAGCCTCGACGGATCTGAACGTCGACCTTCAGCTGGACATGCGACGAAAGGGATTGTTGTGGTTTCCACTCTATGACAACCGCGTCGCCGGAGAGTGGACGTACCTGCACACAAAGCCAGAGCAGACGGTGGAGATCACGTGGTCTTTTCCTGTTGAACATGCAGTGTACGATGACTTCCAATTCGTGGTCGATGGCGAAGACATCAGCGATAAAGTGAGCACATCACGAGGCCAGATTCGGCACAGGCTTCCCATGAAGACGGGCCAGGAGGTCCGGCTGCAGGTGGCCTACGCCTCTCGAGGAATGTCAACGTGGCGGTATCAACCCTCGGATCAAGTGGCCCGAATACCCAATTTTAAGCTGAAAATGAACACCAACTTTAAGGTCATCGACTTTCCCGAATACACGCTGAGCCCCAGCCACAAACACCCTACGGAAGACGGCTGGACATTGGACTGGGTGTTCACCCAGATTGTCACCGGTCATGGCATGGGAATGGTGATGCCCGAGCGGATTCAGCCAGGGCCCTTGGTGGCGAAACTGAGCTTTTCGGCACCCATTTCACTCGGCCTATTCATGATCTGGATCACCGTCATCGGCATTGTGAACAACACGCGCATTCACTGGATCAATCACGTATTCATCGCAGCCAGTTTCTTCAGCTTTCACCTGCTCTTCGGGTA
>Ga0160422_10002033_pt1 | contig 12679 bp, 10 predicted proteins | sample Fk160mmetaG_FD_108192 | JGI IMG/M metagenome (GOLD analysis project Ga0160422, IMG submission 108192) | Marine microbial communities from the Central Pacific Ocean - Fk160115 60m metaG | ecosystem: Environmental > Aquatic > Marine > Oceanic > Photic zone | place: The Central Pacific Ocean...
ATCCGCCAACATTTAATACAGATTTGGATGCTTTCGTGCCTGATTCAGAGGCAAATTCAGCCCATGAAAGAATACATCAAAATTTTCCTAATGAATCCAGACCTATGTTCATCAATGTTGAATCGGACGACAATAGCAATATTCTGACCATGGATAATATACAAACGATGCTAGTTCATTATAATGCGTTACAAAATTTGTCAACCTCGTTAGACAATTCAGTGGTTGTATGGACTACCACCCCTAGCATCTTACAGACTGCTCTTGATGAGGAGGGTAATGAGACACAACTGGCTACCATAACAGAGTGGAATGACCTTGTTGATATGGTGGTTGATGAAGACGTTGAATGCCGGCTCACCAGCGATGATCAATTCCTCTCAGCTGCAACCTACGCATCATCTGCCCTGCTTAGTAGGGATTTAGATATCGGTCCGACATGCGATTATTTAGCGACTGGAATAGGTGATAGTACGCCTATCGCTAGTTCTACTCTGTGGGTATTAGAGATTGATCCAGAACTCACAGAAGAGGACAGGAAATCGGTGCAAATTGAATTCCGCAAAACCCTTGATGAGCTTTCATTAGATTCGCCGTTATCGTATGGCGTTGTTTCGCTAGATTTGTTATCCAGTGATATTGATGACAGGACGCTAGACAATGTGACATTGTTAGTTTTCTTGGCGCTTGTTGTTGTGGTAATTTTGCTGGTTTTCACATTTAGGTCACTTAGAGATGTAACATTTCCGCTAGTTGGTCTTACTAGTGCTTTGATTTGGACTTACGGATTGTTAAACGTCATCGGGGTAGAATTTTCTGCTCTAGAGGTCGCAGTAGCCCCTCTTGTGCTCGGTCTGGGTATTGATTATGCAATTCATCTGCAAAGAGCCAACAGTACACTAAGAGAACAATATTCCGACCCTGCAGAATCTTGGCTCAGAGCCTGTGCGAAACTATCAGTTCCGTTATCACTCGCAGTAATCACCACAGTCGCCGCATTTTTGGCTAACATGATATCACCTTTGCCGCCACTGAAAACCTTCGGAATAGCCCTCGCAATGGGTGTTGTTTGCGCATTTTTGACCTCAACCTTAGTTGTAGGAGCCCTCCATGTCCTTATCGATACAAACCAAAACAAATCAAGAGCAAAGCCGTTTACTTTGCCTAATCTTACTAACAGTATTGTGAAAATACAGCAAAAACAGCAGGTTAGTATTTTCCTTGTTGTCGTGTTCCTGTCAGGCGCCTCAATTTTCGGCGCGGCATCACTTGAAACAAACTTTGACCTCGGCGACTTTGTCGATTCTGAAATGGAAATAATGGATGTACGACAAGATCTAGCAGATAACTACGACAGCGCTGGTTGGAAACTTGTTTACGTTTTGTTCGAGCCAGATGACGGCCAAAGCCATATCGAAGCAGATGTCAATCTACTCACTGAGCTTAGAGGATTTCACGGAGATTTAGAATCTAATCATAATGTAGTTGGTACGGATGGAACCTTCCCCTCACCATCGTATGAAGGACCGTATGTCATATTGAGAGATGCCATCCTACGTGATTCGTCATTTGGAGAGGTTCACAACCTTGAGGTATTCCAAGATGGTGGGGTTTATGTCAAAGATTACAACCTAGAGTGTAACCTTTCGGCAGCCTTTGTTTCGCTTTCACAGAACAATACAATCGCTGATGCCTTGAGTGGTGAATCATGGTCAGAAAGGGTGAAAAATAGCGTCTATATGGAAGATGGCAAAGTAGTCAATTTGAGAAATGAGATTAGGGTTGAAGCTACTACTTCAGCAGAATCAGACCAGGTGGTTACTGAGTTCGAAAATATGCTCGGTGATGAGGACAGTTCGGGAACCTTACGCTACAATCTTGCAGGAAATGCGAAATTGTATGTCACGGGCGACTTAGCTATGCTGCAAACAGTGCTTGATGGATTATCCAGTTCACAAGTCGAATCGACCCTGATTTCGCTGGCAGTATCATTCCTAGTATTGTTCTTGCTTACACGTAGGCTAATGCCGGCAATCGTCATATTATTCCCGGTCGGAATAGCATCGTTGTGGGTTGTTGGCTCGATGGCAGCAATCGGCTTGAAGTGGAATGTCTTGACAGTTATGGTAACTGCATTGACGCTTGGCATAGGTATTGATTATTCAATCCACATGTGGCGAAGGTTCGAGGTTGAACTACAACGGCGTAAGAACCACTGGGATGCCTTACGGGCTTCACTTTCAACTACTGGTGTAGCATTATTAATGAGTGCTCTCACAACATCGCTTGGTTTTGTAGTTTTACTATTCTCCCCAATGCCGATTATCCAAGACTTTGGCCTAATAACTGCGATTACGGTCATATTCTCTCTGTTACTTTCATTAGTACTATTACCAGTTCTAATGGAGTTATCAGCTCGAAGTAGAGAAGAAGATGTTATCGAGAAAGAATTTGCCCCTCAGTTGGATGATTTAGCTTGATAAGGCGGCAACAATCTCCTCCATCTGTAGATTTTGTTCTCTAGCTATCAACGCCAAGCAGAGCCAGTTTGACGCATAGTTGAGCGCCTGTTGTTTTCTCTGGGCTCGGCGTTGTATTTCCTCAGGTGGGATTTTCGCCGAACGGGCAATATACTTAGCCAATCTGCCAGCCAGTTTTTCGCGCGGATCAAATGATGTAGTTCCAGTTTGTTGAACTGTTGGGGCAGTTTTTGATACACTAGCGGAGGATTCCACAATTGGTTTTTTGTCTTCCGTTGCTAGCCGATTATACTCTGTTGGATTAATCAACCGAGCTGGTCTTGGAAACCAGCCAATTGGCGTTGTTATATCCTGAGTGGCAAAAGCGGGCGCTAGGTTGTTGCGTTCACCTAATAACCACCCTCTGTCTATTAGTTTACTAACTGATAATTCGGCCTCTTCTGGTGATAACCATTCCATGTCAAATGACAGGATTCTCTCGAGGTCGAGGTCAGACATATGATCCACACCTCGAAAACACAGAGCAATGACTCGACGAATATCTTGGCTATCATCATCCGTCATGCCTACAACACAAAGAGCATTCATTTGAATCTAATTGTCAGATTACTCTCCCGTCATCAACACATTCATTGCTTCGCGCTGTTTGCGCGATTTGACGGGGGACTGATGTTGAGTAAGGAATACATCGCAAGGGACCCAAGAACGGGTCGGCCACTAAACGTCGCAAAATCCCGCAGAAAGAAGCAGTATATTGAGACCAGAGAAGGGCCATGGTTGGCAATTCAAGACGCTGACATAATTCCGCTGGCTAATGGAGAAATTAGCGATTACGAGATTTCATGGCGGTCAAAAAAATACCATTTGCAACGGGAGGACGGAATCCTAGGTCTCACCAGATTAAAGGGATTAAGAGCGGTTTCTGCTCACAAATCCCTGTTGATGGCTCTTGAAGACGACCGCCCCACTATCAGAGTTTCTGCTCTCAAGGCCCTACCTGAGGTTGCTACTCAAAAGTCTGATGAACTGTTTGATTGGCTATCGGTTTTGTTAGATGACAGCGATTTGAATGTAAGACAAGCGGCTAGTGAGGCACTCGCAATCTCAGCCCCAGTATTTCCTTCAGGCGTGGACATAATTATCCATAATGAATTGCGATCATTTGAACCTAATCGTAGCAAACAGGCCTTCAAAGGTTTAGAATCACTCTGCGAGGCGTGGCCAGAAGTTGCGTGTGATCATATCGATGAATTATTCCTCGAGACAAATCCTGAATTACGTCTTAAAGGAGCAAAACTACTCGGCAGGGTTTTGCTAAAATCAGGCCATATTGGCTGGGATTTGGTATCGTGGGCACTTAATGATGATGATCCTAGGGTAAGGCGTGCCGCAGCAAAGACCCTACCAAAGTTGGCTAAAGCCGACACCAGGATAGCAACAATATTGTCTGAAAGAGCATTGTCAGATAGTGATTCCCAAGTTAGAATTAGTGCTGTTAAAGCGATACGCTCGTTGGACAAAGATAGCGGCAGAGCTCGAGAATTGATACTCAAAGGAGCCTCATCTAGAGACGTTGAAGTTCGCCGTGCTTGCATTGAAATGTTACCAATTCTATACGGTGAAGATGTCCTAAGGGGAATTGCTATCGATCTCTTGAAAACCGAGACAGACAATAAACTGATAAAGTCCCTATCAGATTTTGCCACAGACGATTCGCTTGAGGGCTCTGAGGCGCAAAAGAATAGATTCCTTGCTCCCGCTGCACCAATTCCCAAGCTTGATCGGGAGGTAGCTGAGGCTGCCGGAAAGAGTGTTGGACTCGAGCCGATAAAGCCGGTTAGTAAAACTGATGATAGTCAATCAAACAAAACTGCTCAGCCTAAGCCCAAACCAAAAGTTACCGATTTGTATCGTAGCGTTTCACAAGACGATATGATGGGTTACGATGATGATGAATATTGAATGTAGCATAACTCAAGTCGGCATTGTTAAGAAGGGGCCGATGTTGGCCAACCTGCTTAAGGTGTAGTTATGAGTGATGTACCGTTCAATGACAAAGCAGAGCAATTTGACAGACTTTGGGATGGAATAACACCAAAGGGAGTAAACCGGACCAAGGCCTTAAAATTCAGGCAATACATACTTGAGCATGTTCGTCAAACTCGCCGAGCCCTAAACCGTGAGAATGCCCGAAAGTATTGGATGGGTATCTTACAGCAGGAAATCGCCGAGCAAGATAACTTCTGAATCTGACTGTGGTTGCCGCCGCCCGGTGACCAATTGCAACAACTAGGCGGGGTGAGAAAGAATGTTCACAAACCAGCGATTTGATAACTGGCAACTTAAACAATCAACACTAAACGGCCTGCAATCCCTAGGCTGGGAAAAGGCCACACAAGTGCAAAGGGACACTGTCCCAATTGCGCTTGCTGGTAACGATGTTATTGGACAAGCCAGAACCGGTTCTGGGAAAACAGGAGCCTTTGGAATTCCAATAATTGAGTCCTGTCAACCAACACGAAAATTACAGGCTCTGATATTAACTCCAACAAGAGAACTGGCAAATCAGGTTTCGGAAGAAATGAATGCCATTCAAGGCGATTCAGGTTTAGTTATTGTGACGGTGTATGGTGGCACCGACATTGAAAAACAAGCGCGTAAACTGAATGATGGGGTTGATATCATTGTTGGAACACCGGGTCGCGTTATGGATATGACCAAGCGAAAATTCATTGATTTGTCAAGTCCTGTTACATTCTGTTTGGATGAGGCTGATAGAATGTTAGATATGGGTTTCTTTCCTGACATAACATGGGTTATTGAGCGGATGACTAGCCGACAACAAACCCTGTTATTTTCTGCAACATTCCCACAAGAGATCCTCGACGCAGCCTACGAATTTATGGATGACCCAGAGTTTGTTTTGACAAATTCTGAGGAGTTAGATATCCCACCAATTGACATGTATAGTATAGATGTCGGCAGAGCAAACAAACTCTGGGCCCTGTCTAGAATCCTCGCCAATTCTGATGAAGGCGATCAAATAATTGTGTTCTGTAACACTAAGAGGATGGTTGACCTTTCGGTGCAAAAACTTTCTAAAGTTGGTATGGAAGTAAGTGGTCTACACGGTGATCTTTCCCAAAATCAACGGGAGAGAATACTCCAATCATTCAAAGATGGGAAGGTAAAGACCATTATAGCAACAGATGTCGCTGCTAGAGGAATCGATGTTGACGGTATTACCTACGTGGTGAATTATGACATTCCAGACGATATTGATAGTTTTGTCCATCGCATCGGTCGTACTGGGAGAATAGGAAGAGCAGGGCAGGCTTGGAGTCTGGTGTCAAAAAACGACTCAGGGCAACTTGCTAGAATAAAAGCGACATATGGACTACAAATCTCAGTCGCCGATGTGCCAGACCTACCGTCTGGTTATGACAAAGATATAATTGCCTACAAAGATGACTTTATGGAGTCTGCCGATGTTTTTGGCTTTGTTCCAATCCGTTTGACATCCGACAGCGGTATCACGACCTCAAGTCGGTTACTTTCTGAGTGGTTGGCTAGCAAAATGGGTTGCGACGAGTTAGCCATTGGTCAGATTCAATTATTATCAGACAGGGTTATTATTTCCATACACTCATCAAAAGTCTCCCTAGCCCTGAAGGCTTTTGAGAAATATGATTTCAATGGACAAAAAATCTCTGCAGAGGTTTAGTTACTCAGCCTCATAGTTTTTTGTCGACGGTGCGACCTTGCGGTCGACTTGTATGACAACCGCTGCAGCAATAAGTAATCCGATAGCGGCCAGCGACCATGATGTACTGATTGCGTTATCCCAAGTATTCTGCGCTGCCATACACTGATTTGTTGCGATATTTGAGTAAGAACAGAATTCCAGTGTCTCTTTGGCTTGCATAGCCTGGGTGTTTGTTGTTACTGAGTATGCTGAGGAGATTAACATAAGGCAAACAAATCCCAGAATCATAACATGGAATTTTTTCCATTCTCGACGTAAGCTGATGTGATATTTGTCTTTAGTGCTGGATGATTTTATTGCTCTGGACGGGCCACCAACTCTCCAAAACCAAATAAGCCACATAACTACTAACACTAGCAAAAATCCCCAATTGTAGATCGCCTCATGATATTGCCACACCGGGTTCAAGCAGCTTGGGTTGTTCGGGTCAAGCGCACATGAGTCAACCGCAATTGGATAGAATGCGACAAGTCGTATTATGTTCAATATGTAAACAATGCCACACATAACCCCTATTGAGCGTAGTTTTACTCTCTGCGAAACACCGTCTGTCATGAGGATAAGAGTTGAGATGAAGAGCATTTCATGAACTCCAGCACATTCATCAGAAACATACAAAGCAACGGTATCTAATGCTCCAGGAAATAGTTCGTTTTGCAAATTAACTTGAGTCATCCATCCATTATTTGTTGTTAATGTCGCGGTGCCCTCACCATAAATTAGGTTGGTTAATCCATGCCAAATCCACGCTTCGCTAATCTGTATCGGCACAAGAGTGTTAGACGGTTGAGTGATAAACCAGTAAATCGCCTCAACAAACAAGAGCGCTAATGGTATTTTCAGATATGATTTCGCTAACTGAAAAACCTCGGACCAAGCCATATCTTGAGAATCATTGATTCTCGCAGGAGCGGTGGTCATAATCCTCCGTGGGGGTCAACACAAATGAATATGCGGTTTGGTGGAAGTAAAGCAAATCGGATTGTTTGTATAGCAACACCATTTCAGTTAACCGACACGGTCATGGTTTCCAGTGATGCACGAGAGAAAATAACTCATCTGTTAGATGTATTAGGATTCTATTGCCCAGTGCCACTGCATGAAACAAAAAAAGCCCTCCAATCTTTATCCACAGGAGATGTCATTGGGGTCCGGGCAGATGACCCAGAGACTTTGCATGACATACCAATGTTCCTTGACAGAACCAAACATATTTTGCATGATGTTGTTCAGGACAGAGGTGAATTTTGCTTCATTATAGAGGTGAGCCAATGACTGATGTCAAAGAGGTGGTTGACGATTATTCGAACATCCCGAGCGAGGCTAGACTGCCAACATCCTTCGGAGATTTCATGATTCGAGTATTCCATGAGGAAAAGACTGGGTTTGATCATGTTGCACTGACCTTAGGTGATATGCATGGCCCCGATCCGGTTTTAATCAGAGTTCACTCAGAATGTCTGACAGGCGACGCGTTTGGTAGTCTTCGATGTGATTGTGGCCCACAATTACATGCAGCACTAGAGGCGATAAAACACAAAGGCTGGGGTTGTCTGCTATACTTACGACAAGAAGGTAGAGGAATAGGTTTACACGCTAAAATACAGGCCTACAATTTACAAGACCAGGGAGCAGACACGCTTGACGCAAATCTAATGCTTGGCTATCCTGGCGACGCGCGCGATTACCAGATAGCCGCAAATATGCTCGAATCACTTGGCATAAAAATGGTCACTCTGCTGACCAACAACCCCAACAAAATAGATCAATTGAGGTCTTATGGTATTGATGTAGTAAATCGTGAACCACTAATCGTTGGAGTTGGAGATTCTAACCGCTCATACTTGGAAACTAAGGTCGACAGGATGGGCCATTCTATAGATAAGCGCAAACTTGAGGATTGATGGGGCCGTGGCCGGGAATTGAACCCGGGCTGGGGGAACCACAATCCCCCGTGCTAACCCCTACACCACCACAGCCATCTAGGGTAGTTGCTCGTACTGAGTGTGGTATTTCAATAATCCGCTTGCCAAACATTTGCTCAAAATGTGTCGAAAACCGTGATTACCAACCCTATTTCTTTAGTATAGCACCTCCACGACAATTTATGGCAAGCATCACGAAAAGAGTTGAAGTGACAATCATTCTAGTATTGTTACTTTGTAGCTTAACTACGAATGTCGTAGCGAGAAGTGTTCACTCAACAAGTGATGTCGACATTTTTCCACAAGGTGCAATAGAATCAGAGGATTCGTGGTATTTAGACGATAGAATCACTTTTACCCCAGAGCGTGCGGATTACACGAGCTCAATGATTGCCGATAACCGCATTACCTTCGAACACGTAAGGCCAGCTAATCTAGAAACTGTTGAAGCCTGGTCACAATCATCACCTTCTGAATCATCATATGTCAATGGCGCTCCAGACAGTAGTTACTCGGTTACTAAAGGACCAGTGATTGAGGTGACCGATTTCAACACAGATCCATACACTCAATTTGAGATTATTGAAGTAAACATACTAGTGGCCTTTCACATACCGGGTTCACTATTGCAAGATCAGGTAAGGTTCACGATGAATGATGAGGGTGTTTACAGTGAATTAGTAACTTATGTAAATACTCAAAACTCAATAGATTACATGAATCAAACTATTTGGTCAAAAGATATTACCAGCGAGGCAGATTGGACCTGGAGTAAACTGTCAAATCTGATTATTACCATGGATTATGTGTCGCTAGGTAACACCGATGATACACAGTTAGATGTCGACGCGGTGGGGCTATCGATTATTGTTGAATATCCATGGTATGGTACTGAGTGGGCATCAGTAGAATCGACTTCTATGGGTTTTAACATGCCAATTTTTGATGTTAACTTTGCGGACGGATATCTCGATGGTCTAGAGATTTCATCATGTGGCCTAACGCCGATAAACGAGGGAGTTGAAGGTAGTTGGATAAGCGAAGTTTTAGTTTCTGAACCCGGGCAGAATTTTGGAAGGATACATTTTGATGCTAGCACTTCAAATGGAGTCACAGTAGAAATATCAAGTTCAGCAGCTGGGGGAGAATTTAGTGAATTTACTGCCGTTGATACTAACCAAGTGATCGATAGTGAGTTAATCAGAATTAGAGTAACTATCAGTGAATCATGCCTCGATGAGATTAGATTGGACTACAATGACCCATCACTCTTAATCGATGGACGGGTCTTCGGCTCACTAGATGGCTTAGCTACACAATATTCTAGATGGAAAGTATTTGTCAACGGACAAGAAGCGACATATCAATTAATTGATGAACTAATTAATTTCAATTTAGTTATCCCAATAGGGCAATTTTTAGACAGTGGGGTAAGTGAGTTGACAATTAAGATTCAATCATGGTTTAATTGGGACTCAAGCGGTTCGGCCAGTTCGACTCTCCTCGAGTTTAATTCGGTGCAGGTGACAGGCGGATTTACGGTAGAGTGGGATGAAGATCCGGTTTGCCAAACTATTGGTCCGCAATATTTCAGTGAGGATGGCACAGGGATATTGATACCATTCCTAGACCGCTGTATTGATGATCGAACCGATTCATCCAATCTTTCAGTTTCCTTTACCATTTCACAGGATTCGCTATTAAACGCCAGTATGGCTCAGGACGATATTAGGTTGGTAGTACTACCGGACCAACATGGTGTTGCAACGGTTACCGTGAACGCCTATGATGAGGCAGGGAATTATTGGACTGAAACTTTCATTGTGTATGTTGAGGAAGTTGATGATGCACCAGTCGTTGCCGAATTCCCATCAATCATACCAATTGAAGCCGGAGTGCCAACATCAGTAATTCTTTCATATTATGATATTGATTCGACGGGTCTAACGGTCACCACAGATAAGTCATGGGCATTGGTCGACTTGTCTACTTCGACTATCACCGTAACCCCTCCTGAGACAACATCTGCCGTGCCGGTAGTTGTCAGCGTTTGTGACCAAACAACATGTGTCAATCAGACATTGGTTCTGGAAGTAATTACCCTCGCTGAATTATCAATTGAAGAGGTGTTGATTGATACATCAGAACCAAGGGAAGGCGACGTTGTTCCAGTGCGGATATATGTTAGAAACTCTGGTAACAGCGAAGCATCACTAGTTTCTGTCCGTTGCCAGTCAGGAGCAAATTTAGTAGCCATAAAATCCATTCCTTTGCTTCAGCCTGGAGAGCTTGGTGTAGTAACATGTGATTGGATGCCTAATGAACAAGGCAGTCAGACTATCATGGTAGAATTAGATCGCGGAAACGGCATCCTTGAGAGCAATGAAGATAATAATGTTCAGATTACTACTGTTGAGGTTGGCGCAGCACTGCTCGATGAGTCTTCTTCTGAAGCACCAATATCGACTGTTACTTTGTGGTTAATTACGATTATTGCCGTTGCTCTTTTGATTATGGCCTTTCGGCTATTTGCTCCAAAGAAAATAAAGAAACTGTGAGCAATTTAGAACGAATATCCTATGTCGGATAATCACAAATATACCCTATAATTTGATAAATGAAATGTCGAAGGCAAAGTTACTTTGAGACTGTGGGGGTCGTTCAACTTAGGTTGACAAAGTGGGATGTGGGAACATGTCAGAATTACGAATTAGAATAGAAACCGAGGAATATATCTACGAAGAATATGTTGAAGCTTAATGATATCATTTTTTCCATTGTGGTGGATATCTTTCTTGCTCCATTAAGATCATTACAGGTTTGCCGATTTCTCCGCTCTCCGAAGCGGAAATTTCAGAGTAGTCTTTGCTCATTTTCACTATACCAACAATTTCATTCTTGGTGGTGAAGGCAGCCACTTCTAACCCGCTTGATAGGGTTTCATCAATCTCAACAAGTCCGGGTCTGAGCAATGGTGCACCATGACAAAGTGCGCTTGCGGCACTATCTTTGACGATAATATACGGCTTATCAAGCAATAGTTTTTCCGTAGGGTGAATTATTTTACTTAATGCATTGGGATTGTCACATTCTTTCCATAACCACACAGCATCCGCAATTTGTTGAAGCGTTACGCAGTCAGCCAGCGAAAAGCGTCCTGAATTTTCTCGCCGCAATTCCTTAAGTTCTACACCATAACCGAGCATTAAACCCATATCCCGGGCAATGGTTCTGATGTAGGTTCCAGCCTCACATGCGATTCTAGCAACAGCCTCTCTATCATTATGTTCAATCAGTTCGAACTTGAAAATCCGCCTTGTCCTTACTTGAACTTTTACTGCTGATATCTCAGGCGGAACATTGTATATTCTACCAGTCAGATTTGTCATCACAGTTTCTAGTTCTTGAGTGCTAGGAGCCTGAGAGAATTTCAATACTGCAATATACGATTTATCGGTTTTGAGAATACCCTTAGTGAGTTTCATTGACTTGCCAGCCATTAACGGTAAAACGCCCGTTGCGAAGGGATCAAGGGTGCCTCCGTGGCCCAAACGATCTAATCCCAATAAATCTCTAACCCACGATGCAATTTGATGCGAGGTAGGGCCTGGTGGTTTGTCGAGCAAAATAAAACCGGAAGAGAGTCTTTGCTCAATAGTCATCTCCTCTGGGTTTATCCCGTGAGTTGAATTTTTGGAGCCGTCATCTAGAGTCACTCTACCCATCTAACCACCAGTAATGATTGTCACAACTTCTTCTAGAACTTGCTGTGCGTTCAGTTTAGTGGCGTCGATGATGTGGGTATAAGGAGTAGGGTCGTCTGGGACGAATCCATACATATTCTGATACCGTTCATTGTCTACGGAAAGCCGACTTGCATTAGCCTCAATTGCTTCATTAACGGTTATGCCCTCTCTAGATGCTACTCGTTTTGCCCGTTCTTGTTCACTAACACTAAGCCAAATACGATTACACATTAACTTCATTTTGAACGCCCACCAACCTGCCAGCCTTGATTCAATAATGTTAGTTTTGCCATCTGCCAGGAAGTTACGCAGGATTTCGTCTAATTCAAGGTCAATAGACTCATCACTGGAACACAATTTGCCAAAGTCAGCAAGACTTAATCCTCTTTTCTTTGCCTCAAGGCGGAATATTTCACCGCCATTGATACTCATCCAACCGAAGTGGTCTTTCAGTCCGGCAACTAGCGTCGATGTTCCGCTACCTGGATGACCCGAAATTGTTAATTTTTTCATGGTCACACCCATTGGTGACGACAAACGTCGCACTTCTTGTCGCGCGGACCAATTTTGCTAATCATATCGCTCCCACATGTTGGACAAGATAGTCCTTCAACACCAGAATAAGCTTGTTTTTTGTTCCTATTACTCTTTGACTCTGATTTTTCGATCGATTTGGCCCCGGCTCTCTTCTTAGACTGTGATTTGCTCTTTTGTCTTCTTCGCTGGGCATTCTTATCCACGGTTTTTCCTTTGCTGGCGACC
>Ga0160422_10002034_pt1 | contig 12679 bp, 11 predicted proteins | sample Fk160mmetaG_FD_108192 | JGI IMG/M metagenome (GOLD analysis project Ga0160422, IMG submission 108192) | Marine microbial communities from the Central Pacific Ocean - Fk160115 60m metaG | ecosystem: Environmental > Aquatic > Marine > Oceanic > Photic zone | place: The Central Pacific Ocean...
TAGAAAGTCATCATTCTACCTCTGCTTCATGTCTGGGAACGCCCAAATTGACCCTCACCCTCGGTCGACCTTCTGGCCGACGCGGCACGTAGGCATCCCGCAGTCTCGGCGAATGAGAAGCCGCTTACTACGGACTGCGATACGCCCGAAGACATGCGATGGTTTATTCCTCACTTTGTTGTCGGCGCTCTGGTTGCGACGGCCTGCACCGACGGATCCGAACGACCGCGCATATCGACAGCCGGCGACCACTTCTTCGACAAAGCGTGGCCAGACGATGCCCGCACAAACGGCGGTCGCCCCGACATGGCCGGGTTTCCGCAGGGCGACAGCAAAGACCTGATTCGCCAGTACCTCGACCAAATTGAGTCGCTCGATGGATTCGGAACCAACGCACCCATATACGTACCGCTCGACCGGAGGCCGAGCCGCCTGCCGTCCGCAACCGAAACGACCACGACTGACAGCCCAATTCTGCTCATCGATGTCGACCGAAACAGCCCGGAGCGCGGCCAGTTGGTTCCCGTGTCGTTCCGTTTTCAGCATGAAGGCACAGACTGGTACCGCGACAATCTGTTGTCGATGCAACCCGTGTGGGGATTTCCCTTGCGCCCAAGAACGACCTACGCCGTCGTTCTGAAAACCGACCTGTTTCAGCCAGTCGACGGTAATGTTCTGTCGAACGCGCTCAATGAGACGCTCGTACAGCGTCGGGTCAACCCCGACGATGTTGCGTTCAGCTTCGAGTTCACCACTCAAGATCCGGTAGGCGAAATGGCCAGATTTGCCGCACGGATCTCCGAGGATTTAAGCCCACAGGCCCTCGACCAGCCGCTCCAAGCCTACAACATGACGGCTTCATTCGAGTCTTATGAAGGCACCATGTGGGTTCCCATGTGGCAACACGGCACCAAGCCATACTTTAGTTCAGGCGGTGGATTTCAGTACGACGATTTGGGAATGCCCATCATCTCGGGATGGGAGCGCGTTTCGTTTACGCTCTCGATCCCCACGGAAGAGGTCATGCCCCGAGACGGATGGCCGATGGCCATCTATGCACACGGCACGGGCGGTTCGAGTCGTGGATTTGCGTCCCGTTCATCGAGCATCAAGCCCGCACACGTGCTGGCAGAAGCAGGAATGGCTGGTTTTGGCATTAGCCTGCCGCTGCACGGCGACCGCGGCACCGGCATAGACCCGGCGCTGGTTTCGTTTAACTACCTCAATCCCGAAAGCGCGCGGTCGTGCTTCCGCCAAGCGGCGCTCGACCAGTTGTATTTGGCAGAAATACTTAGCTCGACTGTTCATACTTTTGCCCTGCCTGATGGAACGGTGGCGCAGAACGACCCAGGCCGATTGGCTTACATGGGCCATTCCCACGGAGGATTGGTGGGCGCTATGGCTGCACCTTTCTTTGACGGACGTGTTCAAGGCGTATTTCTGTCGGGCGCTGGCGGTGGGTTATCGATTTCCGTTGTTAGCCGCGACGCAGGTGACTTCGACATTCAAGGCATCCTGCAATCAACGCTGAACTTCGGTGCCGATGACGAGTTGGTCACCTCGCACCCCGTCATCGCAGCCGTGCAGACGCTCGCCGAGGTGACTGACCCCATAAACTACGCCCCCTACTGGAGCGACCGAGAGCCGTTCTGGGACACATCGCCGGTGTCTGTGTTGATGACGGAGGGACTCGAAGATCTTCAGACGCCTCCCCAAGCGGCGGAGGCCCTCGCGGCAGCGGGGCGGCTTCCACTGATCGCCCCCGCAGCTCGCGTTCCCATCGCTCACCGACTGATAGGCGGAGGAACCGATGCGCCGCCCACGCGCCGCAACCAGCCGTCATGGACCGGCGAAGATGTAACCAGCGGCCTTGCTCAATATGCCGATGAAAACCACTTCGTCGTCTTCAATCGAGAAGAAGCGGCTGCCCTCTACCAGACCTTCTTGTACACTGCGGTCGACGGTGACGGCCCTTGGATACAGGAACTCCAATGAAGATAGTGCTGGGAATCACGGGTGGCATTGCCGCCTATAAGGCAGCAGATTTGTGCAGTGCGTTGGTCAAACGGGACCACATCGTCCGGGTCATCATGACTGAGAATGCTACACGGTTCATCGGGGCGGCCACCTTTGGTGGGCTCACGGGTCAGCCTGTAATGACCTCGTCATTCACCGACCCGATGGCGCACATCGAATGGGCCAAGTGGCCCGATGTGGCCATCATCGCACCACTCACGGCCAACACCATGGCGAAGTTGGCGCTCGGACTGGCCGATGACGCGCTGACAACGGTGTTCATGGCGATCCCGTCCGTCACACCCGTGTTGTTGGCGCCCGCAATGAACACCGAGATGTGGGCCCATCCGGTCACGCAGCGCAACCGGCGCTGGCTGGCTGAGCTCAACCGCTATCAGTTTGCCGAGCCAATCAGCAAGCGACTTGCCTGCGGCGACACGGGTGTCGGTGGCCTGCAAGAAGTCCCGGACCTGATCACGGCAATCGAGGCACTCCGCCGCTCTTAACCCTTCCTCAATCAACGGAGTTCACTGTGATTCGTTTTCACGCCCTCACCCACCCAGGCAGGGTTCGTCCGCACAACGAGGATGCCATGTTTGCCGATGGCGACCAAGGCATTTTCGTCGTCGCAGATGGGGTCGGCGGCCGGGCAGCGGGTGAAGTCGCATCGTCACTGACGGTCGATACCGTTGAACGAGCCACTCCGATGTTGACGTCACTCCTCAACGCATACGAGAGAGATAGCGACTGGAATCACCGAAATGAAGTGCTCGCCGCACTGGAGAAACTCTGCCAATCCGCCTCTCGCACTGTTTACGAAGCGGCTGAAAAACGAGGGAAACGCGGAATGACCACGACGATGGTCATGATGGCGGTTCGTAAGGGCACCGCATTCCTCGCTCACGTGGGGGACTCGCGGGCCTACCTGATTCGAGATGGCTTGATTCAGCAACTGACCGAGGATCACTCCATGGTCAACGAACTGGTTCGTTCCGGTCAAATGACCTACGCCGAAGCCAAGCGCAGTCAATACCGGAACGTGATTACGCGGGCAGTTGGTTTGTATCCTACGGTTCAAACCGACGTGATGTCGATCGACATTTTGCCGGGCGATCGGATTGTTTTGTGTTCTGATGGGCTGTCCGATCCGGTTTCTTCAAAGTCAATCGAGTCCATCGGCTGTCGCGACGACGTCAACACCGCAGCAGCGACCCTTCTTGAGGCGTCTCTGACCGCAGGTGCGCCCGACAATGTCACCGTCATGGTCATCGAACCAGAGGCGACGCCAAAGGCGGAAGCAGCTCGGGCGCGCGCACAGGTGATGGAGGACTTGTTCTTGTTCAAGGACCTGCCGTTCAACGCGCGACTGCGTGTCGCTCGAATCTGCGAGGTTCGCCCGATCGAGCCCGGTGAGGTCCTCGCCCGACAAGACGAGATCGGAAGCTCGATGTGCATCATGGTTCAGGGGACCGTCGAGGTCACCCGCGGCAGCCGAAGACTTGCAACCCTTGGAGCGGGCGAGCATTTCGGAGAAATCGCACTCCTTGATGAACAGCCGCGCTCAGCGACCGTGACGAGTCGCGAACGCGGCAGCATGATGACCATCCGTCGCGATGCCCTGATGGAGCTGTGCCAGCGGGAACCAGGACTCGGAAATCGAGTGCTGTTGTCTCTTGCCACAAGTCTCGCTCACCGGCTCCGCGACACAAGCCGAGCGTGAACGCTGCGCGGCCCCCAGCAGTTCGGCTGTGCGCCTCATCGGAACACCACCCACAGCACTAGGTGTTACACAACAGCGATGCTTCGTTGGACTCCCGCTGGTGCCGTTTCCACTCCGACTTGGGTGCAAATCCGCGTTCAGCGCAGTTACCCCGGTCGAATCCGTGCGGGTGCACCCACTCCAACCCGCAGCATGTCCGCCGCCGAACTGGTGCGGAACATCCGTTACTTCACCGAGGATCTCCGCGGGACCCGCTCAACACCCTGCATTGGCTTGGTCCTATCGGGCGTGGGTGTGACAACACGCGACGATGTGCCCAACGCCATCGACCTGAGTCGTTCGCTCGGTATCGCCACCGTCGTCTTGCACGCCGGGGGCGAAGACATCCTCGCGATCGACCCACTCCGCTTCACTGGACGTGCAGACCGGATCGTTGTTCCTGTTCAGCCAGAGTCAGGCCAACTCATTGCACTCGCGCGGACAATGCGAAATGTCAAAGCGGCAGGCATCAAGGTATCGGCCAACACCGTCTTGACCTCGAATGCTCTTCCGCTGCTCCAGCCAATGGCGCGCGCCTTGGCCAAGGCAAAACCAGAGTCGCTTACCTTCACGTACCCCTTCCCAATCACCGGCAATGAGTCCACCAGCGCCCCCAGCCCACCCCGAGTGATGACTGCGCTTCGCACGGTCCTCCCGGACCTTGATCGCGCCGGAATTCGAATCCAGATCAAAGGCCTCCCGGCGTGCCACCTCGGGTCCGAAGGCCACCGACTCGCCAAGACTCAAAACCGCTACTACGTGGACGCCGATCATCAAGAGCAAGACGCACTGATGTTTTTTCCTGATGTGGTTCGCTTCCACAAATCAGAGGGATGCCGCCACTGTGAAGTCGACAAGGCCTGCGATGGATTCTTCGCTACCTATCTCCGGCGGCCAGGCTTCCCGCGTCTGCAGCCCATTGACTCCCCTACCGAATCCGATAGCAGCGCATGAAAATTATTGACACGTCCATAGATGGTTTTCGCTATCCATGCGATGATTCTAATATCAGCCCCCTCCCCGTCCGTTTGTAATACGAGACAGTCCCCGCTTGGAGCACCATGGCCGACGCTGAAACTACGGATGCACCCATCTTGTTGGTGGTGGATGACGAGGTCGCCGTTCGCCGGTCCCTCGGGCGTCTTCTGTCACGGCAGGGGTTTACCGTTATCGAAGCCGGAACCATCGAAGATGCGATTCGAGCAACGGCTGAACACGAAATCGACGTGGCCCTCATCGACTGTCCGCTGAAAGGAACAGAGGGGACGGAGGCCATCCAAGCCGTCCACGGAGCCTCTGCCAACACAGAAATCGTGGCACTGACTGCGATGGGATCGAGCGAATCGGCGTTTCACGTGATGCGTTCGGGTGCATGCGATTACTACGAAAAACCCATCAGCGATTGGCATCGTTTCTTTCAGGTCCTCAACAAAGCGCTCGAGGTCCGTACACTCAAGGCCGAGAAGATACGACTTTCCAAGCTCCGAAGCGGGGAAGCCATTGAGCAACTGATCGGAACCAGCCCGGCAATGCGCGACCTTGGAGCCCTGATCCGTCAGGTCGCCCCCACCCCGGTTCCCGTTTTGATTATGGGTGAGTCGGGGAGCGGAAAGGAGCGTGTCGCTCGAGCGGTGCATTCAGCCAGTTCCTGTAAACACGGGCCTTGGGTGGCGATAAACTGCGCAGCAATCCCAGCGGAGCTTCTTGAGAGCGAGCTATTCGGATACGAAAAAGGTGGCCACAGCCAAGCAGCGCAGCGGAAAAAGGGCCTGTTTGAACTCGCCAATGAGGGGACGATTTTCCTCGATGAGATCGGCGAGATGCCAATGACGATGCAGGCCAAACTATTGCGGGTTTTGCAAGAACGAGAGGTGCAGCGGATCGGGGGCACAAGCCCAATCTCAATCAACTGTCGAGTCCTCGCTGCGACCAATCGCGATCTGCGCCAGGCCATTAAGGAAAAAGCATTCCGTGAAGACCTATTCTACCGCCTCCGAGTGGTAGAGATACGGGTACCGCCCCTTCGCGAGCGGCGAGAGGATATCCCGCTGTTGTCGCACTATTTCCTCGACAAGTACCGAACTGAGTTTTCGAAAAACGTACGGCGTATTCATCCGGCTACACTCTCCATGCTTCAAGCAATGGATTGGTCGGGAAGCAACGTGCGTGAGCTGGAACATGCCATTCAACGCGCGATGGTCCTGTGCGAAACCGAGGACCTCACGCCCGACCTTTTCGAAGACTGTCCCAGCAACGTGGTGGCATTGCCATCGTCCGAGGATGCGCAAGATGCGCGGCAGATTCCTTCGAGTTTCGGAGACGGGCTCAGCTACCAGGAGGCGAAGGAAAACATCGTTCGTTCCTTCACGGTGCAGTACCTTCAACAACGGCTGCGAGAAGGCGCCGGCAACATCACAAAAGCGGCCGAACTGTCCGGCATGTTGCGCCCGAACTTTAAAAAGCTCATGAAGCGATATGGCGTCGAAGTCGACGATGCCATGGAGATTCGAGTGCAGGGTTAGCGACGCTTTTTTGTTCGGCTGTAAACCGAGTTCTGCATTGGATAATTATAAAAACAGGGACTTGTCTGAACGGGTTCCGCGAGACCTGTAGCCCCCACCTTGATACAGCTTTTGGGCAGGAGGGGTAATGGCAACTTTTTCGGATATGTCTGTACTTGGCCACGAACAGGTGGTGTTCTGCCGCAACGATGATGTTGGTTTGCGCGCAATCATCGCCATCCACGACACGACACTTGGACCCGCATTGGGCGGTTTGCGACTGTACAACTACGGAAGCGAGTCCGACGCCCTTCGTGATGTCCTCCGCCTGAGCCGTGGAATGACTTACAAGGCCGCTGTTGCGGGTCTTGACTTGGGCGGCGGCAAAGCCATCATCATGGGAGACCCCTCCATCAAATCGGAAGCGTTGTTCCGTACGTTTGGTCGCTTTGTTGAGAGTCTAAACGGTCGATACATCACCGCCGAAGACATGAACACAACCGTCGAAGACATGAATGCCATCAGCCGCGAGACGGAATGGGTCATGGGTTCGGGTTCCTACCAAGGTGGGTTGGGTGACCCTTCACCCGTTACTGCTTGGGGCGTTTACCAAGGCGTCCGAGCATGCCTCGAAGTCGTATACGGCAGCCCCGAAGTCCGCGATCGAACCATCGCGATTCAGGGTGTGGGCAACGTGGGATACCACTTGGCTCGCTACGCCCACAATGACGGCGCCAAGCTTCTGTTTACGGACATCTCTGAACGGAAACTGAAGCGGGTGGTGGATGAGTTCGGCGGCGCTGTTGTTGAAGAAGAGGACTATTACGGAACCGATTGCGATGTACTCGCGCCATGCGCCATTGGCGGCATCCTCAATCGTCGGACAATCCCCAAGATACGCGCTCCCATCATTGCGGGGGGCGCCAACAACCAGCTTGATGACGAAGAGGGCGACGGTTCAGCGCTCGATGAGGCAGGCATTACATACGCCCCCGATTACGTCATCAATGCGGGTGGACTCATTCATGTTTACGCAGAGCTCAAAGGGTTCCCCGAAGAGAAGGCCATGAATGATGCGACCTCGATTTTTGATACGGTCAAGCGCGTAATCAACGTCGCCAAAGCCGAAGGCATCACAACAACCGAGGCCTCCAACAAGGTTGCCGAACAGCGTATGGACCAGGTTGCCCGGCTGAGGCGCTTCCACCTTTAGGTCAACGGCGTTGCGGTCAGCGGATCGCTATTCCTGCATCCGCATCCCAAACAAACCGTCCTCCGCGCGCGCGAAGGTCAACCAGATTGGGAGGCAACTCGCGGGCCGCCCTCGCGCGCGCCGCCATTGCATGCTGGTTGCGTTCAGCGCTAAACTCGTTGAACGTGCGCCAACTCTGGAGTCGACTGGCAGCCATCAGCACACCCGAAGCCGCCGATGCACCAGCGGTGGAGGTCGCAAGCCAAGAGGCTATCCACTCTGTATCTTCGAATACCGGTCGATAGTATCGGAACCGCACCCGCCCTTGAGCCTCGCCCCCGGGCTGAACATCGAAGGCGAGCGACTGCAGTGCACCCACTGCGCGTTGTCGGTGTGCACCATCGACAAAAATCGGCAGGTCATACAGGTCCCCGCGGATATCGATGATGGCCTCCACCACCTCCACACCGTTGCGGGCGGATGTCGCCTCCGGGACCACCTCGATCTGGATGTCATCCACCAAAAGACCAGCTCCTGAACCGGCAAGCGCCAAAAAGCTAGTCACTCGAAGGACGTCGGAATCACGTAGCGCCGTTGGGTTTTCCGCCTCCGAGAGAGACTGCTCAATGGCTGCTGATGCGCGGGGGATATCGAGCGCAAGCAGTCGATGTTCCAAGTCAGAAATTTCAATCCCGTTCGATGAAGACGAACCGAGAAACATCCAGAACAGCGCACCCAAAATTATTGCTTGAATACCCATTAGGGTTGGCCAAGCCGGTGCTCCATGACCTTGGTTTGCAACGCGTTCCATCGAGTCCAAGCATAGTGTTTCGGGTCCACTTCGCGCAAGCCAGACGTAAAACTAGTAAACCCAACTGCGGCGCCCCGATGCTCCACCCAAGGGGCCGGGTGCAGCTATTTACACGTCAATGGCTCCTTCAACGCAAAACGGAAATTCAGTTTTCCCCTTAATTTGTGACAGATCCGAAAAACGCAGAAAGAGGTCTTGCTTCGGCGATCCGCGCCCGATATCGTAGACCCAGTTCTCTCCCCGCGCACCCTCCCCTTGCGCTGCTCATCCCTCCTCATCCCCGACATGACTTTGCTTGCAGCTGACGCCAACACCGGTGCGGTTCACACCGAGGAATTCGACGGTCCACTGGAACTGTTGTTGTTCCTTGTGCGGCAGCATGGCGTGGACATTCGTACGGTACCAATTTCTCCGATTACCGATGCGTACCTGAGCCAAGTCAAGCTGATGGAAGCAATGGAGTTGGACACCGCAGGTGAGTTCCTCGTGATTGCTGCCACACTGTGCCTGATCAAGAGCCGCGAGATGTTCCCGCGCACATCTTTGCTGGAGGGCGATGATGAGGAGGAGGACCCGGCAATGCTGCGCGAGGCCTTGGCCCAGCGACTCTTGGAATACGAGCGGTACAAGGAAGCGAGCGAGACGCTAGCCAATCGGCCATGGCTGGGGCGGGATGTGTTCACGCGCCCTCCATTTGACGGGAACGAAACCGATCGGCCCATCGAACCCGGGGTCGATGCGATGGGCTTATTGGAGATCTTTTATGAAGTGCTCCAACGTTCTGCAGCGCCACCTCATGTACACGAAGTCGAGCGGCAATCCGTCTCCATGGAAGAAGTTGCCGAATGGATGGTCCGGCGCCTGCAGCGGGGACCGAGAGAACTGCATGACTTAATGCAGGGCATGACCAACGCTGGCCAGCGCGTAATGGCCTTCATCTGCACGCTCGAAATGGCTAAACTCGGCATCATTAGCGTTGCCCAAGGCCATCATCTTGGACCCGTGGTTCTGGAGTCGAACCGCACCCCCGACGATGCTGATCTCATGTTGCTGATGGGGAGCGCAGGATGAGCGACGACACGCAGCAACCTCCCGAGGATTCTTCGACAGATGATGAGGGAGCCACTGAAGAGGACGCTCCATCTCCGGACACCCCTCGTTTTTTTGATGACGGACTCGAAGAGCCGCCGAGCATGCATGCGGCTGCGGACCGTGCCTCGCTATCCATCGCCAAGGAGCCACCTGAAAGTTCCGAACCCCCGGCACCTTCGGTGTTCCCAATCCCCATCGAGTTGAGCCTTTTTCAGGGCGCACCGCCCCCGGTCGGCGAACCAGAACCGGAATCGCTTCCGGAGAATGATGCCGAATCTGATGAAGCTGAGGTCATCAGCTTAATGCCAATTGTGGCTGCGACTGGCGCCGTTTGGGACCTCAATCCTGCCGGCGAAGAGACCATTCGCGATGCGTTCGATGAAGGTCAAGAACTCGTACCCCCTGAGCCGCATATGCTCGAGGGAACCATCGAAGCCATTCTGTTCACGGCCGAACAACCTCTGACCATGAAACAGATTCATGCACACCTCGCCAATCCCGGTCTTGCGGTGGTTCGGGAAGCGGTATTGCGCATCAAATCCCGTTTTCAGCGTCCGGGCAGCGGCATTCGGCTCGTTGAAGTCTCCAAAGGATGGCAGTTCAGAACAGACATGCGAACCGCTCGCTACGTATCTGCAATGCGAGGAATTCAGCCAGTGAAGCTCTCCAAGGCCGCACTCGAAACCCTCTCGATTGTGGCGTACCGACAGCCGGTGACTCGATCGGAGGTAGAAGACCTCCGCGGTGTAGACCCTGGTGGCATTCTGCGAATGCTGGCAGAGCGCGGCCTCGTTTGCGTGACAGGGCGCAAAGACGAGCCCGGCCGGCCGCTCCTCTACGGCACCACACCCGATTTCTTGTCCATGTTTGGACTCCGAGATCTGTCAGACCTACCCACCCTTCGCGACCTGCGCGAACTGCAGCAGGACGACTCTCGCGGAAGCATTGGGAGCACCGACATTGGGTCTGTGCTCGATGTTCCTTCACCGGACGAACACCCACCTCCACTCACCCCAATGGTGTCAGTTCAGGAACCTTTGCCGCTGGATGGACTTGACCCGATCGACTAACTGCGTCCAATAGGGTACACGGCGTTCCGTAAGGAGTACGCCATGTCAGAAGACACGCAGAGAATCTCCAAGGTCATCGCACGAACGGGCCTTGCAAGTCGCAGAGAAGCCGAATCCATCGTCGAGAGTGGGAGGGTAAAGGTCAACGGGTCGGTGGTTCACCACCCTGGACACCCAGTGTCAGAAGCGGATCGCATCACAGTCGACGACCTGCCGCTGCCTGCACCTCCACGACACGTCTACTACCTGCTGAATAAACCGCGTGGCTACATCACCGGCCGGAATGACCCCGAAGAACGCAAGACTGTATTCGAGCTCATCGGCGGGATTAAAGAGCGAGTGGAGCCGGTAGGCCGGCTGGATATGGACACCGAAGGTGTGCTGCTGCTGACCAATGACGGTGATCTTGCACACCGACTTACGCACCCATCGATGCACGTGCCAAAGCGCTACATGGTGAAAGTGTGGCGAGCCCCTGACGAGAAGACACTGAACCGCATCCGAAACGGAATTCGACTTGAAGACGGGCGAACAGCACCATGCAAAGCTCGAGTCGTTGAAACCACTGATAAGGGCAACGCTTGGGTCGAGGTGACGGTTACAGAGGGTAAAAACCGATTGATCCGTCGTATTTTTGAAGCCGTCAACCATCCCGTGTCGAAACTTCGGCGAGAGAGCTTCGCAACCATCGCCGTGCGAAACTGTGAACGTGGCAAGCTGCGACCCCTGACCGGCGAAGAAGTGCGGCGCCTCCAGGAAATCGCCGCTGGCGGTGACCCTCGGTCAGCGGGCCAGAAGTCGCGATATAAAAAAGGCTTCGCTCGACCCAAGCCAAAGAACGACAAAGGAACGCGCAAGCGTCGAACGCTCAATAAGCGCCGTCAGTGACTCATCGGTCAGTCGGCGGATCGACGTAGCCCAGCGACCGCGCGTGGTCCGTTTGGTCCATAAACGGTTCAGGCATGGGCGGTACTGCATCGAGGGTGGGCCCAAGGTCGGTGACCGGCTGCCCTACGCTAAATCGACCCTTTCCTGGCCGATCAACAAGACGGCCCTCGGGCGTAATCGCCACGGTATCTCTCCCCTGCAAGCCGGCTGGTGCACACCCGGGCGCACAATCTGATTCACACATACCGCTCTGTCCGACCCAAACCTCACGGGCCGATAGCGCACCGCCTTTCAGCAGGGCCGGAACATCATCAAGCCCCACCCAGTCGGTGATGACGCTCGACTCAATGCCGGGGCCCCAACGCACCATCGGCACCTTCAAAACATGGTCTGAGATCGATCGCTCATGCTGGAAGCTGCACCGCTCCTCATCAAGAACTTCACCGTGGTCCGAGGTGACCACGATGGTCGCCTTACGCGCCTTTAGTACATCAATGAGCGGCTTCAATGTTTTGTCTGCAAGCTGAACTTCCTCTGCGTACCGCTCTCGCTCGGACATCCCTCGCCCCTCGTACGGTCCATGAGGCTCGTACACATGAACCCACAGCAGTGCCGGGCGGTCACTTGGAAGCCATTTGAGCGCCCGCTCAACGGCCACTGCACCCGCACGCTCGCCCGTCTGCGGACCATCAAATACTTCCCATCCGCGGTCCAATCCTCCTTCTGGGCCTGCCGGATAAGCGCTAACAAATGCCCCCGTGGCCCACCCCTCATACCGCTCAGGCAGAAGCGATACTGACTGATTTACTCCGTAACCGTGGTGGTTGTTGGCCCATGAACCGTGTTCCCATGGCATGGTACCCGTCAACATACTGGCATGGGCCGGAGTCGTTAAACCCATCGGCGACCATGCATTTTCATATCGCTCTCCCGACTCTGAGAGGGCCCAGATTGTGGGAGTCAATTCCTTCGATAGATGGTCCGCACGCCACGTGTCGATGGTGATGAGCGCCACCGTCTCGTGGTCACTTTTGGCCACCGGTAGTTTGTCCACCGACGGACCCATTCCAAGCTGGCAACCAAGTAACCAAAGCATCATCCAAGCAGTCTATCCTTCAAGGCTCGGTTAGTGGAACTTTGTGAGCCCAAGCGATTCTCTTTCACTGCACCCGCCGCCGTCAGTTGTGAGGCACCGGGCGTATCTTCTGGCCCAACACGATGGCGCAACCTGAACCCACCGAACCCCCCAGCTTCGTCAAGTGGAGCCTTTCCATCGCCGCATCCGCTGGACTGACTGGAATGTTGTGCTGCGTCGCACCAATGGTCTTGTTCATGACAGGATTGATGGGA
>Ga0160422_10002035_pt1 | contig 12678 bp, 12 predicted proteins | sample Fk160mmetaG_FD_108192 | JGI IMG/M metagenome (GOLD analysis project Ga0160422, IMG submission 108192) | Marine microbial communities from the Central Pacific Ocean - Fk160115 60m metaG | ecosystem: Environmental > Aquatic > Marine > Oceanic > Photic zone | place: The Central Pacific Ocean...
TAAAGATTTTTTATCAGGCCCAGAAATACTTAAAGAAATGAATATTTCATGGTCAGAGAAAATGTTTAAAGAGACCGAGGATCAATATAATAAAGTTGCAGGTATTATTCCTGAAATTGAATGGCCTTTTTTTGCACCTTATATAAAAGCAATTAATATTCTTAAAAAAGATATGAATGCAGTCATTTTAGCGCATAATTATCAAACTCCTGAAATTTTTCATTGTATAAGTGATATTAGAGGCGACTCTCTTCAATTGGCCAAAGAAGCAGGGAGTGTTGATGCTGACATAATTCTTCAATGCGGTGTTCACTTCATGGCTGAAACTTCTAAACTTTTAAATATGGACAAAACAGTTCTCATTCCAAGTATGGATGCGGGATGTTCATTGGCAGAGTCTATAACTGGTGAAGATGTTAGAAAAATAAAAGAAGAGAATCCTAATATTCCTGTAGTTACTTATGTCAATACTTCAGCTGAAGTAAAAGCTGAGTCGGATGTTTGTTGTACATCATCAAATGCTCTCGATATAGTTAACTCACTTGACTCCGAAGAAATAATATTTTTGCCTGATGAGTATCTTGCGATGAATGTTGCAAAAGAAACAAAAAAGAAAATTATTATGTGGAAAGGAAGATGTGAGGTTCATGAAGAATTTACTCCTGAGGAAATTAGAGAGTTTAGAGAAAATGAACCTGGGGTTAGAGTTATCGCCCATCCTGAATGCTCACCAGAGGTTGTAGCAGAATCTGATTTTTCTGGATCAACATCTGCTATGATTAATTGGGTTAAAGATAATCAGCCAGAAAAAGTTTTAATGGTAACTGAATGCTCTATGAGTGATAATATTTCAGTTGAGAATCCAAATGTAAATTTTGTAAGGCCATGTAATCTATGTCCTCATATGAAAACAATTAATTTAGAAAATATTCTAGAGTCCTTGTGGAATAAAAAAGTGGAAGTTTTAGTTAATCCTGAAGTTGCAATCAAAGCAAAACAAGCAATTGTTAAAATGATTGAATTATGATTGAAATAAATCCATTAGAGTTTTCATTTAAAAAAATTGTAAGAGATGCACTTTATGAAGATTTAGGTCACCAAGGTGATATAACTAGTAATTCAGTTATAGAGAATAATTTGCAACATAGTTTTGTTTTAAAATCAAGGGCTGATGGAGTAATATCAGGTATACAAGTTGCTGAGTTATCATTTAAATTATTAGATAGTAGTTTAAATTTTAAAAAAAATTTAAATGACGGTTCAATTGTAAAAAAAGAGGATATTATTGCCACAATTAACGGTTCTGCATCTTCAATACTTAGCGCTGAGAGAACTTCTTTAAATTTTTTAAGTCATTTATCAGGAATAGCATCAGCAACAAATGAAATGGTTAATTTAATATCAGGAACTAATACAAAAATTGTTTCAACCAGAAAAACTACACCTAATCTAAGGATACTAGAAAAATTTGCTGTCAAGGATGGAGGCGGTATAAATCATCGCTTTGGTTTATATGATGGGATATTAATAAAAGATAATCATCTTGCACTCTCAGGATCCATAAATAATTCTGTATCTTTAGCCAGAGAAAAGTGTGGTCATATGGTTAATATAGAAGTTGAAGTAGATAATTTAGATCAATATAGAGAGGCGCTTGAAACACAAACGGACGCAATTCTTTTAGATAATTTTAATATAGAAGATCTTGTAAAAGCAGTTAATCTGAATAATAAAAATATAATATTGGAAGCATCTGGAAAAATAACAAAAGATAATATTCTTGAAATAGCAAAAACTGGTGTGGATTTGATTTCTTCTGGTTGGCTCACTCATTCATCGCCATCACTAGATATAGGTCTAGATTTCGCTTGAGGCATTTATAATGAAAAATTTAAAATCTATTTTTATTACTGGTGCCGCTGGAGGTATGGGACGTTCAACAGCAAAACTTTTTTTGGAAAAAAATTGGTTTGTTGGTTGTTATGACAATAACAAAGAAAATCTTCTAGGGTTAGAAAGTGAACTTGGAAATGAAAATATAATATATGATGTATTAGACGTCACAAATAGAGAGAATTTTCAAAAATGTATAAATAATTTTTCTTTAAGATCTGAAGATAAATTAGATATACTTTTTAATAATGCCGGAATTACTGAAGGGGGGTTTTTTGATGAAATTCCTTATCAAAAGCATATGGAGATTATTAATATAAATATTATTGGGGTTATAAATGGAATATATTCTGCAGTAAATTTGTTAAAAAATACACCTAATTCATTATGTATTTCAACATCTTCTAGCTCTGGGATAATGGGAATGGAAATGATAGCTTCGTATTCTGCTTCAAAGCATGCTGTAAAAGGTTTAACTGAGTCACTTTCGTCTGAATTTCAGAGGTTTAACTCAAGAGCCGCTGATATACTACCTGGCGTTATTGATACACCAATGATACGTGATGAAATAAGAAAAAATTTACCAAAAGATGGTATTTGGAGATTAATTTCTTCTGAAGAAATAGCAAAAACTGTTTGGAATGCTTATCAATCAGATAAGATTCATTGGTATGTTCCTAGAGAATTAGAAAAGTTTGAAAAAGAGGTTGCTGAAAATCCACAAAAAGCAAGAGAAATCTTAAAATCATCTGGTCCCTTAAGTAATGAGTAAGTATCTTATTGATTAATGATTTCTTTAGTCTCTTTTAGAAAATTTAAAACATTATTGATTTCATTTTTATTAATTTCCTTACACCAATTTAGAATTTCATTTAATGATATTGGTAAATCAGGGATGATTGTTGGAGTCTCACCTGCATACACCTCTCCATTTTCACCATTGATAGTAATTAACTCTCCTTCAGTAATAAACTTACCTCCACAATGAAACCTCTTATTATCTAAATCAATTTTAATATCTCTCGCACCTGTAATACATGTTTTACCTAAACCTCTTGCAACAACTGCAGCGTGACTGGTCATACCCCCTTGGGATGTTAAGATTCCTGATGAAGCATGCATCGCTTTTATATCGTTTGCATTTGTTTCTTTTAAAACTAGAATTGTTTTTTGTTTTTTGTTTTTTAATTTAATTAAACTTTCAAAATCAAATACAACGTATCCTGAAACTACACCTAAGGAGGCTGGAAGCCCAATGGTTAATATTTCATTTTTATTTTTTGGATCAATAATGGGTGATAATAATTTTTCAATTTTATCAATATCTAATGATAATATAACCTCTTTTTTTGAGATTAGTTTCTCTTTAACCATATCACAATAAATTACAAGAGAAGCCTCAATATTCGACTCTGCTCTTCTTGATTGCAAAATCCATAATTTGCTTGCTTCTATTGTGAATTCAATATCTTGGACACATGAAAAATAATTTTCTAATTTTTTTGAAAATATTTCTAATTTTTTATAACAATCAGGAAATTTTTCCTCTAAAGATAGTATCGTTGTAGGAGATTCGCTTTTATCATCACTACTTATAACCCATGGTGTTTTAAAACCAGAAACAATATCCTCACCCTGAGATCTAATAATATACTCACCTTTTAACCTTTTTTTTCCATCCTGAGGATTTCTAGAAAAAACTACCCCAGTTGCACTATGATCATCTAAATTTCCAAAGACCATTCTTTGAATATTTACTGCCGTACCAAAATCATCAGGAATTTCATTTATTCTTCTGTAATCAATTGCCCTCTCATTGAACCATGAATCCATTACTGCCTTAATACTCAAAACAAGCTGCTCATCAACATCCTCTGGAAAGGCTCTTCCAATTCTCTCTTCAATTAAAATTAAATATTGATTACATATTTCTTCAATATCGTTCACTTCTAAATCTTTTTCAAACTGAAGACCGGCGCCTAAAAGATAGCTGTCCAAAATCTCATCAAAATAAAAATGCTCAATTTTATAAACCACGTGAGAAAACATATGTAGAAAACGACGCCACGTATCCCATGCAAATAGAGCCTTGTTTTGTTTTTCATAAAATTCAAGGACTTTTTTATTAAACCCAATATTTAAAATAGTATCAAGCATACCTGGCATTGACTTTTGTGATCCAGACCTTACGGAGAGTAACAAAGGATTTGTAGCAGAACCAAATTTACAATTTGACAATTTTTCTAATTTTGAAATATTTTCGGCTAACTCGTTTTCAAATTCAACTGGAAAGGATTTATTTTTTTGAAAATAATGATTAAATGATGTTAAAATTGTAAAACCTTGAGGAACGGGAAGCCCCAGACTTGTCATGAGGCTTAAACCCACACCTTTATTACCCAATAAAGCAGCTGGATTTTTTACATCATCAATATTTTTACTAAAACTATAAATCCATTTTTCCATATATTAGATATACCTATAAAAGATTTTTTTGAAAATAATTAGGCGCTTCACTACTGCCTATTCTAACTTGCTCCATCGTATCTCTGTCTCTTACAGTAATTGTGTCATCTTCTATACTTTGAAAATCTACCGTTATGCACATTGGAGTACCAATTTCATCGTGTCTTCTATAACTTTTACCAATATTACCTGAGTTATCTAATAAAACTCGTCCTAACTTCAAATTTTGAAGCATTCTTTTGATACCTAGAGCTTTTGCAACAATTTCATCATTATTCCTTTTTAATGGAATAATAGCTGCTTTAATTGGAGATAGATGTGGTTTAAGCGCAAGAAGGGTTCTTTCCTTACCATCATCAAATTTTTCAATTTTATAAGCTTCGTTTAAAACTGCCAAAACACCTCTATCCACGCCTGCAGAGGGCTCAATAACAAAAGGAATGACCCACTCATTGGTTTTTTTATTTTGAATTGCTAATTTGGTAACTGAGTGTTCATTTTCAATAACTTGGGATTCAATTTGAAAGTCTTTCTGATGTCTTGTGTGCGAACCAATATCAAAGTCAGTTCTATTAGCAATTCCCTCAAGTTCTTCAATTCCGTGAGGAAATTTATACATAATATCTATAGTTTTCTTTGAATAATGTGAGAGATCTTTTTTGGGAACGTCAATTATTTGAATATTTTCCTTACTTATTCCTTGATTTTCCCACCATTCAATTCTTTTTTTTACCCATTTTTCGTGCCAAACCTCATCGGTACCTGGTTCAACAAAGAATTCTAACTCCATTTGCTCAAACTCTCTGACTCTAAAGATAAAATTTCTAGGGGTTATTTCATTACGAAATGCTTTGCCCATTTGAGCAATTCCAAAAGGTAAAACTTTTGAAGTCGAGTCAACTACATTCTTAAAATTAGTAAAAATTTGTTGTGCGGTTTCAGGCCTAAGATAAGCATAGCTTGATCCATCATCAACAGGCCCGACATTTGTTTTAAACATCAAATTAAATGGTCTTGGTTTAGTAAGGTTGTCTGAACCACATGAAGGACACAGATTATCTTTAATATGGTCAGCTCTCCATCTTGATTTACAGTCTTTACAATCTACAAGAGGATCGGTAAATGTTTCTTCATGCCCCGAATATTTAAGAACATGTGGATGAGTTAATATAGATGAGTCTAGACCTTCTACGTCATCTCTCTCATACACCATAGAGCTCCACCAAGAATTCTTTAAATTATTTTTAAGCTCCACGCCAAGTGGTCCATAATCATATAAACCTTGAAGACCACCATAAATTTCATTTGTCTGATATATAAAGCCTCGTCTTTTACATAAAGAGACTAACTCATCCATATTTTCAGCACCCACGGCTAACCTCCATCAATATAAAAAACTGAAGTTATGCTATTTTATATTATAGTAATTTCAATAAATAGCACTAAAGACCTAATCATTGAAGCCAATTCCATTTCTTAATAATCTATCTATCTTTTTTGGAATTTTACCATCTTTATTTGTTAAGATTAAACCTTGATTATATGTTAAGGGTTTTTTTGAGTCTCTTACTCCACTTATAATAACTCTAGATGCTTTTTTGTCTTTTTTTGGAAAAATTGGAGTGATTTTTATATCCCCTAATTTTTTTGAAAATAGAGTTAACATTTCTGGAAGATTTTGAATATGATTTATAAAAGTTATAGTTCCACCTGATTTAGAAAAAGTTAGAGCTTTTTTTAACCATAAATCAAGAGTTTTTTTATTCCCTATATTTGCAATTCTCTTATTTTTATTAGCTGGTTCAGATAATATTTCTTCAACAAAATATGGAGGGTTTGCATAAATTTGATCAAATGAGTGGCGTTTAATAAATTGATAATTTTCAATTTTTCCTTCAATGTCACCAGCAAAAACTTTAATATTTTTTTTGAAATTATTTAATTTGATATTTTTTTTTGATATTTTTAACATTTCGCAATCATTTTCTATTCCAGTAATATCTAGATTAGGAATTCTTTTTGCTAAGCAAAGAGAAACAACACCTGTGCCAAAACCAAGCTCTAAACAAAAATCTCCCTCTTTAGCTTTAATTGAAGACGCCAATAATACAGAGTCATGTCCAGCTCTGAAACCTTTTTTCAGTTGGTATATTTTAAGTTTTCCTCCTAAAAAATTATCTAATGTTTCTATTTTACTCATAAATATTAATAATAAATTATCTGCATTTTCATTTTTATTTGTTTAAAGACTACCCCTATAATCTATGTTACATAGATAGCAAAATATGTTTAAGGTAAGCATTATGGTAAAAATAAGTAAAGCAGATCTATCACTTCATAATCTTAAAAAGTTAATTAAAAAAGAATTTAACGAGACTGATAAATTAATTAAAAATCAAATTAATAGTGATGTTAATAGAATACCAAAATTATCAAAACATATAATTGATCTTGGGGGTAAAAGACTAAGACCCATACTAACAATCTCATGTGCAAAAATGCTCAAAATTAGAAATAAAAATCATATAAAGCTTGCTGCTGCAGTTGAATTATTACATACAGCAACGCTTTTGCATGATGATGTTGTGGATGAGAGTTTTTACAGAAGAGGAGAAAAAACATCACATACTTTATGGGACAACAAATCAAGTATTTTAGTTGGTGACTTTTTGCTTGGTAAGGCCTTTCAGCTTATGGTTGAGACTAATTCTATTGAATGCCTAAATATATTGTCAAAAGCTGCAGCAATAATTGCTGAAGGAGAAGTTTTACAATTAGTTGAGACTAATAATATAAATATTAAAGAGAATAATTATATAAAAATAATAGAGTCTAAAACCGCAGCTCTTTTTTCAAGTGCTTGTGAAGTTGGTGGCGTTGTATCGGGAGCAAATAAATCTCAAAAAAAGAAACTTTTTAATTTTGGTAAAAATCTTGGTACTGCATTTCAATTAACTGACGATGCTCTCGACTATGAAGGTTCTTCTAGTAAAATGGGTAAAAATAATGGTGATGACTTTTATGAGGGAAAAGTCACTCTTCCAGTTATTTTAGCTCTTAAGACAGCCGATAGAAAAGAAAAAGATTTTTGGAAAAAAACATTCAATAAAAAGGTAAGAAATAAAACTGATCTTAGAATTGCCAAAAAAATAATTAAAGATAAGGATACAATCAATCAAACTCTAATATAGCCAATATGTATGGTAAAAAGGCTAAGAATATTATGAAAGATTTTGAGAGCAACCCTGTAAGAAATGCTTTAATAGATTTAGTAGATTTTTCTCTAATTAGAAATTATTAAGTTTTGTTTTTTTTATAATCCAACTTGGAAATTTTTTTTCAAAGTAATTTAAGGCAAAATCAATTTCTTTTTCATCAAAAATTCCAAAACAAGCTGAACCTGAACCAGTCATAGCTGAAAAAATTGCATTTTTTTTATTTAAAGAATCTAAAATATCGGAAATTATTGGGTGCATACTTATTGCAACATTTTGCAAATCATTACTGAATTTTTTAAAAAAATCATAGTTATCTATACCTGAATTTTTTTCAATCCAATCTTTTGTTTCATATAAATTTTTATTTTTATAATCTCCAATATTTATTGAATTAAAAATTTCTTTTGTAGAAATATTTATTGATGGATAAATAATAAGTAAGTTATAAGTATTTTTATATTCCAATTCTATTATTTTTTCACCTCTGCCATAAGCAATAAGTGGTTTTGAAATTATACAAGCAGGAATATCAGATCCAATTTTAGCTCCAATATTTATCATATCTATTTTTGATAATTTTAAACCTAAAAAATTATTCAACATACGTATTAAAGCGGCAGAGTCAGCTGAACCCCCGCCTAAACCAGATCCTAAAGGTATATTTTTTTTTAGTATTAATTTAAAAGGTGGTAGATCAGTTAATTTCAAATATTTTTTTAAAACTTTAATAGTTTTAAGTATTAAATCATCTTTATAGGAAATCTTTTCAAATGAAGACCTAATTTCATAATCAAAAAAATCAGATTTTGTTAATATTAATTTATCTGAGAGATTACTAAAGCAAATAAAGCTTATAAGTTGATGGTAATTATTTTCTTTTTTACCAGTGAGGTTTAAAGAAATATTTATTTTTGATTTTGCTTCCTCAATAATTTCCATAAATATTTAAATACCTACATACCTCCATATAATGGACCCTCACCACCTTGAGGGGCAACCCAATTTATATTTTGAGAAGGATCTTTAATATCGCAGGTTTTACAATGAACACAGTTTTGAGCATTAATTTGTAAACATTTCTCATCATTTTCTCCTGATTTTATAATTTCATAAACACCAGCAGGACAATATCGTTGGGCAGGCTCAGCATATTCCGGTAAATTAAAGCTTATTGGAATTGAAGTATCTTTTAAAGTTAAATGACAAGGTTGATCTTCTTCATGATTGGTATTTGATAGAAAAACCGATGATAATTTGTCAAAAGAAAATTCTCCATCTGGTTTTGGGTATTCTATCTCTTCACAATCGGAGGCCTTTCTTAATGTTTTATAATCAGGTTTATTATGACCAAGAGTGAATGGCATTGTTATACCAAAAGTACTGAGCCACATATCCAAGCCACTTAAAAATGTACCTAATAAAGGACCGTACCTTGATTGATAAGGCTTAACATTTCTTACCTTTTTAAGTTCTCTGAAAATTCTACTTTTTTCATATTTTAACTGATAGTTTTCAAGGTTATTGCTCTCATCTTGGCTAATTTTTTTTTCAATTATAGACTCTGCTGCTAACATCCCAGATTCCATGGCATTGTGAGTACCTTTAATCTTTGGATAATTTAAAAAGCCAGCTGAACAACCTATTAGAGCGCCCCCAGGAAAATTAAGTTTAGGAACTGATTGATACCCACCAGTTGTAATTGCTCTAGCCCCATAAGATAATCTTTTTCCTCCTTTAAGAATTTTTTTAACAGAAGGATGTGTTTTAAATTGCTGAAATTCATCAAAAGGAGATGCGTAGGGATTCGTATAATTCAAATGAATTACATACCCGATTGAAACAAGGTTATTATCAAAATGATATAAAAATGATCCACCATTTGTACCATCGCTTAGGGGCCATCCCATAGAATGTTCAACGAGGCCCTCAGAAAAATTTTCCTCCTGAATTTCCCAAACTTCTTTAAGACCAATTGCATATTTTTGAAAATCTTTTCCATCTGAAAGATTAAAATTATCGATTAAAAATTTAGATAATGATCCTCTGGTTCCTTCAGAAAATAAAGTAAACTTGGCATGTAATTCCATACCAGCTTCCCAAGAGTCTTTAGCTCCTCCTTCCCTGGAAACACCCATATCACCTGTAGCAACACCTTTAACACTATTATCAGCATTAAACAAAACCTCAGCAGCGCTAAATCCTGGATAAATTTCTACGCCTAAGCCTTCTGCAACCTCAGCTAACCACTTACAAACACTTCCTAGGCTTACTATATAATTACCATGATTTTTCATAAGAGGAGGCAACATTATCTGAGGTATAGAAAAAGACCAATCTTCACCAAAATATGAAAGTTTATCTTTCTTAACTTTTGTTTTTATTGGGCTATCCATCTCTTTCCAATCAGGAAGCAATTTATCAAGGGCAACGGTCTCTATTACAGCTCCTGATAAAATATGAGCACCGACTTCACTGGCTTTTTCTAATACACATACAGATAAATCTAAATCATTTTTTTGTGCTAACTGTTTTAATTGTATTGAAGCTGATAAACCTGCTGGACCTGCACCCACTATTAAAACATCATACTCCATAGACTCACGAGACGATGAGTCCAAAACTTGACCTTGCCTTGCATTTACTTCGTTTAATGGTAAATCATTCATGTCATATCCTGTAACATAATTCGATGTTCAAATAAAAGTGAAATAATGGCATATTCACTAGTTTTTATTGTATTTATCAAATTAATTATATAAATTTATATTATTTGCAATATAAATAAAATAGAATTTATATTCTAAATAATAAAAAATAATCTTAAAGTATAAAATAACATTAGTTTTTATTTATAAAAAAATTTTTTAAATGACTTGTCAAAATAATGATATCATCAAATATGCAGAATTTTTTAGACGATCTTAAATGGCAAATTGAAGCAGGTATTGATGAAGCCTTATCGGATTCGCCACTAAATTTTTCTGAAGATAGTAAAAAAAAAGAAAATAAAAAAATAGAAGATATATCCTCTACTAATCTAGATCAGCTGAAGAATTTAAATGATTTATATGAATATCTTACAAATTCAATAGACTGTGAATTAAAAAATATTTCTAAAAATTTAAATAAAATTCAAGGTAATTTTAATTCAAAAATAATGATAATTACAAATATCCCCTCTCCTGAAGAGGATAATGAAGGAAAGGTTTTAGTTGGTAAAAGTTATGATTTATTTATTAATATTCTATCATCAATAAATTTATCATTAGACAGTATTTGTTATACCCCAGTTATTCCTTGGAAAACTCCAGGCGAAAGAGACTTAAATGAGGTTGAAATTAATTTATTACTGCCATTTATAAAAAAACAAATTGAAATAATTAATCCTAAAATTTTAATTTTTTTAGGAGCTGACCCGCTTAAGTATATTCTCCAAAAGGATGATGGTATTTTAAAATCGAGAGGGAGTTTTTTACATTATAAAAACAATGATTCAATTATTTCATGCTTACCTATTCTTCCTCCAGATTTTCTTATGAGAAGACCTGAGTACAAACGAGAAACATGGAATGATTTAATAATGTTATCGGAAAAAATTAAGGAATTAAATTTACAATGACTGATCTTATTTCTGAATTCATAAAACTTAATATTTGTATTTTAACTATTTCAAGCTCAAGAACTTTACAAAATGATAAATCTGGTGATGTTTTAGAAAAAAAAATCTCTGAATTTGGTCACTCAATTTTTCAAAGAAAGATAGTCAAAGATAATAAGATTGAAATACAAAAAAATATTATAAACTGGGGTAATAATAAAAATATTGATGTCATAATAACAACAGGCGGAACAGGGTTAACCGGGAGCGATGTAACACCAGAGGCCTTGGAAGAAATTTTTGAAAAAACTATTGATGGTTTTTCAATTATTTTTCACCAAATTTCATTTGAAAAAATAAAAACGTCTACTATTCAATCTAGGGCAACTGCAGGTGTTTACAAAAATAAATTTATTTTCGCTTTTCCTGGATCTCCAAGTGCAGTTGCGGATGGATGGGATGAGATTTTAAAATACCAACTAGATAGTAGACATAAGCCATGTAATTTTGTTGATATAATGCCAAGATTAATTGAGGATTAATAGTTAGAGATTATCTTTGAGATCAGAAATACTTTTATCTATCAAGTCAGAAGCTACATTATCATCAATATTTTCCTTCAAATATTCCTTTGCAATAATTAATGATAATTCTGATGCTTTAGCCTTTACCTCTCTAACCGCTTCATCTCTGGCTTGAGCAATTTTAAGATCAGCTTGTTTTTGTTTTCTTTGAATTTCTTCTTTAAGTAATTTATTTGATTTTTCAGTTATTAAAGCAGCTTGTTCGGAGGCCTGTTTTAAAATATCCTCAACCTCTGCATCGCATTGTTCTAATTTTCTTTTTTCTGTAGCAAGAAGCTTTTGTGCTTCTTCATGAAGGATTCTTGCCTCATCAAGTTCTTTTTTAATCTGCTCAGATCTATCATCCAAAGACTTAATAATTGTAGATGGAAGTCCTGCCCAAATAACAAAAACAACAAACAATACGAAAGATAAAGCTACAAAAAAAGTTGCATCAAACATAAAAATCTACCTACCTTAATTTAAATCTTTAGAGAATTTATTTAAATCTTTTTTATCAACCTTTTTAACATAAAGATTATTAATAATTTCTTCAGCGATATCTATAGCAAGGTCTGAGGCCTCCTTTAGGGCCTCAACTTTACCTTTGTTTATTTTTTCTTCAGATGAAGATATTTCTTTATTTATATTCTCTTCGAATTTTTTTCTTTCGGACGAAACTATATCTAAACTTTTCTGCCTCTCGTCCATTAGCTTTTTTTGTGACGAGGATCTTGCATCTTCAAGTTTAGACTTTAACTCATCAACAACTTTTTCTGCTTCTAATGATAAAGCTTTGGCCTCATCGAGGTCATCGGTAATTGTATCATTTCTCTCTTCAATTACATCAGAAATTCTTGGTAAAGCTATTTTTGATAATACAATATACAAAAAGCTAAGACACAAAAATAACCAAAAAAGTTGAGGAATGAATGTTGTA
>Ga0160422_10002036_pt1 | contig 12672 bp, 13 predicted proteins | sample Fk160mmetaG_FD_108192 | JGI IMG/M metagenome (GOLD analysis project Ga0160422, IMG submission 108192) | Marine microbial communities from the Central Pacific Ocean - Fk160115 60m metaG | ecosystem: Environmental > Aquatic > Marine > Oceanic > Photic zone | place: The Central Pacific Ocean...
CCATTACGGTCAAGGCCTTTCCCAACGGAGCAGGTTTTTCTTATAGAAAACTCAAGCGCAAGACAGGTGATTGGGCCACCGCCGCATGTGCAGTTGTTGTTGCTCTATCAGGTGGCAGTGTTTCCCACATCCGGATTACGCTAACCAATCTAGGACCGACAGCGATTCGTGCTCATGACGCGGAGGCAGTCCTTTCGGGCCAGACCGTGAATGATGAGTTGATAAAACAGGCGGCCGAGAAAGCTATGGCCATTTGTGATCCTGCCGAGGATCTTCGAGGTGATGTTGAATATAAAACAGCGATGGCAGGACAAATGGTCCAGCGCGCCATCGCGGAAGCGCTCTCCAGAGCAAATTAATTAAATAAGGACGTGAACAATGGCAAAGCAAATAGTGAAGATGACACTAAATGGTCAGCAGATCGAACAGTTGGTAGACAGCCGGACTCTGTTGGTCCATTTTTTGAGAGAACAAATGAATCTGACCGGCGCACACATTGGTTGTGAGACCAGTCAATGCGGGGCTTGCACGATCGATATTGATGGCGAAAGCGTCAAAGCTTGCACACACCTCGCGGTCCAATGTGATGGGTCCGACGTAAAGACGGTAGAGGGACTCGCAGAAAATGGTGTGCTGCACCCAGTGCAGGAGGCGTTTTATGAAGAACACGGGCTACAATGCGGCTACTGCACGCCCGGAATGTTAATGCGCTCCTATCGATTCCTTCAGGAAAATCCGAACCCAACTGAAGATGAAATTCGTACGGGGATTAGTGGCAATCTTTGCCGTTGCACCGGGTACCAGAATATTATAAGTGCCGTGCAATCCGCGGCGACGAAATTACAGGATAACGAAACGGCCTCGGCCTGATCGGGAGAACGATATGAACGCACCAGTAAAGACACCTGAAGAGCGACAGGCCGAACTACAAGGGATGGGTGACTCGCGGCTTCGTAAAGAAGACGCGCGTTTTATACAGGGAAAAGGCCAGTACTGTGACGACATCAAATTACCTGGCATGCTGCACATGGATATCGTCCGGTCACCGATAGCCCATGGTCGAATTAAAAATATAAAGAAAGACGATGCTCTTGCGATTCCGGGCGTGCACGCTGTACTTACGGCCGATGACTTAAAACCCCTCAATCTTCATTGGATGCCAACTTTAGCTGGCGACGTTGCAGCAGTTTTGGCCGACGAAAAGGTCCATTTTCAAATGCAGGAAGTGGCAATAGTTATCGCCGATGACCGATATATCGCGGCCGATGCCGTGGAGGCTGTAGAAGTTGAATATGAAGAACTGCCTGTGGTGATGGACCCCTACGCTGCGCTCGAGGCTGACGCGCCCGTTCTACGAGAGGATCTTGCCGGCAAGAATGAGGGCGCCCATGGTCCTCGGGAGCATCATAATCACATCTTTACCTGGGAGGCTGGGGATAAGTCAGCCGCAGATGATGTATTCGCATCGGCGCCTGTGACAGTCTCACAACACATGCTCTATCCGCGAGTGCATCCATGTCCACTCGAGACCTGTGGTTGTGTGGCTAGCTTCGATCCAATCAAGGGCGAGTTAACTACCTGGATGACCTCTCAGGCACCGCACGTTGTTAGAACTGTGGTCTCTATGCTGAGTGGTGTCCCCGAGTCCAAGGTTCGTATCATCAGCCCCGATATTGGTGGTGGCTTCGGGAACAAGGTTGGGGTCTATCCGGGATATGTTTGTGCGATCGTCTCCTCAATCGTATTGGGGAAGCCAGTGAAATGGTCCGAAGACAGGATTGAAAATATCTCCAGCACCGCATTTGCCCGTGACTATCATATGGATGGTCACCTCGCGGCAACAGAGGACGGAAAAATTCTGGGTTTAAAGGTGGACGTCGTCGCCGATCACGGCGCTTTTGATGCGTGTGCGGACCCAACAAAATTTCCTGCAGGTCTCTTCCACATTTGCTCAGGTAGTTATGATATCTCGGCCGCGCACTGCAGTGTAAAAGGCGTCTATACCAACAAGGCACCCGGTGGAGTGGCCTATCGCTGTTCTTTCCGTGTGACGGAGGCCGTCTATCTGATCGAGCGAATGGTTGACGTGCTGGCGCAGAAGCTTGATATCGATAAAGCGGAGATTCGTCGGAAAAACCTTATCCGCAAGGATCAGTTCCCGTACACCAGTCCGTTTGGGTTCGAGTATGACTCAGGCGACTATCACACGGCTCTTGAGAAAGTTTTAGACGCGGTGGATTACAAAGCCTTGAGGGCAGAGCAACAGGAAAAAAGGAATGATCCGAATAGTCCCACACTAATGGGGATCGGTCTTGTTACCTTTACTGAGGTGGTGGGCGCTGGCCCGACAAAGATGTGCGATATCCTTGGGGTCGGAATGTTTGATTCCTGTGAAATCAGGATACATCCGACCGGCAGTGCGATCGCGCGTATGGGCACTATCACACAGGGCCAAGGCCACCAAACAACTTACGCTCAGATCATTGCGAGTGAGTTGGGTATTCCTAGCGAGGTGATCCAGGTTGAGGAAGGTGATACCTCTACCGCACCCTACGGTTTAGGCACCTATGGATCTCGGTCCACGCCTGTAGCTGGTGCGGCCATCGCGATGGCTGCGCGGAAGATCCATGCTAAGGCCAAGAAAATAGCGGCTCACCTTCTCGAGGTATCCGAATCTGATCTGGATTGGGAGATCGATCGGTTCAAAGTTCGTGGTAATGAAGACCAATTTAAAACGATGGCAGACATCGCTTTTGCGGCATACCAGCAGCCGCCCGAAGGTTTAGAGCCCGGTCTTGAAGCGGTTCATTATTACGATCCACCGAACTTTACCTACCCGTTTGGAATCTATTTCTGCGTTGTGGATATCGACAAGGGGACAGGTGAGTCATCCATCCGTCGCTTCTATGCATTGGATGATTGCGGCACCCGCATCAATCCGATGATCATTGATGGCCAGATTCATGGCGGGCTGACAGAGGGATTCGCTGTCGCGATGGGACAGCAGATGCCATTTGACGAGCAAGGAAATTTGTTAGGTAATACTCTGATGGATTATTTCCTGCCGACTGCGGTTGAGACTCCGGCATGGGAAACGGATTACACGGTAACTCCGTCCCCTCACCATCCGATCGGGGCAAAAGGTGTGGCTGAGTCTCCGCATGTGGGATCAATCCCGACCTTCACCTCGGCTGTTGTTGATGCCTTCGCGCACTTGGGTGTAACGCATATCGATATGCCGCACACGTCATACCGCATATGGAAGAAGCTTAAGGAAGAGGGCGTTCAATTATAGGAGATAGGAGTGGAAGTTAAACTCGATAAGCGGTACGAGCTGGGTGTTTCTTCGACCAAGGCGTGGGCTATTCTTTCAAATCTTGAGGAGATAGCCGCGTGTATGCCCGGAGCTAGTCTGGGCGAGCGCTTGGGCGACAATGCGTATAAAGGGTCCGTAAAAGTCAAAGTAGGACCAGCGACCGCCCAGTTCGGTGGAGAGGTCGAGATTCTTGCGATGGATGAGGCTACGCGATCGATGACCTTGAAGGGTAAAGGCGCTGATAAAGGCGGATCATCGGCGTCAATGGAGCTTGAAGCTGTTATTGAGGATCACGGCCATGAGGATTCCATTCTTTTAGGGAACGCGTCTGTAATAGTCAACGGTAAGTTCGCTCAATTTGGAGGGCGGATGATGGTGCAGGTATCAGACGTTATCCTGAAGCAGTTTGTCGACAACTTCATCGCAAAGGCTCGTGCGCTAGAAGGTCCTGATACTTCGGCTGACTCACCGGCGGCACCACAAATTAACGAGGCTTCTAACGAACTTAATGGGCTAGCTATATTCTGGGCGTTAATAAAGAGCTGGCTTCGTGGCTTTTTTGGTAAAAAATCGGTCGAATAGCGCTTGCTGTGATGGATTCCTTGCAATCATCTCTCAGAGATATTCGGAGCGACTTATTCCACTCTGGTTATCTTTGTGATGAACAGCTCGCGGGATCGGTATACCTAGCACTGAAATTGCAGCGGCCCTTGTTAATCGAAGGAGACGCCGGGGTCGGAAAGACAGAGCTAGCGCACGCTTTGTCAAAGATCACTCGGCGTGAGTTGGTTCGTCTCCAATGTTTCGAGGGTCTTGATCATCATGATGCCGTGTATGAATGGAATTATGGCCGTCAGCTCACCGAGATCCGCATAGCAGAGTCCCAATCCCGGTCTGTCGAATCAGCAACAATTTACTCAGATGAATTTTTGATCAAGAAGCCTATACTCAAAGCGCTTCAGTATGATACCGGTGCGGTTTTACTTGTCGACGAGATTGATCGCTCCGATGAGGCGTTCGAGGCCTATCTTCTAGAGGCTTTGTCAGAATATCAGGTCTCTATCCCCGAACTCGGAACGGTGTGCTCGATCGTAACACCCGTGGTTGTTTTGACTAGTAACGGCACACGTGAGTTATCAGATGCGTTGAGACGAAGATGTCTTTACCACTATCTTGATTATCCAGACGTTATCCGAGAGACGGAGATTTTGAGGCTTAAGGTACCTGAGGCTGATTTGAACCTGGTCAGTCAGGCGGCGCATTTTGTTGCCATGCTTCGGAAGGAAGACCTGGAGAAGAAACCTGGTATCGCGGAGACCATTGACTGGCTGAGGGCCCTGACGCTGTTTGGTCTGAAAGGTCTCCCCGACGATGTTGAGTTAATCAAGCAAACATTGAGTTGTTTGATCAAGACCACGAGAGATAGAAGTGATGTCAGTGACGATTTGGTCCGAAGAATTATTGGCTGACGTTAGTCTACCCACAGAGCGTATCGTCGGATTTTGTGACCACTTGCGCGATCATGGCATCCGAACTACGGTTCAAGACGTGACGCTTTTAATTGAGGTATTGGGATTTTGTGATGGTGCGCTGACGAGTCGGCGGGTTGAGCAACTCTGGAGGCCTATAATTTGCCAGTCACTAAAGGAATGGAAGCTCTGGCCTTCCCTATTCAAAGCGTTTTGGTTTCCACAATCGTTGAAAGGTTCCGTCAAAGTCACCGGCAGTACCCTTGGGTCAATTACGTTGCAGCAGGTGGTTGAGAAATCAAGATCGATGGGCGAGACAAAACCAGGCGGTGTAACGCAGGTTGGGGATAATCCCGCAACCTGTGATCAGGAACATCCGTTCAACAAGAAACAAAAAGCCTCTGGAGGCGCCAGCGTAGCCGACCCTACGACGGAGGATGCTGACTCATATTGGATGCCGGCCGACCTGGCCGCTTTGGAGCGACTTGCAAAGGTGGTCAAGAGTCAATTGCTGAATGTACCGACCCGACGTTGGAATATTTCTGATCGCGGGCGATTTTTGAATCTTCGGAAGACTTCTCAGAGTATGATGCGGCTAGGCGGTGATGGGGTGATACCAGCGTGGCAAAAGCGGAGGAGAGAAACACCGAAAATTGTGATGGCAATCGATGTTTCTCGTTCAATGGAAACCTATGCAGAACTCTATCTTCGTGTGGCGCGAGCATTCTCCCGTTGGCTACCGATTCAAGTGTTCGTTTTTCATGTCCGGTTCGCTGAAGTGACCGATCTCTTGGTAAAAGATAACCCGAAAATGCACAGTAAGATAAATACTGTGACGGCTGGGTTCCAGGGAGGTACAAGAATTGCGTCTAACCTAAAAAGAATCTGTTTTGACGCGGACGGGGTTAGTTTGAATAGAAGGACGCGGCTCTGGGTATTTTCAGATGGCTACGATACGGACGATCCTGAGGCCCTGCGCGATGTATTTAAAAGGGTAAGGGGAAAGGGAGCGACCATCGACTGGTTCTATCCGAACAAAACGGTTGCTGGTATGAGTCGTTGTATCCAGTTGATTAGACCCCTAGTAAACACATGGTATAGCGCGGCAAATCTTATGGAAATCCAGCATTCCGCGCGTTTCCTTAAGTGAATGGAGCGATAAGACATGAATGCACCAAAAATTACAAGTTGGCTGGATGCCCTAAATGCATTCGAGTTGGCCAACAAGCCTCACGTGATAGCGACTGTGATTCGTGCTGAATCGCCTTCTTCAGCGAAACCTGGCGATAAGGCCGTAATCACACCCGAAGGTGATATTTTTGGATGGATAGGTGGTGGATGTGCGCAGCCTGTTGTAACGAAGGCCGTAGCTGATGTCTTAACCGATGGGAACCCGCTGATCGTGAGGATCTCGCCGTCGACAGGAGACACCGTTACTGGGGACGGCGTGCGTGAAGTTCGCATGGCATGTCACTCTGGAGGAAGTATTGAGCTCTTGCTAGAGCCAAGAATGCGTCGTCGGACTGCATTGTTGGTGGGTGAGACTCCCGTGGCTGACAAATTGGAAATTGTTGCTCCCATTCTGTCTATACCGCTGGTCCGTTTTGGGGATGGGTCTGACGCGAATGGATCTTTTGAGATTGCTATAGTTGCTACCCAGGGAAAAAAAGATAAAGCTGGTCTAAAGAAGGCGCTTCAGTATGCGGTTGGTAGGGTCTACTTCATAGCTAGTGGCAAGAAAGCTGAAATACTAAAAAAGCAACTCACCGATGACGGTCTATCAGAGTCCGATGTGAACCGCATCTGTGCGCCCGCCGGTCTCGAAATTCACGCTGAGACGGCCGATGAGATCGCTGTGTCGATCCTTGCCGGCATCATGAAGGATAACCGCGAAAGGTTAAGAGAGCTGGCTCGAACAACAACAGGGCAGGTGGCCTGATGGGTTGTATTTTAAAAGGCGGGGGCGGTCTTTATAACCGCCTCACGGTCGGTGCGGTCGTTCTCGCGGCTGGTCAAGGCTCTAGGTTAGGTTATCTTCCTAAATCACTGATCGAAGTCGGGAATATCCCTCTGATTCGTCGCCAATTAATCGCGTTGTCCGGTGCGGGGATTGATCAGGTAGTCGTTGTTCTTGGTCATTACGGTGATCAGATTCGTCCTGTGATTGAAGAGTTTCCCATAACCATTGTAGATCTTCCTGAGGAATCGTGGTCCTCGCAAAGCAACTCTGTCAGAGAGGGCGTGAACGCTTTACATGGAAAATTAGATGCGGTGCTGGTAGTACCGAGTGATATGCCTTTGCTTGGTGGTCAGGACTACATAGATCTAATTGGTGCCTTCAAGACACGTGGGGAAGGGATTTCCATGGTTCGACCGGTTGTGTGCCAGCAACCCGGTAATCCAGTCGTGTTTGATTACTCAATCGTTGACCTTAGTAATGAATTAAATGACCCGATGTGTAGGAGTTGGTGGGAACAGCACCCGAGGGAGTGCCTTTCCTGGCATACAGATAACAGCCGTTATATCGTGGACCTCGATACAGCTGAAGACGTAGCAGAAGTACAGAAGCGTCTCGGGAAACGCTTACGGATGCCGAGCAACAAAGAGGCCCCTAGTGGAGTCGCTTGAGGTCTGGCCAACCTATATAGGCACTCATAATTACGAGATGGCTTCAAACGTAAACCCTCTGTTTAGAAAAATTTTTCACACGATGCGGGCGACAGATAATGATAACTGCCAACATACTCCTTTCTATGCTAGCCGAGACGATCTTCTGAATCGTGTGAAACTTAATGAGTGGAGGGACTTCTTAAATTTTGCTGTGGCAGCTGTCAGAGATACCGCCAAGCTTGCGAATGTTGGGGTGTGGCCAACAGGGTCGGTTGATTTACAAATTGAAATTAAGGGTATTTGGTTTCAAATTTCAAATGGTGGTGTACACCATGATATCCATACACATGGAAATTGTTCGTGGTCTGCGGTCTATATAGTAGACGTCGATGAGCACGAAAAACGGATAGCGAATTCTAGCTACGGAATCATGAATGGGGTGACTAGATTCTACAGTCCTCTGTTTGAAAGACTCGGTGGTGCTTATTCTGACTTTGGAAACGCTTATCTACAGAATGCTACCGCAGATTTCGATCCAATACCCGGTCGTTTGACCGTGTTCCCGTCCTGGTTACCTCATCAAGCGATGCCTTATCAGGGCGAGCGCGATCGGGTCATCATTTCATTTAATGCAGGAGTGGGCCGAATCGGTCAGAGCGACGCGATCTCTGGGTTTACGCCGTCGTGACCATTGGGTCTATGAGCTTCCGTGACAGAGACCTGCTAGAAACCGCGAATGGCTGGGCGGACAGTGCTGTTGATTTTGCGACTGCAACTGTTTTATCGACCTGGGGTTCAGCGCCGAGGGATGTTGGCTCATTCATGATTATTAATCGGTCCGGTGAATTTTATGGTTCTGTGTCAGGAGGCTGCGTGGAAAATGCTGTTGTGGTTGCCGCTCAGCATTCGATTGAGACCAAATGCTCGAGACTAATTGAGTTTGGCGTTTCAGACGAGGATGTAATTGGAATAGGGTTGGCGTGCGGCGGGCAAATACAGATATTGATCGAACCCTCTACTTCCGACCAAGGACACTGGGTACCGCAAGCATTTACTAGAATGGAGAAACGAGAACGATCAACGCTTATTCGGACGTTCAACCTAAGTGGCAAGAATATCAATTCTGTAGCGCACGCAAGTTGGTTGCCCGTAGGCGATTCGGGCATTGGTGCAATAACCGGGTTTGATAAGTCAGGGGGGACGTTCTTACAAACATTCAGTGCACACAAACGCGTTGTCATCATTGGAGGGGTGCATATAGCTCAGGCATTGGTCGAGAGTTTGAACTCGCTGGATTTTGAGACAATCATCGTAGACCCCAGAACTTTGTGGGCTAATCCCGAGCGGTTTCCCAATACAAAAGTTGTAAATGCTTGGCCCGAGGATGCGCTATCCGAAATTGGCATCGACAAAGATACTGCGATCGTGGCACTCACGCATGATCCTAAGTTCGATGACAAAGCAATTTCCATAGGTCTCAGATCGAGTGCATTTTATGTTGGTGCGTTAGGCGGTTCGAAATCCGCTGAAGCCCGCAGAGAGAGGTTAATTGCGGAAGGTCTCACTAGCGCAGAGATTGATAAGCTTAGAACGCCGATTGGGCTTTCTATCGGCGCAAAGGGGCCCGCCGAGATCGCTGTTTCCGTGGTGGCACAATTAATTCAGGTTTCTCGGGGTGAGAAATGAAATTATTGCGGTTACAGGTCGACGAGGCTCTCGGGTTACAGCTGGCGCATTCAAATCTGGGTGCCCGCGGTCGCATTGCAAAGGCAACAGTCCTTGAAGAGTCTCATATAACTTCGTTGCTTGATGCTGGTGTGGTCGAGGTTGAGGTTGTGGTCCCTGGTCCGAACGATATTCCAGAGGATCTGGTTTCAGAAAGGTTGGTTCAATCACTATCCTGGACCGGATGCGTTTTTAAGAGAGCAAATGGTGGTCGATACAATGTTTATGCCTTGCATTCAGGTTTTGTGGACTTTGTGCGCGTTGATATTGATGCGTTCAATGCCCTGTCAGAGGAAATAACCCTCGCCACTTGTCTTCCAGCCACATCCGTAACGGAGGGTGATCAGATCGCGACATTGAAAATTATCCCGTTCTATGTTTCCGAATCGTTGGTTTCTGTCGTTGAACTGGTGCTCCAGAAGGTTAATTTAACGGTCAGGCCATGGCGGTCGGATTTGAAAATAGGACTTATCCAAACCTCGAACGATACGATCACGTCAAAAATTCAGAAAAAAGCTTTTGCGGTTCAGGAGTCTCGGTTGAGGGCTTACGGCATTAATGAACTTATTGATTATCGGTCCGCCCACGATCTTTTTGGGCTTGAGAGTTGCATCTCTAGGGCAATAACAGACGCGCTTGATGTACTGATGATCCTTGGGGCGTCCGCGATATGTGATCGCCATGACGTGATTCCAACTGCCATAGAGAAAGCGGGAGGCACAGTTATTTATTTCGGTATGCCGGTAGACCCCGGGAATTTACTACTTCTTGGGGAGGTTGGTCGAATAAAAGTGATAGGGTTACCGGGATGTTCTCGGTCACCCGCAATGAATGGTTTAGATCTGGTTCTCGACCGCTTAATGGCGGGGCTCGCTGTCACCGCCAGAGACATCCAATCGATGGGTGTGGGTGGACTCTTAACGGGTAAAAATTCGCGTATGGCTTCGAGCCGCGTTGGAAGGCAGAGTTTGACCGAAAGTGCCTAGTCGACTGTCTCAGTTGATCCGGGGTTATCCAACGCATGGCAAAGTGTATGCCAGGCTAGGGTGATACATTTTATTCTTGCTGGGTTGACTCGAATTGCAGTCAAAGGTGTTACCTTACTCCAAGCCGATGAAAGTTGGTCCGAAAGCGTCGGCGGATACTGCTCTATTAATGTTTCGCGTAAATGTTTTGCTAGTAGCTTGGCGTTGGCTGAGGTCATTCCCAGACAAGTTTCTGTGACTATCGAAGCTGACGCCCGTGAGATTGGGCATCCGCGTGCTCTGAAGGCAATATCGTTTATAACATCAGAATTTTGGTCCACATCAATCTCAAGTGATACCTCATCACCACAAAGGGGATTTTTGCCAGTACATTTACAGGTGTATCGCGCTAGCTGCCTTTGATTTCTCGGCTGGTTCGCGTGATCGGTGATCAGTTCTTTTAAAAATTCTGCGTCCACCAATTTGAGTTTCCAAAAAAAATCACTACCAGAGGAAGTTGTGACGTTTTGGTACATATCAACTTATCAATCAACCAATTTTGTCTAACCACTGACTCCCCCCATTTCGTTGAACAGCGTTATTTTATCGAACAACACAATAAGGTTGCGATATGGTATTGCGAACCAGAGAGATAAATTTTCTGCTACTCATATATTTACAGAGTCATGCTAACCTTTCCATTGCCAAAGGAGTTTATTTGTGAGCAAGATCGGGACCCCCTTTTCGTCAACTGCGAAACGTGCGGTCTTGTGTGGCTCCGGCGAGCTTGGGAAAGAGGTCGTGATTGAGTTACAGCGACTCGGTATTGAGGTCATCGCACTCGATTCCTATGCGAATGCGCCCGCCATGCAAGTGGCGGATCGTAGCCATGTTTTGAATATGCTTGATCGCCACGCTCTTCGCGCCGTCATCGAGGCCGAGAGGCCACATTTGATTATTCCTGAGATCGAGGCGATTGCTACAGATGCCTTGGTCGAACTGGAAAAGAAGGGCTTCCGAGTAATTCCGACTGCGCGCGCGACTAAACTAACGATGAATCGAAAGGGGATACGTGTCCTAGCGTCCGATGATCTGGGACTGAAAACATCCAAATATGCATTTGCCGAAACCTATCAAGCCTATCTGGACGCGGTTGATGCGGTTGGTTTCCCTTGTGTCGTGAAACCAGTTATGAGCAGTTCGGGCAAAGGCCAGACGATCGTTGATCACAAAGAAGAAGTTTGCTCAGCCTGGGAGCACGCCCAAAGCGGAGGGCGAACCAAGGATGTTGGTGAGGTAATCATCGAGGAGTTCATCGACTTTGACTATGAAATTACGCTGCTGACGATTCGTCACCGGGACGGGGTGTCATTTTGTGAACCTATCGGCCACGTACAAGAATCTGGCGACTACCAGCAGAGCTGGCAGCCGCACCCCATGCCTAAACCCGCGCTTGAAGCGGCCCAGCAAATCGCTCATAAAATAACCACCGCTTTATGTGGAGCTCATGGCCGCGGTATTTTCGGCGTGGAGTTATTCGTCAAGGGTGAAAAAGTTTTCTTTAATGAGATATCTCCGCGTCCACATGATACCGGGCTGGTGACTTTGATCTCACAGGACTTATCTGAGTTTGCGTTGCACGTCCGGGCGATTCTTGAGCTCCCAATACCCAACATTAACCAGTATGGTCCTAGTGCCTCCGCAGTTATCCTGCCTAGAGGTGATTCAAGTGAACCCGAGTTTGCCAACTTGGAAAAGGCGCTTGCTGAGCCTGACACTAAGATTTGTTTATTCGGTAAACCTATGATTAAAGGGAAGCGTCGCATGGGTGTTGGCTTAGCCCGTGGGTCGAGTATTGAGAAGGCTCTCCAGAAAGCACAAGCGGTCGCCGACGGGGTGAAGGTGAAGTTTTAGTAGTTTGTCGTGGTGGAACTTTTTAGATAGAACCCTAGTTCGTATCGACAGTTTCAGGCGTTTCTTTGATTCTGCACGCAACGGCAGGATTGCCCCGGTAGGTCAAATAGAACATTAAAAAGGGATCCTCAAGGTGAGAGATCTCTGACTCACAGGGTATGGCTCTGTGTATTTGAATGTCAGGCTCAAAAAGTTTATATCCTTGGTGGTAGCAGCGCCCATCGCCGTCATCATAAATCTTGGCTGATGTTAGTCGTTTGTAGCTACGGGGATTTTCTGTCCAGATCTCTAATGCAATGGGCGTGTACATCGGTTCAACCACACTGACTTTCAATCGGTATGTCGAATCTTCGGCTACGCATTTGTCGAATCTGGTCGCTGACGCATTTTCACAGATTATGAACCCAGTCGGTGAGAGGCCGCAGAAATCACCCCAATAGCTTGAACCTATTAGCCTTGAAGGATCAACTGCGTCTGATTCGAGATACAAATAGATACCACCTGACCCCGCCGCTAATACGACCAAGGTAACCAAAACTTTGATGACTGTCTTCATCCGTTGTTATCGATTAAAAAATACTTAGCGCGCTGCCCAGACGAATTGTAAAGGCGCTCGGTTTTGTCTCCACTGAGTCCATATCGGATCAGGTGATTATTGCTTGAATCGTTAAGC
>Ga0160422_10002037_pt1 | contig 12671 bp, 9 predicted proteins | sample Fk160mmetaG_FD_108192 | JGI IMG/M metagenome (GOLD analysis project Ga0160422, IMG submission 108192) | Marine microbial communities from the Central Pacific Ocean - Fk160115 60m metaG | ecosystem: Environmental > Aquatic > Marine > Oceanic > Photic zone | place: The Central Pacific Ocean...
AAGAAGGCTCGGGAGCTCGGACGGTGGCTCGATGCGATGGATGAAGGCCCGCGCCCCGAAATTATCCTCGGTGACGCTCGTCGAGATGCGCCGAGCGGGGAGTGTGGGCTGGTGCTGACCTCGCCGCCGTATCCCGGCGTATACGACTACGTGCCGATGCAGCAGTTGCGGGCTGCATGGCTTGATCTCGACCTCGGAATGGGTGCGGGTGTTGAGATGGGCGCCCGGCGGGCCTTCCGAGCGAAGGGTCGAAAAGATGCCCTGCGGCAGTGGCGCACCGACACCCATGAATGGATCGGCCGACAGGCCCAGTGCCTCGCTTCCGGCGGTCGGATGGTCATTGTGGTTGGCGATGGGTTGGTTGGCGATCGCATGGTGGATGCCCTTGGCCCAACCGTCGAGTCGATGAAAGCGGCTGGATTGTCGGTCGTGGCCCGCGCGTCGGCCGACCGTCCCGACCACGCTCGCCAATCGATCCGCATCGAGCACATGGTGATGGCTGAACGCACCGGCCGGAGACGACCTTAATCGGTGGTGATGGCGATCTCGGTTTGGTCTCGAATGGCATGAACGTCTGTGGTTCTGCTGACCGCGTCGGCGGTTTGTGTCCATAGCTGCATCCGAGTTGCCAATGGCGCCTCTCGTTTGGCTTCGAGCAGGTTGGTGAACCGAGCGATTTCGCCCGAGCTCTTCGCTGCAACCATGGCGGCATGGGTTTTGGCATGCTCCACCATCTGGTTGGCCTCTCCGCGCACTTCGGGCAGACGCTTTGATCGGTATGCCTCGGCAGAAAGGGCGAGTGTTTCCCGATCGCCGCGCGCGCTCGATACATCATTGAATGCATCCACCACAGCAGGCGGAGGAACCAACTCTCGGACCTCTACGGCATCGATTGCGAGGCCGGTCTTGTACCGGTCAAGCATGGCTTGGGATGCAGTCTCCGCGTCGGTTTGCAGTTGGGTCCGTCCGGTTGTCAGCAATGCATCCACGCTCATGGTGGCGATGATGTCGTTCGTGGTGCTCAGCACAACGGCCAAGAGGGTTTGCTCAGCATCGCGAAGCCCCAGTTGGTAGGCGACGGGGTCATCGACCCGGTACTGGATGGCCAGGTCGATATCGACCAAGTTGGTGTCTCCAGTGAGCATGCGAATGGTCCCAGACTCGGCCCTTCGAACTTCACTCACGTCAACGATGACATGCCGCTCAACCGGCCAAGGGGCCCGGAACCCCAATCCCGCCTCGAGGGTGCGGTTGATCGCCCCAAATCGGTAAATCACTGCGACATCGCCGGAGTCGACGAATACTGCAGTTGACGTCGCCACCAACGCCGCCAAACCCAGACCCATCCACTTGAGGTTCATGGAGACCCCGCCGTCAGTGCATCAAAGAGTGGGCCTTCCGAGTCGACGACGAGTACGGAACCGGGCTCAAGAAGGGTTTGAGTGGTCTGCAGCTTCCTCATGAACACGTAGAAATCCGGGTCGGCGGAATAGGCATTGGCGTAGATTCGTGCGGCGGTGCCGTCGGCCCGGGCGCGGATGGCCATCGCCTCTTTATCGGCATTGGCTAATATTTCCGCAGCCTTTCGGTCGGCCTCTGCGCGAATGGATTGGGCTCGTTCCTCCCCCTCGGATCGGTACGCTTTCGCGATACGGCTGCGTTCCGCGCGCATGCGTTCGTAGATGGATTGCTCGTTCTGCAGCGGAAGTCCGATGTGTCGGAGTTGAATGTCGATGACGTCAATACCCAGCCGCGAATTCCCAATCGCAGCGATGCCCGGCAACAAGTCATCCGGCAGCATTGGGCCCTTGGATATGGTGTCGGTCATCAGATCGCTAAACTCGCGTCCTCCGAGAGCAGCAGCAAGGCGGCTGATCACGAGGTCGCTGAGCTGAGTTTCCGCGGTTTCGGGGGTGCCCACAGCTTCGAGAAAGCGTTCCGGATCGCTCACTTTCCACAACACAAATGTTTCGACGACGAGATTTTTCTTGTCTCGAGTGAGTACTTCTGTGGGTTTGACCGACAACAGCTGGGTTCTCTTGTCGAAGCGGGTGACGCTGTGGAGTGGCCACGGCGCTCGGACCTTCAAACCGGGATCGATCACCGTCTCGACGGGTTTTCCAAAAAAGGTCACCACAGCGACCTCTCGGGCGTCGACGGTGTAGACGCAACTGAGTGCGCCGACAATGGCGATGAGAATCAAAATAACTCGGGTCATGGTTCCTCCGAGAGTGAAGGGTCGCGTGGCCAGTAGTCGGTGCCGTTGACCCAGACGCGAACGGCACGCGGTGCTGCGATCAATCGAGATCCGCTCAGGGCTGCTTCTGTGGCCTCGGCAGCGAGTCGGACGCGGGTCGTCCGGCGTTCAGTTCGTCCATTTCGTTCGATGGATCGAAACCAGACATCAAACCCGCTCGCGGCAGCCTCGATGCGGACTGCGTCGCCTTGGGCGTTGGATATTCGTGCGAGCGCTTCTCCGCGCGTCCGAGGGATCAGATCGGCCTCGTAGGCTTCAGCGGAGTTGATGCGTTCGAGTCGGTCCTCATCGGCGGTGATCACGTCCAAGAACGCCGCCACCACCGGAGCAGGGACGGAGACCTCGGTGAGGTGCACGCCAGACAACTCCACACCCAGTCCGGCCTCGTCAACGGTGGCTTGCAGGCGGTTGGTAACCTTGGATTCAACCAACGCGCGACCAGTGGTCAGCAGCGCGTCCTGCGCTTCGCCTCGCACTACATCGACCAGAGCCGCTCGTGTCAGACCCATGATGGCAGCGTTGGGGTTCGAGACCCCGTAGGCGTAGGCCAGCGGGTCGGAAACCGAGAAGCGTGCAACGGAGCCGATGGTGATCAGCGATTGGTCGCCTGTCATCAAGGTGTGATTGCCAATTTCGATGTGTTGGACCGCCCCAACATTGACCGTCGTCACGGTCTCAATGGGGGCGGGGAACCGGAACGCGATTCCGGCCGGAGCGGGTTCGGAAATCGGAGCGCCGAAACGCTCGACGATGCCCACATGGCCGGTTGGAATCGTGTGGATCGCGCCCGCTGCCCACAGTGCCATGAGTGCCCCGGCGGCGCGGCGCCCGTGAACCCACCGCTCCGCACGGTCCTCCAAGGCGAGGACCCCCGGTTGAGCATCGAAGATGCGTCCTGCAACTGAAGACACCAGCATGCTCAATCCATGGAGACCGAGCGATAGGTTTGCCGCTTCGATGGCGAAATTGGCCATGCGGTGATCGACCGTGGCAAGGATCATTGAAGCCCCGAAGAGCCCCAGTGCGATTGACACGAGCGGTTGCCAGTCCCGCTGTTCAGTTGACTCGGTGAATGCGGTTCTGCGGTCGATGGCGATCAGGGCGGTGCAAATCAACGCGCCATAGACGGATGGGTGCGCCTCAAGGGTGCCCGCCCATTGGTATGCAGTCCACGCAACGCCCAAACCCAGAACGGCGCCGACCCATCGAACCAGACCCGCGAAACGCCCGTCTAGAAGGGATAAGCCCACTGCGGGCCCGTGGCGGGCCACGATTGCGAGCCCGATCAGCGTCGCAATCGTCGATACACTCGGCCCACCGGTGGCCATTGATACGGCACCGGCATTCAGAATCAGCAATCCGAGAATGGCGCGGATGGTTCTTGGTCGCACCAAGGTCGAAGGGAGTCCTGCGTCGCGCGGCGCAGCGGGCGCGGTGTCTTCGCTTCGCTGCGTGATGGCGTACATCACACCGAGGCCGGCAAGAACCGCTCCTACCCATCCGATCGGGGCAAGGTGTTCACGGTACACGACGATCCCAATCAGCGTGGTGAACAACACCTCGGACAAGGACAGCACCGCCGCTGTCCCTGCTGGTACATGCTTCATGCCGAGATTGAGGAGGTAAAAAGGAATGTTGGTGCTGATGATGGCGAGGCCCACAATCCACAGGAATGATGTCGCTGAAACTCGGAATCCGTTCCCGGCTAGCGCGACGGCCGTGAGCCCGATGGCCGCCACCGTCCATGCAACAAACAGCGTTCCGAGAATGGGTGTGTTCTGGGTTCGCGTCATGCGAGTCAGAACAAGTACTGCGGCGTAGCCAATGGCGGAAACGAATGCGAGGAAGTCGCCCATGAGGAATCGACTGGAGGCGAAGTGTGAGACCTGAAAGAGAGACACACCGGAGAGCAGCGCTACGCCAAATAAGGCGATGATGGCTCCGGTGACGGCCGCACTGCCCGACCGCTCCTTGAACAGCCACCAAGCCAACGGAAACACAAAAACGGGAGCGAGGTTGTGCAGAAAGATGGTGTTGGCCGCTGTGGTCAGCGCATAGGCACCCACGAAGGTAGACGAGGCGATTGCGAGTGCCACGCCGAGCCAAGTTCCGAGCTTGAGTGTGGTGGGATCGGGTCGTAGAGCGCGGAGGCCGCCTTCGCGGAGCACCGCCGAGATGGCAAACACAATTGCCACGACAATGGCGCGCCAGGCAGCGACGCCGAGAATGTTCGCATCCGCTGCGCGGGTGAACACGACCATGAGCGAGAACGCGAACATGGCGCCGATGACGAGCAGGACTGGACGCAGTGCGGGCGTCTCGGTTCGGCTCATGCGGTGTTCCTCCCAATCTTGGCCTGTTGGCCGAGTGCGATCAGTCTACCGCGAACGGTCAACAATGCGTGGTGCGGGGCCCGTTGAGTCCGACCCGCAGAGCAGTGAGGGAGCCAGGGTGAGCAGCCGTTCGAGCCCGCTGTACGGCAAAAACGCAGTTCCGTATATGGCGGTGGACCCGATGCCGTTCTCGCGCGCGGGACCGCGGTGTGCATGGTGCGTCCGTTCACGGGGTGGGCTGACTCGCGTTGAAATAGCCGCTCTTCCGCAGCAGATCTTTGAACGCTGGGTCGTGCTGGACGGCGGTGGGGACGACCGATCCCTGTTTTGCGGCGCGGTATCCATCCCAGCGGGCTTGGAGTTTGTCGACAACAGCCGGTTGATTGCGTGCTTGATTGCGATTTTGCCCAGGGTCATCCTCCATGTTGAAGAGGCACTTGAACGGTTCGCCTGGCCCCGGGGGGGGCTCCGGTGTGCCCATTGTGCACATCACGGGTTGGCGGAGGAGGGCCCAAGGGGGCGAAATGACCGCGCCGCGCATGCGGTCTCGGGGAGTCCAACTGACGCCCCCTTCGACCAGTGCCGTACTGCGGATCTCAGCTGTGGAGTCGGTCAACATCGGCACCATGCTTTGGCCATCGATCCCGGCCGGTGCCACCGCTCCGACCAGTTCGAGCAGGGTCGGAAGCACATCCACGTGGCTGACCAGTGGGTCGAGGGCCTGCGGGTTGCCGGGCAGCCCCGGAATGCGCATAACCAGCGGCACTTTCACCACCGAGTCGAAGTAGCTGTCGCCGTGGAGAAACTCACCGTGGTCGCCAAGTGACTCGCCGTGGTCGGCGACCACGACAAGGATGGTCTTGTCCCAACGGCCAGTTTGTTTGAGAACATCAACCACGGCCCCAAGGTCTGCATCCATTCGTGGGATGCTCTCCGCGTAGTACGCACGCCACGCCTTTAGGCCCTCTCGACCAGAACGCATCAACGCGTGCTGCAGTCGATTCGGATCTGTGCTGACGCCGACACCTTGCACTGCGGTTCCACCCACGACTCCGGGCCGCTGCTCATCACCCATGGAGGCCGTCAAATCATCACCCCAGAGCAATCGTCCGATGCCTGTTGGGTCGTCGGTTGGTGGCGCTACCACGAAGGGAAAATGAGCAGTGCGGGTGTGAAACATCGCAAAGATTCGCTGCGAGGTGGGTTGATCCTTGATCCAACGAACCATGGGCTGGGCAGACAATGCCGATCCGGTAGGTCCACTCGGAAGGCGACCGTCGGGGTTGTCCGATGGGGCTTCGATGATTTCGAGATGCTGGAAGCCGCGATCGAGGCCGTATTCGGGTCGAAATCCGCTCGCGGCGTTGATGGTGAAGCCCGCGGTCGCGTAGCCGTACAGACCGAGGACCTCGGGAAGTGTGGGAATGTTTTTGACCAAGCCTTTGTCCCATCCAACGACACCTGTAGAACTTCCGAAACGACCAGTGAGAATGGCTGTGAGGCTCGCAAGCGTGAAGTTGCTCGCGGCGTAGGCGGTGCCAAAGTGGTAGCCGCCATCCGCGATGGTGCGGATGCTTGGCGTGAGTCCTCGATCCGTGTACACGTCGACGTGATCGCGACGGACGGAGCACATGGTCACCACAATCACGTCGCAGTCTGTGCACGCAGCAGCGGGATCGCCCGCCGACCGCGATACGGGAGCGTCCGCTGACCATGTGCCGACACCACCCCGCACCACGGGTCGCGCGTCTCCTGGTGTTGGCGCTTGCGTTTCGGCAGGGGTGGGAGCCGGCCCCGGTGTCGAGGATGCGGGCATCGGTGCGGGCGCTTGGCCTCCCGCTTCCTCGCTGGGTGCCGGTGGCGCGTCCGAGGTGGTGCATCCGATGACAACTGCGACGAGCGCGGCCATGACTGAGCCGGCGACGTGCCAACGCCGGTGGGTTTGTTTGGTCACACCATCATTTGATTTCATAGGTGAACCGGCTCTTGCCAAAATCGATCGCATCACCGGATTGCAACGGCATGGGTTGTGAGAGCTTTGTCCCGTTGACGCTCACCGTGAACAGGACACCACCGGTTTTTTCGACCACGTGTGCGGAACCGTTCCAACGAATGCGTGCGGTTCCCCCGAAGCCAGACCCGTCGATCGGGATGCCCCCTTTGCCGAACAGCAGCGTGCCATCGGAAATCGTGTGCGAGGAGCCGTTGGCTGCGTTTACAACCGTTGCACCGCCCTCGGCTTGGATTTGATTGCGAAGGGCGTCCAGTTGATCGCGACTCAACGCGCTCGTCTGGTGGGCGAAGTCGCCATCTGTCTTGGACACAGCACGGAGAAACCCGGTTCGCTCGTCATCCAGCGAGTATGAGGCCATGGATTCTTCGTCATCAATCCTTCGGGCAGGTTTTTTCTCATAGGTAAGCAAAAACTTACCAATCTGAAGTTCATCGCCGTCGTTGAGCGGGTGGTCCGTCACCCGCTTACCGTTCACTTTGGTGCCGTTTTGGCTATCGAGGTCGATAATCCGGTGTCCGTTCCCTTCGTCCGTGACGACGCGAGCATGCTGGCGACTCACGGATACATCGGGAAGCAGCAAGTCCGTACCTTGACCGCGGCCGATCGTTACAGAGGACTGAAGAAGCCGAAAGATTTGCGGCCGCCTTCCTTTTCGCTGGATCACGAGTCGATGCGCCATGCCCTATCTTACCCCTGTCGACCGCTGGTGATGGTTCCGTTCAACGGATCGATGTTCCCCCTTGGGCAGGAGACAGTCAAGGGCGGGTGATGTACAGCGCATAAGTTTTTGTTTTTGCCTAAGAATTCACCTCAACAACGCGCATGACGATGGACCACGATATGGGGATGCACGCGCGAAGGAGAACCCATGCGACTTCTGTTTATACTTGCCTTAGCAGCCTGCGACATGACCCCCTCGTATGTCGACACCAAAGACATCGAGCAAGCAGCGGCTCGGGGCGCGTGGTCCACAGTCTGCAAGGGGCTCGAGATGACCGAGGATCGAATTCGTCGGTACGCAGCGGAGCAACTGTGGAAGACCAAGGCGCCCGCTGAGGAGCAGGCATGCATTTGCGAGCACCTGCCCGTGGGTGACAACGGCTGGGATGCTGCAATCGCGGAGGGTCTGCAGACGCTTGACGATGATGCCATTGTGGGATGCTTGGCGGAGCTTGTGGAACGTCCTGACCTCGAGAAACGTACGGAAGCCGTCGTTGCACTTTCGAAAACAACGGCCCCCATCGCGCGCGCCACGCTGGCGAAGGTGGCGGCTGCAGAGGGAGAGATCGCCACTCGGGTGTACGCGCTTGCGGCCATCGCCGGCAATAAAGAGTTCAAAGAGCCGATGGTTGGTCTGCTGGACAGCCCCACCAAAGAGCTGCGGGCGGCTGCAGCGGCGGGCCTTCGCGGCATCAAAGACCGCGCCCTCACCGATCGACTGATTTCCATCTCCGGTTCCGATCCGGAAGGAGAGGTCCGCGCCGCGGCGCTGTTGTCCGTCAAGGCAGCCGGTTCATCCAAGGCCCAAGACATGGTGTGCAAGGCGATGATGGAGGATGACTCGCCCGCCGTACGAGAAGCGGCCATTCGGAGCTTTCGCGGGACCCGGCGCGACAGCGCGGTGAAGTGCCTGCGTGCAAAGGCGTTCGCCGAGGAAACGGAGGCCTCGGTTCGCGACGCACTCCTCGAAGTGCTGAAGTCCAGTCCGAACGACAACGCAGCCCTTGTGCTTTGCGACGCCATTCCCTTCTGGATGCGCACCTACGTCAAAGATGACATCCCCGACAAGATTCCCGGAACGATGATCGTCAAGACGCAGAACGATCGCGATTGGGAACGCTCATACGAGTGCTTTGAGCGAGCCTACCGCAAGTCCGCCGGATATTCTTGTTTTGCGAAGATGCACGTCGGCCTCTGGTTTCGTGAGGTGGGCGGGAAAAACTACGTACCCAGCTGCCCTGGATACGAAAACAAAAACGACAAGTAGGATTCCAATGGCTTCATTGATCGAACTGGCAAACGACCCCTCCAAACGCAGCGCCATTGTGGATGACGCGGCCCGATTGCTTGACGCAGAAGTTGCGGACAAGAGAGGGTTTTCCGGCAAGGCTGTGAAGCTAGCCTTCAAGGCGGTCAAAGGCGTGAGTCCCGGCATGATCCCGATGAGCATTGATGCCTTGCTCGACGATTTTTGTGCCCAAGTACAACCCTTCTGGGAATCGTCTCAGGCCAGTGGTCAAAGCACGCGTGCCTATTTTGAGGCGAACAGTCAGGCCATCGCATCCGCGCTGTTGTCCATCACCGACGCCCGCGCCGAGCGGAGTACACAGCGGGTGTTGAAAAGCGCCTATGGCAAGCTTCGTGGCCAGGCGGTGAAGCACATTACGGAAGCGACGCCGAGGCTGGCCGACCTGATTGAGCGTCACGGGTCCTGACGCGTCCTTGACGACGATGCCCAAACGGGTCTGCTAAGGTCCACCCACAATGGAGGTTCTCATGCCCACGTTCACCTGGATTAAAATGTGTTCTTTGTGTCTTGTCACCGCGCTTGCGGGTTGCGGAGACAAGGCCGATGACGACACCGCCGGTGCAGCCGACGCGGATGCGGATGCCGATGCCGACGCGGACGCCGACGCGGACGCCGACGCGGATGCGGATGCGGATGCGGATGCTGACCCGATGACAGCCGAACTGCATGGCCGTGTTGTTGACGCCAGCGGTGCCGCCCTGTCCGATGCAAAGGTCCAACTGTGCAGTCCATTGCAGTGCAAGCCGACCGAACCCGATGCCGATGGAAACTTTTCGTACATTGGAATTGAGGGAGACTTCTTCGCACTCGAGGTCATTCCCAAGACCGAGGGCATGTCCACCGCACTTGGCTTTTTGACCATTGATATGGAAGAGGTCGTGACGCTTGAGGATCCCGTAGTGGTGCCCGCGTTTGCCACGAGCGAGACCATCAGTGCCATTGGGATGGTCGAACTGGACGGCGGCTTGAGCACCATGGCGGTGCCTTCGACGTATTCGCCCCCCCTTGGCACTCCGTCGGACGATGTGATTGTGGAGAGTGTTCGTATCGATCCGGCTGCCGTTGGCATGCCGCTTGAGGGGATCGATGGGTCTGTGGTCGCGGCTTGGTATCTCGGCCAGTGGAACAGCACGACGGATCCGCGCTGGAGCATCTCTGTTGCGGGCCTTGAGGGCGTGGAAGAGGGCGATACCCTGAAGATCATGACGGCCGATTACATCACTGTAGAATGGGTTGATGGTGGCACCATGACCGTCGGCGCCGATGGCACAGCCACTGCCGATGATGGCTCAGGGATCGATTTTCTGACCACCCTCGTTTTGGTTGCCCCCGCGGATTAGCGCGGCGGGCGGTATTCCAGCATCGGTTCGCCGCCGCTGGGCTCTCCCAGAACTTCCGCAACGCACTCGCGGTAGCGCGAGGCTCCGACCCGCATTCTGCTCGACAGTTTTGGGTCGAGAAACACCTGCTGGACATCCCATGCTTGGAGGGCTGCCCACGTGTCATGGTGGGCTTCTCGGTGCGATTCGGGATCGGCCTCGCATGCCACGAGCGCCCGCAGCGCGTCCGATTGAACGTTGTCTGTGTACGCCGCGGGGGCTGTGCTTGAGGTGTAGGGCATGGGGCCATTGACCAAGGGTCGTCCGTGATGAATCTGCTCGATCATCATTCGAGCATCCGGCTGGTCTCCGTTTGTACCCAGCGGCAGAATCAGCGTGGGCCCACTTCCCGTGGCGATCTGTTGGGTTTTTGGGGTGGCTGCGCCCCATGTGGTTTTCATGGGCAAGCCCGGTATGGCGATGTAGGACTCGACGACCAAGGCGATGCAGACGGCCAATGTTGTCAAGGCGGGTCGGTTACGCCTCCACCGAGCTTGGACTGCGGCTGCCCCGCCTCCGGCCAACAAAGCGATGGCCGGTACAGCCAAGATCAAGGCACGGTCAGGCCACCAGTTGCGGCGGGTCAGGTCTGTGGCGTCGAAGATTAAAAATGGTCCCGGAATGTTGATTCCGCCGGGCAAATTGATGGAAGGGCCCGCCGCAAAGCCGAGTGCAGCAATGAGCCACAAGACCGGGGCGGCCCATTGACTCTTGGGTGCGATCTTTATGCTGTACGCCGCGAGACCGATGACGAGGACCTGTGCCGCAAGCACGCGCTCAGAGGCGATCGTCTCCCCGAGATCTCGAAACTCAATCAGTTGCCGGAGGCTGAGTTGGTGGTCGCCGTGGGTCACCATCGATGCGAGGTCGAGCCCTTGGCCAGGAAGAGTCTCGGAGGCACCCAGCACCAGCAGTACTGGTCCTGCGGTGACCACGACCAGTCCGATGATCGCTTCGACGGTTGTGGCCCTCCATTGACGGTTGCCTTCCAGTGCTGCCAATCCGATGAGAACAAAAAAGCCGACAAAGAAGTAGGCGCCGTAGAACCAATACGACAGCGTGCCCATGCCCCACGCCACTCCCGCTGCGATTCCGTGCCATCGGCAGCCACCTGTCGACAAGCGCCGCATGGCGAATCCGAGTGCGAGCGGGAGGAAGATGGCTCCAAACACTTGAGTGGGACGGCCATAGGCGACCTCACGGATAAGGAACGGATGGGTCTGTGCAACCACTCCAGCAGCCATTGCCGCCGGTATTGAGTTCCACCAAAGGCGCGCCATCCACGCCGTTGTCATTCCAAGAAGAGCAAAACAGAGCCACGTGAACAGCGTGAACCCGGCTGGCCACCCAAACAGGGCGGTGAAGGGCCACGAAGCCAATGCATCAATGGGCATTCCGTCCAAAATGAGCCGATTGAGTGAAGCGGGGTGCATCAGAAGACTGGATTCCATGGCTGCACTGAGACCCTGCGACTGGATCAACCAGTGAAAATTAATGGTGCCCGGGAGATCGGCCATGCCGGACTTCCCCGGAACTGCCACTCCGAGGTGGACCAGTGCAGGACCCAACAGCAAGGTGGCGACGGCAACCTGTACCAAGGCCGTGGTGCCAAGGGCCTTGAGGGTGGAGTCTGGTGCGGTCAACTGCGGTGGTGCCATGTCCCCGTTGTACACCCAAACGGTTGGAATGAAAACGGTTGAACGCTGATGGGGGTAGGTGAATTGTCGGGAATGGGATTTGAAAATTGATTTTGGGGCTGCGCGGTTTTGCGTCTTTGTTAAGCCATTGAAACGGAGGAACAATGACCTATATTTTCGCAGTTTTTTTGAGCTTGATTGTTGGCTGTGCCAGCGATGAACCCGCCTCAACCGAGGCGCCCGCTGCAGCCCCCACAGAGCAGACGGAAGCCGCCCCGGCCGATGGCGACGCCGCCGCAGCCGGGTCCGCTGGAATCCCGATACGCGTTGGATGGCAAGAAACGTGGGCGACCCAAGGGCAACTCGCTGTAATCCTCAAGCAGTCTGACATCTTGAAAAACCTCGGATTCGCCCCCGAGTTTGTCGGGTTCTCGTACGGTGCACCGCTCAACGAGGGTGCGTTGGCTGGTGAAGTAGACGTGCTGTTCACTGCTGACCAGCCTGCGATTGCCCTGTGCAACCGGGACAACTCATGGGGCATGATCGGTCGCCTGATGTACAACCGAGTTGGCACCTTCGTACCGCCCGATAGCGCGGTTCAATCTGTGGCTGATTTGAAGGGCAAGACCATCGCCATTCCCTTCGGCGCTGCCGCCCATCGAGAGACACTTGGGGCCGTGAAGGCTGCAGGCATGGACCCGAGCACCGATATCAATGCGGTGAACATGGGGATTCAAGAAGTGGCTGCACTGGCCAACTCAAAGAAGTGGGAAACCGTCCATGCCGGGTCGGCTTGGGACCCGGTCTTTGCGCAACTTGAGTCCTCTGGCTTGGTCCGCACCGTCGCGCAGGGTCTGGTGACCAGCGTTGTGGTGATGGACAACGACTTCGTGACGGCCAACCCGGGCGCCGACAAGAAGTTCATGGACGCGATGGCCAAGGCGTACGACCAGTATAAGTCCGATACAGCGAAGGCCAACGAGGCCTTCAAGACCGCATCGAACCTGAAGTTCTCGCTTGCT
>Ga0160422_10002039_pt1 | contig 12670 bp, 9 predicted proteins | sample Fk160mmetaG_FD_108192 | JGI IMG/M metagenome (GOLD analysis project Ga0160422, IMG submission 108192) | Marine microbial communities from the Central Pacific Ocean - Fk160115 60m metaG | ecosystem: Environmental > Aquatic > Marine > Oceanic > Photic zone | place: The Central Pacific Ocean...
ATGCCTGCCATTATCACGAAAATATTCAGCCATCGAAGTAGCTGAGTACGGCGCTAGAAATTGCATAGGAGCAGGATCAGATGCAGTTGCGGCGACGACAATTGAATATTCAATCGCACCACTTTCCTCCAGTTTTTTCACGAGCTGCGCGACCGTAGATCTTTTTTGCCCTACTGCTACGTATATACAATACAACTTTTTACTCTCATCATCACCGGCGGCGTCGTTGTAACTCTTTTGATTGAGAATGGTATCAAGAGCTACAGCGGTTTTACCAGTCTGACGATCTCCAATGATTAACTCTCGTTGTCCCCTACCGATGGGTATCATAGCATCAACTGATTTAAGTCCAGTCGCCATAGGTTCATGAACTGATTTACGAGGGATAATACCAGGAGCCTTGACGTCTGCTACGCGACGCTCACCGCCGCTTATTGGTCCCTTTCCATCTATTGGGTTACCAAGGCCATCTACGACACGCCCTAAAAGAGCATCACCAGTAGGAACGTCAACAATTGAATTGGTACGTTTTACTATGTCACCTTCTTTGATATCTCTGTCAGACCCAAAAATAACGACGCCAACATTGTCACTTTCCAAATTAAGTGCCATCCCACGGATTCCACCTGGGAATTCTACCATCTCACCAGCCTGCACATTATCTAGGCCATGAACCCTTGCAATACCGTCTCCCACCGACAAAACTCGGCCAATTTCTGCAACCTCGGTCTCTTGCCCAAAATTCTTTATTTGATCTTTTAAAATTGCAGATATTTCTGCTGCTTGGATACTCATTACCCGACCTCTTTCATAATAGTTTGAAGGGAGTTCAATTTAGATCGAATAGACGTGTCTATCATCTTCGACCCAACTTTTATTACAATGCCTCCAATGATTGATTCATCAACAGATGCATTAATCTTAATTTCTTTTCCAACACGCTCTTTAATAGCTTTTGCTAATTTGTCAGATTGTCCCTGTGTTAAACTTTTTGCGCTGACCACATCAGCGGTAACCTCACCTTTGTGTTCAGAGATCAAATTTTTCAACTGACGAAGAAATGAGTCCATAACAAACAGACGTCGTTTTGATGCCATAAGAGCTAACGTGTTAGTAAGATTAGCAAGCAACTTCATTTTTGTGCCAATAGCTATAATGGCAGCTCGTTGGTCATTCCTAGTGTATAATGGCGAGGCGATAAGATCTCTCAATTCCTGGCTATTACCTAGCGCTTCAAACAAACTTTCAACATTGTTCTCCAGCTCTGCTACTTCATCAGACTCCAACACTAAGTCGAAGATAGCCCTCGCATATCGTGAAGCCACACCCATTGACATTGAAGCAGTTTCAGACACGTTTTTCCTTTCGGCTTAACAAAACGTCAACTCTTTGTAAATTAACGCGGTTACTTTCACACATTCAGACCAAACTGAAATCGATGCGGTATTAACAGAGCTAATCACTTCTAGCAACATGGTAAAATGACTTAATTGGACTTAATTTCAATTATTTGTTGCAATGATGTTTATTTCACTATTGCAAACCGAAAATATTCAAAGATTATTCTAAAGGATTCTCGAAAGAAAGCAGCAGCTTAGCCTATTGGTTTTGGTTCAACCAAACCTCCTAAAAGTCCAATGGCCTTTTCTTTGGCTGATTTCTTTATCTTATGGACTGGGGGATAGCGTGTGCTTGCCTCAATTATAATTACTCCTCCCGCCAGAACGGGAAAGTATTTTACGGATCCTTCAAAAAATTGACCGATTCTTTGCAAACTTTTTCGATGAGATGGCAGCAGATATAAAGCCATTCTGTGTCTTTCTGGTATAAATGAATGTGATCTCAACTGCGCTTCTAGTTGCCCAATGGAATATGGCCTTCCATAGCCAAACGGCGTTTTGTCACTCCGACACCAAAAACCTGCACGATTGGGAACAATAAATAAGGCTTTGCCGCCCGGTCCCAATACTCGCAATGCCTCGTCAAGCATGATTGATGGATATTCTGATGTTTCCAATCCATGCATAATTATCAATCGATCAGCAAACCCCGTATCAATTGGCCACTGATGTTCATGTGTTAGAACGGATTGATTTGGATAACCTAAAGGCCAGTGCAGAGCTCCCTGTGGACCTGGCATAAGCGAAATAATTTTTCTCGAATGATCATGAAAATGTCGCAGGATAGGATTTGCAAAACCATAACCCATCATTTTATAACCAGATTGAACCGGCCACATTTTAAGGACTTGAGCACAAATTGCTTTTTGCGCTACTCGACCCAATGCTGATCGATAATAAAAGTTTTTTAAGTCTTGAACATCAAGGTGCATTGCGTAAAACTCTCAACTGGGACAGCATAGGAGCACTTTAAACATTTTTTGGTGACACGTCATGTCTTTTGAACTTTTAACAGTGCCATGCTTATCAGATAATTATGCATTTTTGGCCCACGATGCTGATACAAAGGCGACCTTGCTTGTTGATGCTCCCGAATCTGAGCCTATTTTGACTCGACTTGAGGAAAAAAGTTGGGACTTAACTCATGTGTTATTGACACATCATCATTGGGATCATGTTGATGGATTGTCTAAATTACTTGAATATTATTCACCTCAAATAATAGGATCTTCGTCAGATAAAAAGCGCCTTCCACCGATACACTTGCCCGTTGCCGAGAATGATAAAGTCAAAATAGGGAATAATGTTGGAAAGGTCTTTGAGGTTTCAGGACATACACTTGGACACATCGCGGTCTATTTTGAAGAAAGTAAATTACTTTTTAGTGCTGATAGTTTGATGGCTCTTGGATGCGGTAGGTTATTTGAAGGGACTGCAGGCCAAATGTGGCATTCACTTCAAAAATTATCAACATTACCAGATGACACAGTCGTATGTTCAGGTCATGAATACACTGAAACTAATTCGAATTTTGCCCTCACAATTGACCCCAAAAACCAAGATTTGATAACTAGGCACAAAAATATTAGAAAACTGCGATCAGAGGGTGCTCCGACCGTTCCTAGTATTATGAAAGAAGAGAAAAATACTAATCCATTTTTACGTCCGTGGTGTAAAGAAATTCGAACCAACCTAGATATGATCGATGCGACTGATGAGGAAGTTTTTGCAAAAATTAGAGCCCTTAAGGATGAGTATTAGTTAAAATTTGCAAATTTTAACTAATAAAGTAAAAATTTTGGCACATAAATAGCATTAATGACTTGAATAGTGTGGAATCCCACCCACACTATACATTATATGATAAGTAAACGCCGAAAAGGATTACAAAATGCCCTCTTTTACAACAACCCTAGAGCATTCAATCCACGCTGCACTCGCTTTGGCAAATTCTAAATCACACGAGTTTGCCACTTTAGAGCATTTACTTTTGACCTTAATCGACGAGCCAGATGCACAGCACGTGCTTAAGGCGTGTGATGTTGATTTAAAAACACTCCGAGAAGCCCTAGCCAATTTTATAGATGAGGAATTGTCATCAATGGCTAAAGAAGACGAAGCTTTAGAGGCTACTCCAACAGCCGCATTTCAAAGAGTGATACAACGCGCAGCAATTCACGTCCAGTCGTCTGGAAGAAGCGAAGTTACAGGGGCCAATGTCTTAGTAGCAATCTTTGCAGAGAGGGAATCTAACGCAGCTTATTTTTTACAAGAACAAGAAATGACGCGCTATGATGCTGTAAATTTTATTGCACATGGAGTGGCAAAAAATCCTGCCTTTGGTGAACAAAGGTCCATTCAAGGCTCTGATGAAGATGGCGATGATTTTGCCACATCTGGTGCTGAACCAGAAGCAGACAAAAAAGAGAGTGCACTATCTAAGTATTGCGTTGATCTTAACGCCAAGGCTTTAGATGGTGATATTGACCCATTAATTGGGCGAGATTTTGAGGTGGAAAGGTGTGTTCAGGTCTTGTGTCGTAGACGAAAAAACAATCCACTGCTCGTGGGAGATCCTGGAGTTGGAAAAACAGCGATTGCTGAGGGATTGGCGCGAAAAATTGTTTCAAAAGACACCCCAGACGTTTTAAGTAAAACCACAATTTTTTCACTCGATATGGGAGCGTTGCTAGCCGGTACGCGTTACAGAGGCGACTTTGAAGAGAGATTAAAGGCTGTTGTAAGCGAATTGGAAGCATATCCGGATTCCGTACTGTTCATTGACGAGATCCACACAGTAATAGGAGCTGGAGCCACTTCCGGCGGCGCAATGGATGCATCAAATCTCCTTAAACCAGCATTGCAAGGGGGCAAGCTGCGAACTATGGGTTCTACTACATACAAGGAATTCAGGCAGCACTTTGAAAAAGATAGAGCCTTGAGTAGACGGTTTCAAAAAATTGATGTCAACGAGCCATCCGTTTCTGACACGATTAAAATACTTAGAGGAATAAAAAGCTACTTTGAGGATCACCATAACTTAAAATACACGGCAGACGCGATTAAAACGGCAGTCGAATTGTCTGACCGCTACATTACAGACAGAAAGTTGCCAGACAAAGCAATCGATGTGATAGATGAGGCTGGAGCGGCACAGCATTTACAAAACACTAAGCGGCGGAAAACTATTGGCGTTAGAGAGATCGAAGAAGTGGTTGCAAAAATTGCAAGGATACCACCGAAGAATGTCTCAAAGGACGATACACTTGTACTGAAAGACTTAGAAAGAAATCTAAACCGTGTAGTTTTTGGTCAGCATGAAGCTATAGAGGCCTTATCAAGTGCAATTAAATTAGCCCGGGCTGGATTAAGGGAGCCCGACAAACCCATTGGAAATTACTTATTTGCTGGTCCAACTGGGGTTGGTAAAACAGAGGTAGCAAAGCAATTAGCTGACACCTTGGGCGTAGAATTGCACAGGTTTGATATGTCCGAATATATGGAGAAGCACGCAGTCAGTAGGCTAATCGGTGCACCCCCAGGTTATGTCGGATTCGATCAAGGTGGACTGCTAACCGATACAATCGACCAACATCCACACTGTGTTTTACTTTTAGATGAAATCGAAAAAGCACACCCAGATGTTTTCAATATTCTTCTCCAAGTTATGGACCATGGCACCCTAACCGACCACAATGGCCGATCTGTCGATTTTAGGAATGTTATTCTCATAATGACTTCCAACGCTGGTGCTACTGAGCAAGCAAAAGCAGCGATAGGATTTGGACGTGATCGCAGAGAAGGAGAGGATACCGCTGCTATTGAACGTACTTTTACACCAGAATTCAGAAATCGATTAGATGCTACAATTAGCTTTGGTCCGCTACCGAAGAAAGTAATTCTTCAAGTTGTAGAAAAATTTGTTCTTCAGTTGGAAGTGCAGCTAATGGATCGAAACGTTTCAATAGAATTATCGAAAGCAGCGGCTGAATGGTTGGCTAATAAAGGCTATGATGACAAGATGGGGGCTCGACCGCTGGCTAGAGTAATACAAGAGCACATTAAAAAACCGCTGGCTGAGGAACTTCTTTTTGGGAAATTATCTAAGGGCGGCCTCGTTAAAGTCGGTATTAAGGATGACCAAATAGACCTTGAACTTAAACCACCTCAAAAAGCCCGCATTACAAAAACTAAGCCAAGATTGCTACCAGCTAACTGATCTTTTAGGTAAATCTATTTCAAAATTATTTTTCAGTTAGCTTAATTTCTATCCTGCGGTTTTGAGCCAGTTCTGCTGCAGAAGAGCCAGATACGACTGGTTGAAATTCACCAAAACCAGTTGCGGCCAATCGATCTTTTGGAAATCCAAGATCAGAAATCATATAACGTACTACGGAGAGAGCCCTTGCTTGACTTAGTTCCCAATTATCTTTGAATTTCGCACCCGAAACCATCGCTGTGTTATCAGTGTGTCCATCAACTCTTATTATCCAATTTAAATTTTTGGGAATTTCGTTAACCACTTGATTTAAAATGACTGCAACTTTTTGGATTTCTAACTTACCAAGCATAGATAACTCAGCCTTCCCAACATCAAATAAGACTTCCGAGGAGAAAACAAACCTATCTCCTACAATTTTGACCCCATCTTTGCCCTCTACCAATGCTCTTATTCGTCCAAAGAAATTAGATTTATATCGTTCTAATTCTGTTGCCTGGGACTTGAGCAGTTCACGCTCCTTTTGCAATCTATTATACTCAGCGACTTCAAGCTTAATTCGCTTGTTTTCTTCGGTTTGAGCTTTTGTTTCTGCACGTTCCAGTTCTACGTTGGACGCAATCAATTTTGAATTGAGGATTGTGATCTCATTTAGTTTGGCCTCAAGCTCTATCCTAAAGCTTTGTTCCAATTGCCTTTTCTTTCTTTCTTCAGACGCAACACGGGCTAGTGCAGCATTAAGCCTATTTCCCAAGTTTTGAAGTTGAATTTCGTCCTCTTTATCTTTTTCTTCAGATAAAATAAGAACCGATTGTAGGGAACTCAGCTGACGACGGAGTTCAAAAATTTGCTGGTTAAGAAGTGCTGTCTCTCGCTGGCTTTTTAACAGGCCATCAGAAGTTTCAGATAATTCCTTAGATTTTTCTTGCAGCTGTGCTTGGGCCAATTGCAACAAAATCTCTTTTTCGTTCAAATCTGAGATATTTTCTTCATTTAGCTTATCAGAAACAAGCTTGGATGCGAGAACATCTTTAAGATTATCCAGCGCTTCCTTTTGCGACTGAACAGCGGCCCATCTAGCTGCTAACGCATCTGCCAACTTTGAACGAAGATCTTTAATATCTTGATTGCTTTTCCCTTCTAGCGTTTGGCGACTAATTTTTTCCCGCTCCAAAGTTAATAATGCGTCAGCCAAATCACCCTCGGCGATTGATAATCTTTCACTATAATCTTGGACTGTAGCCGTTTTCTTTATAATATTTTCATTTAAATCTGACAGTTCCAACTCTAGTCTTTGCTGTCTTGCCAATGAAGCAGCCAGCGCAATTTTTATCTCATTTAACTCAGTATCAGTAGTTTGAATATTCTCCTTTAAAGATTTAAGTTCCGTTTCATTGCTTCCAAGTTTTAGATTAGCTGCCTCCAAAGCAATAACAGTTTGCCGCAAATCATCTTCGATTTCCAATTTTACTGCGTCAGCAGCTGCTAAAAGTGTGAGGGTTTCCTCAGCACGTTTTCGTTCTTCCTCCAAAATTAATGTCATTGCTGTAAGCTCAGCATTAGCCTCCTTTAGCCTCTTCCTAAGTTCAGCAGCAGCAGCAGCTTCGATTAGTCTTGCAGCTGCTTCATCATCGAGTGCTACTTTCAACTCCTGAATTTCGCTTGCCTGCCCTTCAATAGTTTTCTTTGCCTCACTTTTTTCAGTCTCTAATGAACTTATTAGAACCTCCAACGCCTCTCTCTCGGCAGCTTTCAATCTTGCTTCTTGCTCAGCTAAATCAATTTCATCACGCGCTTGAGCCAACGTCAAAGCCAGTGCCTCTTGCTGATCCATCAAAGATGCACGTTCAGTTTGAAGTTGACCAATTTGCGTTCTTGATGCAGCCTGCGCGGCTAATAAACTTGCAACTTGAGTTTCAAATTGTGTAATCTGGTTTAACGCTGTTTCTAGAGCCGCTTGGTTTTTTTTATTCTGAAACCTCAGAGTTTCTATTAGAAGGCTTTGCTTCTCATTTACTGCTTCTCTGTCACTCAGTGTACTGGTTAAAATTCCTAAATCACTTTCAAGCTCAACTACCTTAGCCTTTTCAAGGCCCAGAGCCTCTGAAATCGCAACAATTTCTGCCGCGAGCGCATCAAGCTCGCTTTCTTGACCAGTAATCGTTTCTCTCAAGACAAATTGGATGACCATAAAAATGGTCAATACAAACATCAATACTAACAATAAACCAGTCATCGCATCTACAAAACCAGGCCAGATGGATGCCTGAAATCGTTGACCTGTGCGTCTCGATAGAGCCATAGTTATCTTTTCCGATCAGAACTCTGTGCGCTATTTGACTGCAAATTTTTTGCTAAATTGGCTACCTCTTCTCTGATAGCTTTTATAGCTTCCTGCCTTCCAACGGCTATTTCCTCTGATATGTGAAGCATTTGAACATCGATTGATCTAAGCCTCATTCTGCTTTCAGCATCAATACTGCCTTCGGCCATCTCTTTTGACTTTAAAAAATCTAATAATTGTTTTTGTGATTTATTAAAATTTTCGAGCAAACTCTCGATATTAGACCTGTTCTGTTCAAAAACTTTGATAAGTTTATCCTGAGTAACTGCAAGTTGTTGATCATTTTTACCTATCTGTGCATAATCTTTATTTAGGATGCGCTCCATCAATTCTATTTGAGCACCTAAGCGCTTAAAAAGACCCAGGAGCGCAGTGTTTTCTGTCGAAGAATTATGCTCATCTACAGTAAGATTGAAGCTAGTGATTGTAGACAACCACTCTTCAAGTTCACGATAAAATCTATTCTGTGCTTGACCAGCGAATAATTCCAATAATCCAACCACTAAGGATCCTGCAAGCCCAATTAGAGACGATGCAAAAGCGACACCCATTCCGCTTAATTGACCTTCAAGGCCACTCATCAATCTAGTAAAAACCTCAAAGCCTGTCTCAGCTTCTTGTGGCGCTAGTGATCTAATCGTTTCTACAAGTGCTGGCACTGTTGTTGCTAAACCGTAAAATGTCCCTAAAAGCCCTAAAAAAATCAACAAATTGACAATGTAGCGGGTTATTTCTCGTGCTTCTTCAACCCGCGTGGAGACAGACTCTAAAATTGACTGAGATGAGGAAGCCGATATTTGGATGCTTGCATTACGTGACCTTAATAAAGCGGCTAACGGAGCTAATAACTGAGGTGCCTTTACACTATGTTTATCTGGCTTATTTACAAATTCTTCTATCCAGCGAACTGACTTAATTAATTGAACAACCTGTACAAAACAGCTAATTAATCCAACCAAGAAAACAAAAAGTATGAAACCGTTCAACCACAAATTGGCTGTAAACACCGCCATTACTCTCGGCGCTGCGACAACTGTTCCTGCGCTCGTAAGTACCAAAACGCTGAGCATTAGTAGAACTTGGCGTATTGGCTGAGAAAAATGCAGCTCGACCTCTTGTTCTGAATTTACCATAAAATAAGGTCCATTTTTTTTAATCCTAACGCTCCATAGATCAAAGGAAAAGATATTAGCTCCTATTTTTCCTAACCTGTTGCACCAAATAGCGGATATCTGAAGAGATAATACCGAGCTCCGTCAGTTTTTTTTCGGTTTTAAACAAGTATTCATCATTACGACCCCGCCCTCCTTCTGCCTCAGCAATAACTCGTGCTTGTTCATCGAGCGTTAATTGACAGTACTGATCATGATCATTCTTTATCACAAACGTGATTGCCTTTACCAACTTTTTTGACTTGGCTAATTTAATTTCTACCTCTATTTCTTGATAAGCCGATGAAACTAATTCCCTCTCTCGCAGATAGCGCAAAACATGCAAAGAGTTTTTAGGGCTTATCTCAAAGGCTATCCCTCTACAGTTTTTATTCGGAGACTTCTCCAATGCCAAAACCAAGCCAGGCTTATCAATAGTTCCTCTATGGTGAATAGACCACATCGAGAAACTGCGTTTGTAACCCTTTATTTCTGCAAGCTCACTAGCTTCGAATTCAAAGCCTGGGTCCCAAATTAACGAACCATAGCCAAAAACATACATTCTCCACCCCTAGTATTTGGTGTCAACTCGCTTTAGAACAGAACTTCTTTATTTATACTAGGAGAGAATTTTGTCTCGCACATTAGTTCCAATACTGCTGGCCGCTATAATGTGGGGTAGTTACTGGTTTTGGGGCGCGCAAAATAATCTAGAAAGCATTCATAGAAGTCTTGAAAGCCCTGCTAGTGGTCCAACAAAAATTAAGTATGGATTAGTTAGTCAAGTTGGTTTTCCAAATAGATATGACGTTACGGTAAATGACCTCTTAATTGAAAATCCGACCGGTAAAAAAATAGTAACCCTTCCATTTATTCAAGTCTTAAGGCTAATTTATAAAAACAACCACAAAATAATCATTTTCCCAAATTCATTATCTATATATGATTTTAATATCAAATGGGAGAATGCAAAGGCTTCTATAGTCGAAGATAATCTCGAAGACAGGCTCATACTTGAAGCAGAGAATTTACTTGTTAACAAAGGAACACAACGGAGTTTTAAGGCAGAAAAACTCCAAATATCTATCCTGTATGAAAAATTAGGCGGAATCAAACCTTTGATCATCATAAATTTTGCAGCAATTGAAACTGAGAATAAACAGACAAAATTCAAACTTCGTCTAAAGGCTAACTTAAATCTTAAAGTTTCACCTACTCTGGACTTGTCCAATTTTGTAAATGCAATAATCCAACCGAATACTTGGGTCGAGTTAAACGAAGAAAATTATAACACGAGTGAGAGCTTCCTCATAGGAAATCAAAAGTTTCTCTTATCAAGTTCTTCCTATCAATTATTCAAATAAATGTCTGACGCCAAGCTATCATATACGGAAAGTTTTGAAGCACTGCTTCAGTAAACACCCTATAATTAATAAAATTTTTAGAGTTTTTTTTATTTTTGGCGATATACTGAACCCATGGGAGAAAAAAGGGAGACAAAAATGAAGTATCATTTCAAATTATTGCTATCTGCCGGCATTTTGGCAGCATCAATGGGTATTCAAGCCGTACAGGCAGCTAAAACTGACATTACAATTGCATTACAGCTTGAACCCCCTCATTTGGATCCAACGAGTGCGGCGGCTGGTGCTATAGACAGTGTGCTATATTCAAATGTATTCGAAGGTTTAACTCGATTTGCTTCTGATGGAGCGGTTATACCAGGGTTAGCAAAATCATGGGAGATTTCCAATGACGGAAAAGAATATATATTCCACTTAAATTCTTCCGTGACTTTCCATGATGGTTCAACAATGGACGCGAGCGATGTTAAATTTTCGTTAGATAGAGCAAGAGCAGAAGATAGCACAAACGCTCAAAAGGCTCTATTTTCGAGTATCGAAAATGTTGAAGTCCTATCCAGCGATAAAGTTAAAGTAACCTTAACTTCTCCAAATGGTAGCTTTCTATTTAACATGGCATGGGGAGATGCTGTCATTGTTGCACCCGAAACCATAGACGAAATAAAAACTAATCCAATAGGAACTGGCGCATTCAAATTTTCCAACTGGGTTCAAGGCGATAAAATTGAGCTACTGCGCAACGACCAATATTGGGGTAAGCCCGCTCATTTAGAGAGCGCAACCTTCAAATTCATCTCAGATCCCAGTGCTGCATTCTCCGCAATGATGGCTCAGGATATTGACGCCTTTGCAGGATTTCCTGCTCCTGAAAATTTAGTGCAGTTTGAAGCGGACAACCGGTTTCAGGTCTTGGTTGGAAATACTGAAGGGGAAACGATATTGTCTACTAATAACAAGATGCCTCCTTTAGATAACGTAAAAGTCAGAAAAGCTATTGCACACGCAATAGACCGGCAGGCAATTATAGATGGGGCGATGTTTGGTTACGGGACCCCGATTGGAACCCATTTTGCTCCACATAATCCAGACTATGTCGACTTAAAAGCGAACTCGAATTATGATCCTGAACTTTCTAAAAGGCTTTTATCTGAGGCTGGATTAAGCGAGGGCTTCACTACTACTTTGAAATTACCGCCCCCTTCTTATGCTAGACGCGGTGGAGAAATAATCGCATCGCAATTGCGAGCCGTTGGTATTGAGACCGAAATATCAAATTTAGAATGGGCTCAATGGTTAGAAGAAGTCTTCAGAGGCAAAGACTATGGCTTAACAATCGTTAGCCATACTGAGCCAATGGATATAGGGATATACGCACGACCCGAATACTATTTTCAGTATGACAGTTCCGAATTCCAAGCAGTGATAGATGCCCTCAATGTTGAAACTAATACTCAGGAACGAAGCAATCTTCTCAAAAAAGCCCAACGAATTATTTCAGAGGATTATGTCAATGGCTATCTTTTTGAATTGGCTTTTCCAACAGTAGCAAATGCCAAAATTACTGGACTTTGGGAAAATGCTCCAACCCAAGCAACGGATCTAACAGACGTTAAATGGGCTGACTAAATTTTGAACTCTATGTCCCCCATTTGTGGGGGGCATAATTGCACTGGCATATTTATGATTAATTATTTTTTCAGACGCCTTTTTACATTTGTATTGAGTCTTGCCTTAGCGTCGATTGTTATTTTTTCCTTAGTCGAGATCGCTCCAGGGGACCCCGCAAGCTTCATGCTTGGTATTAATGCCCAAGCAGATACTATAGCAGCTCTTCGTGCCGAACTGGGACTAGACCAACCAAAAATAAGTAGATATATAGCTTGGATAAGCGGGATGCTTACAGGCGATTTTGGTATATCCTATACATACAGAACAAACGTCACTGAAATGGTGAGAGACCGTTTATGGGTTTCACTTCCATTAGCAATATATGCACTTTTTTTATCTACCGTCATTGCCATACCCACTGGGATATATGCAGCTGCAAAAAGAGGAAAACCAGGAGATTTTACTGTCATCAGTGCAACGCAAATTGGAATAGCAATTCCAAATTTCTGGTTTGCAATAATTTTAGTAGGAATATTTGCCATTAAACTACAGTGGTTTTCTGCAGGGGGGTTCTCGGGATGGCA
>Ga0160422_10002040_pt1 | contig 12670 bp, 13 predicted proteins | sample Fk160mmetaG_FD_108192 | JGI IMG/M metagenome (GOLD analysis project Ga0160422, IMG submission 108192) | Marine microbial communities from the Central Pacific Ocean - Fk160115 60m metaG | ecosystem: Environmental > Aquatic > Marine > Oceanic > Photic zone | place: The Central Pacific Ocean...
ATCTCGCCGGGACAGTGACTACGACAGGTGTGTAGTGCCTTTTCCAACGCATCTGGTGTGTGCGCGTAGTCGACGACCACGGTTGCAGACTCTTGCGTCTTGAACCATTCCATGCGGCCCGGTACTACCTCCAACTGGTTTAGGAGAGCCAAAACGTCATCGGTTCTTTGCGGTTTAATAGCGGTGACTGCACCTACCGCTGCGAGAACATTCTGAACGTTAAACTCACCAAGTAATGGAAGCACAACACTGCAAGCCACACCCCGCACTGAGAGGCTTATCCGCGATCCCGTCAAAGTGGGTTCGATGCACTGAATCCTGAAGTCGTTAGCCAAATTCCCGAACGTGACCACTTCCTTATTGGACAATGTGTCAGCCAGTTTTTTGCAGAACACATCATCTGAATTCAGAACTGCGTAGCGAATATTGAAATCATAAAATAAGCGGGCCTTGGCTCGGCCATAAGAATTCATATCACCGTGATAATCCAAATGATCACGCGTCAGATTGGTCATGACCGCAACCTCAAAAGGAATACCATGTACGCGATATTGGTCAAGGGCGTGCGATGAGACTTCCATTGCGACCACTTGAACCTCAAGAGACTGAAGCTCAGAAAATATCTTAAAGAGGGTAACTGCATCTGGAGTGGTTCGATCTAAACCAGCCAAATTGTGCGAACCGACCGACACGCCCAAAGTGCCGATACGGGCAACCTTGTATCCGAGCCGCTCTAGTAGCTGAGCGATTAAATGAACCGTTGTGGTCTTTCCATTCGTACCAGTTACGCCGATGATACGTAGATCTTGGCATGGATATTCGTAAAAAATGTTAGCCAAATACCCAATTTTAGTCCTTAGTCCGCTCACCTTTAGTGCTGGAACATCTATCGGAATCTCTCCAGACCACTGATCGAAAAGAACAGCTACGGCGCCATTTGTGATCGCTTCATCGACGTAGTCTAAACCATGTCCGTTTGAGCCCTGAATCGCCAGAAACAACGAGCCATCCGTAATCTGTCGGGAATCTAATGCCATATCAACAATTTCGACCCCAGGTAAGTGCTCAACATATAGGCCGATTTTGGATAGCAAATGATCAAGACGCATCAGTCGAGCCTCCGTGCTAGCATGGACTGATCTAGCTTATCGGGCTGAATGTCATAGATTCGCATAACATCATCCATCACATCTGCAAATACGGGAGCTGCCACCTGACCACCGAAATATTGCTGCGATCTTGGATCATCGATCGAAATTGCCATCACAAATCTGGGATTGGTGATTGGGGCAAGGCCTACGAAACTCGAAATATACCGACGGCTCGCATAGGAACCGTCAGCGTATTTCATAGTCGTCCCTGTTTTTCCCCCGACGTGGTACAAAGGTATCTGGGCACGACGAGCTGTCCCGCCTTCTTCGGTTGCCGCCCGAAGCATAGGTAGAACTTTTCGAACGGTCTCCTTTTTGAACACCCGAACTGGTTTTGGAGTAGCACCCGACGATAACAGAGTCAGTGGCTGAAAAAGCCCCTCATTCGCAAACACGCTATATGCCTGTGCCAACTGAATCGTCGTTATATTTAGAGTGTAGCCGAACGACAATGCAGCCCTATCCATGTCCCTCCAAGCTTCGTAACTCGGGAGAAATCCATCCTCTTCCCCAGGAAATCCTATCGCCGTCGGCTGGCCAAGACCGAGACGAGCTAACCGGTCACGTAAAGCCGACGGCTCCATGACCAGTGCAATCTTCGCAGCCCCCACGTTTGACGACCTTGCAATCACCTCAGACACGTCAATTTCGCCATAATTGCGCATATCACTAATCACATGACCTTGAACATTCATACGTCCGGGGGACGTATCGATTAATGTTTTTGGATCCATTAGTCCCAGATCAATTGCGGTTGCTACCGTGAAAGGTTTGATCGGTGATCCTGGCTCCATTAAATCAGTTACCGCACGATTACGAACTTTTTCAGGTTGTCGGGTCGATATGTCATTGGGATTAAAAGCTGGCTGTGCAGCTAGCGCGATTACTTCGCCAGTCAAAGCATCAACCAGTACCGCACTCCCGCCAGCTGCCCGCGCTCGCATTACGGCCTCTTTCAATGCTCTATAAGTTAGATATTGCAACCGAAGATCTATTGATAATCGTAGATCCTGGCCTTGCCTAACCTCCTGATCTGCGCTCACGTAACGTACGACATTCGCGCGGCGATTGCGCAGCACATGCCGCAAGCCGTCCTTACCTGACAACCAATCGTTAAAAGAAAGCTCAAGACCCTCCTGACCACTGTCGTCGATATTTGTAAAACCAACCAAGTGAGCGACGACCTCACCGGCGGGATAAAAGCGACGGAATTGACGGAGCACCTCGATCCCCTCTAGCCCAAGCGCTTCAATTTGATTAGCTCGCTCCGGCGTTACATAACGTGAGAGATACAAAAATGGCGATACGCTCTTTGCTACACGATCACGCAAACTGTCTGCATGAGTATCTATCAGAGGAGCAAGTCTCTCAGGCCAAGAGGAATCTGTAAGCCTTCGGGGCCGCGCAGCGATTGCAGCGACTGGTGTTGAGATCGCAAGCGGTTGGGCAAAGCGATCCGTAATCATACCTCGATAAGCTGGTATCTTCTGATAACGAATTGTGATCTCATCACTGATGTCTCGCAGATTTCTTGTCTCGAGGACATGCAGCCAAATCAAACGTCCGCATACAGTCATCGCCAATAAACTAAGCGCCACGCCAATAAACCACAGCCGCCAGCAACTAGATGCTTGCCTTTCCCTTGCAGTCACTGCGACCTCTCCATCAGTACCAACCTGTCAGCACTCGCCGCACCTAGTGACATGCTGTGGCGCGCCATTGCATCGATGCGCATATCAGCAGATACAGCACCACGTTCCAGCATCAAACGCCCCCACTCGATCATGAGTCGATCTCTTTCGGATCTCAGTTCTTGCAATTCCGAATACATCTGGCGCGTCTGATATGCACTATCAATAATGAACACCGAAGTAATCAAGATTGAGACACCCAACAGAATGGATAACCAGATATCTGAGCGATAGAACCACTGCATTAGGCTGCCTCAGTCCTTTCCGCTACTCGAAGAACAGCGCTGCGGGCTCTGGGATTCATCTGCAGCTCCTCAGGACCCGCTTTGATAGCCTTACCCACGAGCCGTAATTTTGGTTTCGCAAGATTGTCAGGTAAAGGCATCCTTGGATCACCTAGGGGAAGCCGGGACGCGTCGCGTAATGCCCGCTTCACGAGACGATCCTCGAGTGAATGAAACGAGATAACCACCAACCGACCCCCAGTTTCAAGCCGATTCATGGCAGCATTTAGGCCTTGCTCAATCTCCATCAACTCGCCGTTGATATAGAGCCGGATTGCCTGAAATGCTCGGGTTGCTGGATGCTTTTTTTGATCTTTAATGGGCTGAGCATCGCTAATAATCTTGCCAAGCTGTACAGTTGTCTTGATTGGTGTAGTCGCTCGTGCTTCAACAATCGCCCGAGCAATCCGACGTGAGAATCGCTCTTCTCCGAACACCCGAAGCACTTGCGCAATCTCTGCGGTGTCGGCTCGCGCTACCCACTCAGCAGCCGACTCACCGGTTGTTGGGTCCATCCGCATATCAAGTGGCCCATCTTCTTGGAAACTGAAGCCCCGGTAGCCTTCATCAAGCTGTGGCGACGACACCCCTAGATCCATCAATATTCCTTCCACACGTTCTATGCCAAGGTCATCAAGAGCAACTTCTAATTTTGAGAAGGCGGTATGTATCATCTGAAAACGTGGATCTTTTCGGGCCAATTTCATCCCGACAGATACAGCAGAGGGATCGCGATCCAGACCAATCAGACAACCAAACTCACCTAACGCTGCTAATATCGCCTGCGAATGACCGCCACGGCCAAAAGTACAATCTAAATACACCCGATCGTGTTTAACACATAGACCGTTCAGTGCTTCATGAAGCAGCACTGGTATGTGACCCATCGACCCCCCCTATAACGACAAATTAATTAGTTCGACAGAGGCATCCTCATCAAATGATTCACTGAGGTATGTTTCTGTTATCGATGTCCAACGCGCCTCACTCCAAATTTCAAACTTGTGACCCTGACCAACAAGAATTAGATGCTTCTCAAGCTCTGCATGATCACGATGCGTTGCCGGGAGAAGAAGCCGATTTGCGGCATCAAGGTCAACCTCGGTTGCGTAACCAACCATCAGATGTTGAAAGCGTCGAGCCTGACGACTCGATGAATTTGGAAGCGCATTGACTTGAGACTCAATCAGTTCCCAATCCACGAGTGGATAAAGCAGTAAACAGCGGTCGAAGGGATGAACTGTAACGACCATATGGCCGTCACAGCGATCTGTCACGCGAGCACGATATTTTGCCGGTAAAGTGACCCGCCCTTTGACATCCAAGTTGATCGGGTTGATCCCGCGAAACACTGTCTTCTCCTTGCAGAGTTTTAGGTAATTAATTTATAAATACCCACAACTCTCCACTTTTTCCCACAAATTAACTTTATTTACCCACTTAGAGACAGTCAAATTACAACCCGAGCAGAACCATCAGACTCTGAAATTCAATATTTAATCCAATCACTAAGTGCCTGTATTATCTGCATTAATTAATTTTAAAAGGAATCGGAAAAGCGTACGCAAAATTGAAAAAAAGGGGAGGGGGACCAAGTGGAAAATATTTGAGTTAGCCGATAAGCCGGGTTCTGTCTTGGACAATCATTCATCTAGGCATTACGTCACCGCAATGCTCAAGCGACCTACCCGAATCCAACGCGAGGCACGCCGAACGGACTCCTATTTGGTCTTGCTCCAGGTGGGGTTTACCATGCCATCACTGTTACCAATGACGCGGTGCGCTCTTACCGCACCCTTTCACCCTTACCGACTGAGTCGGCGGTCTGCTTTCTGCTGCACTTTCCGTAGGCTCACGCCCCCCAGGTATTACCTGGCACCTTGCCTCGAGGAGCCCGGACTTTCCTCTCCTGTAAAACAGCAGCGATTGCCTGGCTAACTCGTAAATAGTGTCTACACTTCTGACCTGCCGGTCAATTGACGGTATAACGTTCTTTTTGGAATTCCAGTAATTTCAGAGGTAAGCGCAGCCGCTTTTGAAGGTGGGAGTTCGCGAGCAAGCATAACAAGGAGTTTTTCTGTTTCAAGCTCACAACTAGATCGCTGTGTTTTTGAGGGCCCCAATACAACCACAAATTCTCCACGGATTCGATCAGGGTTATCAATAAACCAATTCTCGCATTGTCCCGCGGTGGTACGAATTAGTTGTTCATGTGTTTTTGTCAGTTCACGGGCGAATAGCACACTGCGTCCCACTGCTTTTGCGTCCAGACGTTTGGCCAAGTCCACAATTCGATGCGGAGCCTCGTAGATAATTAATGTACCCGCACAACCCAGTGCGGTCTCAAGCTCGTGATCTCGAGCACTGGATTTAGTTGTAAGGAACCCAAAGAAGTGTAAGGGCGCAGAAGGAAACCCACTTACAGATAAAGCTGCTGTTAATGCACATGGACCAGGAACAGGAATCACGGAATAACCGTATTCGATAACCCGTCTGACAACAAAAGTTCCTGGATCACTGATTGCCGGGGTTCCAGCGTCTGAAATAAGCGCGAGGGATTTACCTTTCTCGAGGGATTGAATAACTTTTTCAGTCTTGCCAGCCTCAGAATGAGAGTTAAACGATACCATACGCGTGAAAATCCCAACCGATTTTAAGATCTGCCGGCTTACCCGCGTATCCTCAGCTAAAATTACATCAACTCGAGATAAAACCTCCACAGCTCGTGGAGCGAGGTCACTCCTTTGACCAATCGGCATTGCGACAACGTAAAGCGCAGGTGGTAGAGTAGCGGACAAACTATCTTGTGACACTATGAGCACCGATTTGTTGTTACGCAATAAGCCTGCACGAAAACCTATCCTAAAAACAAGCGGTTTAGCAGCGCTTGTTTTGCTAGTTGGCTGTCAGCAACAAGTAAAGCCGCCAGTGGCTGAGATACCTATTACGGAAAAAATGCATGCATCGGTTCCTGAAAAGCAAGCAGCTACCGACGTCGCGATCGAGCCATCATTACCTGAGCAAGCAGCTACCGACGTCACGATCAAGCCATCATTACCTGAGCAAATCGATTGGAATCGTCGTTCGCGAGAGATCGCGCGGACAGAATTATCACCCTTCCTCCGCGAGCGAGCGACACAAATCAATAAGAAACTAAAGGTCGAGCCTCCGCCCACGATCCCGCCGAAATCGTCTCAAGATAAAATTGAGGCAGAGATCCCCATCGAAAATGCGCCCGCAATCCAACCTATTGGTGAGACATCGTCACCATTCATGTATGAGCCTCCAACTGCAATTCTCGAAAGGGATCCTGTTAAGATGGCGGCGAAATTGCTCTCAGAAAATCAACCTGAATCAGCAATTCTTATAATAAATGGAGTAGATCCTCGGACTCTATCAGCAAATCAGCGTGCTGACATATTACGAATCAAAGCAAGCGCTTACCGACTATTAAACATGGAAATTGCTGCCCTGCGATTCGATGCGGAAAGGCTAAGATATATCGAATCAGAAACTTTGGTCATCGCCACAACGGAAATTCTAGAAAAGCTAAAACAATTACCCGAAAGAATTCTCTTGGACTTGAGCATCGGCACTGACCTTCTTGCAGGCATGGCGCACGCTCTTCAGCTTAGAACAACGAGGAACTTAGATTCCGTCTCTCGATGGTTGCGAAAGCATCACAATCACCCACTGTTGAAAGCAAATCTTTCTGATTATGATTTCCTAACTGACGCTGAGCCACCTACGGACTTTGAAATCTCTGTACTCCTACCACTATCTGGCGATTTAGCGAACGCAGGACGGGCCATCCGTGATGGTATTTTATACGAGTATCACAGACATCGCCCAGACTTGGGGATCGCACTTACCATTATCGACAGTGAGTCCTCAACAGCAGACGCGCTTGCGCAGATGAGCCGATCTTCAGTCACTGAGTTCGTCATCGGACCCTTGCAAAAGGAGAGAGTCACATCATTTTTGCAGACACAACCCGACGTCCCAGTATTAGCACTTAATCGTGTACCCACCAATAAACTTGACTTGAAATCCCCTGTTTACAGTCTAAGTCTGGCTGTTGAAGACGACGCCAAGTCTGCGGTGAATCAGATTGCACGAGAAATGGATCTACCACGGATAGTTGTGTTTCATTACGACTCAACTCTTGGAGCGCGCACCGCCGAAGCAGCTCATAACCAAATAGAGATTGTAGGAGGGTCAACTGCAGGTACTTTCGTTTTGGATCAAAAGAAACCGGAAATAGCAATAACTAAAGCATTTGGTATTTCAGATAGCAATGATCGGCGCCGCAAGCTCTCCAAAATATTAGGCCTCCAGCTAGAGCATACGCCACGGATTCGCCAAGACATGTCGGCAGTTATAGTCCATACAGATCCTAAACGTGCGCAGCAAATACGACCTCTGCTCGATTTTTACTATCTCGAAGATACTAAGGTTTATCTAATCGGCGCCTACAGGCCCGATATCTCAGCTATTGCGGAAGATCTCAAAAATACAAACATAATAGTGACGCCCTGGGATTTAGGAACAACAGCAAAAGATGAAATGATTTCGAGGCAATATGCGCAAGGTGTATTTGGCTCGCTAGTAGCCATCGGCGTTGATGCAATGCGAATGGCTATACAACTTGGATTCGGTGGATCCACCTCTTTCCACGGAGAGACAGGCTATTTAACTCTTGGCGCAGACTCTCTCATTCATCGGCAACTCTCAAATGTCCGGATCTCGAAAAATCAGGAGATCAGTATTGATCTTTGGAAGCCACTCCCATCACTTCTTCAATCGGACTTATCACATGCCGAGTAACGAAATCTTAAAGGAGCGCATAGCGATACGTATCGCAAAGGCAACAGATATCCTTCACAAAAGCTCGAGTCTCATACCACAAATAGTGACAGCAGGGCAGCAACTCACAGATTGCATCTTGAATGACGGAAAAATTCTTGTCCTCGGAAATGGTTCAACGGCTTTTATTGGGCAAATTTTTGCATCACACCTCATGTATCGTTTCGAACGAGACAGGCCAGGGCTTCCTGCCATTTCGTTGAATGCAAATGCTACTATGATCAGCTCACCTAACGACGAATCGAGTTCTGAACAATATTCGCGGCAGATAAAAGCACTTGGTAAGACAAGCGACTGCTTGATTGTAATATCAAGTGCTGAGACCGACGCGAGTTTTATGCAAGCAGTTAATGCTGCCCATGAACAAGAACTTCGTGTTATAGCTCTAACCGGTGGTGACGGTGGCGAGATATCCACATTATTGAATTACGGAGACATCGAGATTCGAGTAGACTCCGACTATCCTCCGACGGTTAGAGAGCACCACTTGATGCTTATTCACTGTTTGAATGACCTAATCGATCTGCAAATTTTTGGCTAAAGAAAGGAGTTAATAATGCGTATTACCGCGAGTCTTGCAATGCTTTTACTGGGTCTGATGATGGGATGTGCAACAGTAATCGATTCGACCATGTCAGAACCAATTTTGGATAACCGCGGTAGTCGGACTGCTGGGCAATTTATCGATGACGAAACGGCTGAGGTAACAATCGCTGTCAATCTTAAAAAAGCATCACAAGAGCTTAAATTGAGTAACATTAACGTAAAGGTTTACAACGGTGTTGCTCTGGTCGCAGGGCAAGTGCCATCGGAAAATGCCAGACAAATTGCCGAAAAAGTCGCCACTCAACATCGCGGTATTGTTCGCGTAATTAATCAACTAGAGATCGCGGGCAAAGCAACCGTCATTTCTGAAATAAACGACCTGACTATTTCAACCCAAGTCAAAGCTTTGATCCTAAGAGACCTCGGACGCGATGTCTATCAGAGAACCCTGACCACAACAGAGAATAGTATCGTTTACATAATGGGATTCGTCTCAAAAACTGAGGCTGCCGCCGTCGAAAACTTAGTCAGTTCAGTCCGTGGCGTAAAGCGAATCGTGAGGGTATTCGAGTACATCGACTAATCGTCAGATTTGACTATACGAAGATCGGGTCGATTACGTTTAGTTGAATCCGCCTCCGTCGAACTATCATCTTTGTTGCTGTCGAGACTCTGCGTTTCCACTGAACCTTTAGGTGGCTCTGGCACACCACCAGGTTCTTGGCCAAAGGCCATCCCAAGACCAGACTCTTGCCCGTAAATCGCGGTAACAGATCCGTAAGGCAGAACAATATCAGTGGGAATACCGTCAAAGCGCGTTTGAAATACCACCGCAAATTCCGCCATCGACCAACCATTCAATGCTCGCGGAGCCAGATTCAAAACTATCTGTCCGTCTTTAACGTGGCTTTCGGGGACCTCTACTCCCGGATACAAACAATCGACGATAACGAAAGGATCTTCGCCTCCCTCGACAATCCAGTCGTAAAGAGCACGTAACAAATACGAGCGCGAGGATCCAAGGGCCATTTAACTACGTGGCATTTCACGCTCGGCTTCAGATAGACTCGCCTGAAACGCGTCACGGTTGAAGATACGATATTGATAATCTTGGAGACCACGGGTCTGTTTAATTGGTAGCTCGATACCCAAATACGGCAATCGCCAGAGGATGGGGGCAAAAGTACAATCAACCAAAGAAAATTCCTCACTCATGAAATAAGGCATTTCTTCAAAAATTGGAGCTACCGCAACCAACTGCTCTTTCAGTTCTTTTGCGGCGGAAGGAGATCGCTTGTTGTTGCGCCTTGCCAGCTCAATAGTGCGAATCAATCCAGCCCACTCATTTTCAATCCGATGTAAAAACATCCGCGCGTTAGCCCGTGCTACTGGATAGACCGGAAGCAATGGGGGGTGGGGAAATCTTTCATCGAGATATTCCATAGTAATATTCGGGTCAAATAATACTAGATCGCGATCTACCAACGTTGGAAGATTATTATACGGATTGATCTCTGACACCTCTTCCGGAATATGGTCAGGATCACAATCAACGATATCGACCGTCACACCCTTTTCTGCAAGTACGATCCGTACACGATGTGAGAGGTGATCAGTTGGATCAGAGAAAAAGGTCGTTGTGGAACGTTTAGAAACAAGTGACATGTTTATTTTCATCTCCGTAAGACAGACAAAACAGTCGGCGGCAGCCGGCTGTTGATATCTATGGGGCTCGATTGGGCTTATTGCACGTCCTTCCAATACTCTCGCTTCAACAAGTACGCAAACACGAAGAACAGCATGAGAAACAATAGGACATAAATACCAATATTGTGAGCCCTAGCTTTAGTTGGCTCCCCGACGTACTCCAAGAAGTTTACCAGATCATATATCAAACTGTCGTATTCAGCTGCCGATAGCTGCGCTGTACCCTCAACTACCTCTAAACGGCCGCACTGACTCTCGGTAAGCGTCTGTCCTGAACCTGAATCCGGCCCAGCGATCGGGTTATCGCCACTTGTTAACTCTTCACACACGACACGCTGCCGGCCTTGAAGTGGCTCGAGTACATGCGGCATTCCAACTTTCGGAAACACCTTGTTGTTAACACCAAGTGGACGTGTCGGGTCAACGTAGAATGTCTTCATGTATGTATACACCCAATCGGGTGATCGCTTACGAGCAACTAAAGTCAAATCAGGTGGCGGCGCTCCAAACCATTCCGCCGCCGCCTTCGGAGGCATGGCGATGCTCCCTAAATCACCAATCTTCTTATCGTTTGGAACAATCGCCTGAACCATGATTTCCGGGTCAATCCCTAAATCAGCAGCTGTTCGCTCATAACGCTGGTATTCAAGTGAGTGGCAACCCATACAATAGTGGCTGTATGTTGCGAGGCCTCGCTGCAATGACTCTTTGTCTTTGTAGTTCGGCTCAATTTGTTCTAGCGGGTAAGTCGATCCCCCGGCAGCAAATGTTAGTGATGAGACAAATACTAAAATTAGAACAAGCGCTAACTTCATTTAGTCACTCTCGTTGGAACTACCTCTGTCGACTCCCAGCGGGTATACCAAGGCATTGCAAGGAAAAATAGGAAGTAAATCGCGGTTCCTAACTGGGCAAGCGCTGTGCGCATTGGCGTTGATGGTAGCGCACCTAAAATTCCGAGTGTCACAAAAGAAATCGCAAACAGCACCAGCATCACCTTTGAGAGGTTCCCTTTATAACGAATGGAACGCACAGCGCTGCGATCGAGCCAAGGCAACACGAACAGAATCGCTATTGCAGCGCCCATCACGACGACGCCCCAGAATTTAGCGTCTAGACCGAACATTGGAAAAGTAATCGCGCGTAACATTGCGTAGAACGGAGTAAAATACCAAACGGGTGCGATGTGCTCAGGTGTCTTCAAGGCATTCGCAGGTTCAAAATTTGCATGTTCAAGGAAGTATCCGCCCATTTCTGGGAAGAAAAAAATCACCACGCTGAAAACGAACAGAAATACAGCAAGGCCCACAGTATCTTTGACGGTGTAGTATGGGTGAAACGCTATACCGTCGAGTGGTTTGCCACCCTTATCCTTCAGGTCTTTGATGTCAATCCCATCCGGATTATTCGAACCAACCTCGTGCAGCGCCAAAATGTGCAGAACAACAAGGCCCGCAATTACTAGAGGAAGTGCAATCACGTGTAATGCGAAGAAGCGGTTGAGCGTAATTCCGCTAATAAGATAATCACCGCGGATCCATTGAGCCAAGTCAGCACCAATTAATGGGATCGCAGAGAACAGAGACACGATGACCTGAGCACCCCAATAGGACATCTGTCCCCAAGGCAGTAAATATCCCATGAACGCTTCGGCCATAAGCAACAGGTAAATCGCCATCCCGAAAATCCAAATTAATTCACGAGGCTTCTGATATGAGCCATACATAATTCCACGGAGCATGTGCAAATACACCACGATAAAAAAGGCCGAGGCGCCGGTCGAGTGCATGTAACGGATTAACCAGCCCATCTCAACGTCTCGCATGATGTACTCCACCGATGCAAACGCTCCCTCTGCGCTCGGCTCGTAACTCATCGTCAGCCAAATGCCTGTCAGGATCTGATTGATCAAAACAATTAATGCCAGCGATCCGAAGAAGTACCAAATGTTAAAGTTCTTAGGCGCCCAATATTGCGCAAGGTGTGTATTCCATGCATCCACGATGGATAAACGCTGGTCAACCCAGCCAATCAAGCCCGTCGCCTCAGTTTTACGCAAGCCCATTACGCAGTCTCCTCGTCGACACCGATTATCAGAACGTTATCACTTTCATACGAGTGCGGCGGAACCACCAGATTTGTAGGGGCGGGAACACTCTTATAAACGCGTCCAGCCAAGTCAAATGACGAGCCATGGCATGGACAGAAATATCCCCCGAGCCAGTTATCGCCGAGATCAGAGGCACCTACTTCGGGGCGGAATTGAGGTGAACATCCAAGATGCGTACAAATCCCAACAAGTACTGCAATCTCAGGGTTGATGGAGCGTTCTTCGTTAGTAGCATACGAAGGCTGTTGGGGCTTCTCACTTTTCGGATCTGCAACTCTATCTGTATTGGCCTTCAAGCTCTCAAGCATTTCTGGG
>Ga0160422_10002041_pt1 | contig 12670 bp, 17 predicted proteins | sample Fk160mmetaG_FD_108192 | JGI IMG/M metagenome (GOLD analysis project Ga0160422, IMG submission 108192) | Marine microbial communities from the Central Pacific Ocean - Fk160115 60m metaG | ecosystem: Environmental > Aquatic > Marine > Oceanic > Photic zone | place: The Central Pacific Ocean...
AGGAGACTTTCCTCCAAAAATAAAAATATCTCCGAAAAGAATGCTCTTCATGAAAAGAGAAATAGATGAATGGATTAAAAGTAAAAAAATCAACAACTAAATTCCCAAAAAAATAAAGGGGCATGTGTTTGCCCCTTTCGAGTCTCAAACTTCTTTTCCTAAATCGGTGGTGCTTTGAAGTTCCCCTGAATCGTGTATCCTCTACTCTCATCAATTAGAGAAATATATTGCTGAGAACCATAATGCATTATTTCTTGAGCAAAAACACTCTACAAATCCAATTCAAATCGAGCGACAATATAAAAAAGATCTTGGAGGACTTATGAAACTAACTACTCCTTTCACAATTCTTAATCGAAAATTCAATGAGATGGATTTTATAAGAAATGCAATAAAATCAAAAGAAAAATATGCAACTGAAAGATTACATGATGACTATAGAAAAAAATTTCAAATCTGATCCTTGAGCGATGTATTGTGAAGAAGAATCTCCAACTATAATCAATGGATATATTTAGTTTATTCGAAAGATTTAAATTAGTAGAAGTTAATTATTTTATATAAGAACTTGATTTTATATCATTAATAAATACTGAATCTGGTGATTTTTTAGTTGCGACAATATACGCCATATATTTTGTTTTAATCCCATAAGAGTGACCCATACTTTTTGTTATTTGACCATTGTCTCTTACACTTGTAATTCCTTCATTTAAATATTGTTCTTCAGTTAGATCAATCACATAATTTCTACATTTAGATTCTAACCACCAGTGATAATCCCTCATGTTTTTATCAAGAGGGCATAAGACTTTATATAAATCAAAATTTTTATGGAAAAATCTATGCATAACTCCTGAGACCAAATAACTCCATCCTCTGGTTAAATTATCTTTGCTTCTATTTGGGGGACATTCTCCATTTGTGTATTTTTTACCAATATCTATTTGACTAAGTTCTGACATTGCTCTATCAGAAATATTTAAACCCATCGGTCTTATAAATATATCTAAAATTGATTCAGATATTGAGTGAATATTTTTAATTGAGGCAGGAGTTGTTAAATCTCCTTTAATGTATTTTTCTTTAGGGGTAAAAAGCTTCGTATTTTTTAAAACTTTATTATTTTGAACTAATTTACCCTTTATTGATGTAATAAATAAGTGCATTTATAAATTATAATATTAATTTCTAAAATTTAGATTTATTAATTGTCTTAATGATGAAAGTTAAAATTTAAGATATATGGGATAATTAAAGAGTAGAGATTCAGGAGGCTTTATGAAACTTACTACTCCCTTCAATGCTCTTAGAAATGCAACTTCAGATATGTGGAGAATGCATGATTTTAATTACAAATTACCGAAAGAGGCAAAGCAAGATTTCTGGAAAAAAGAATGTATAGATCATACAACAAGTTCTCATTGCAAATTTTACTAAAGAAAATATAAATTTAAGATATTAAAAAGACCATTTTGAGGGCTATTTATTTAATAGGATATTCTTATATAAAATTAAAAATGCCTTCTAAGAATTCAATATCTAAATATGATTGGCAATACATAATCAGTGGATTTTTTTTAATCTCACTTTTTATTTGTACAGATTTAATTAGAGTTTTTGATAAAGAATTTTTTTACTATGTACCTAGATTAATTAGTAATCAACCTTATAGAATTTTCACATCAATTCTAGTACATGCAGATTTAAATCATTTGTTAAGTAATCTTGGAGGAATAATTATCACAAGATATTTTTTGATGAGACTTGGAATTAAAAGCAGATTTTTTTATTTCAAATTTATTTTAATTTGTTCTTTTTTAAATTTTCTTATTATCTGGGTTTATGAAAAGACCTTATCATATTTTTTTAATATCTCTCAGAATTATGCCGCTTTAGGATTTAGTGGAATAATTTATGCTTTATTTGGATTTTTACTATTAAGTTCTTTTTATGGAAAAAATTATTTTTTAGGTAAACAAATTAGGTTGAAGTCTAATTTTGAAATTCAGAAAATGTCAAAGACAATATGTCTTATAGGATTGATTTGCTCTTTCCTACCAGGAGTAAGTTTATTGGGTCATATAAGTGGATTTATATCTGGATGTTTTTTATTCTTAATCTAAATAAGATTAATTATTCTTTGATAACGTAATTTTGTAGTGTTCTAGATATCCAATTATTTTTTCTCTTTACTATTTAATATTTCAATTTTTATATCAAAAGTAACTACTACTCCAATACTTATTAGCAATAATCCAAGTGCAATTTGAGGTGAAGGTAAAACCATGTAAAAGTTATTTTAAGTCACTCTATCGAATCTATTCATAGATTAATGAAAGATTGAGTAATATTAACTTTAAATAAATCAGCATATTTAAGAATGGCAAAAGTAGAAAATGACCTTGATATCTATTACGCAGTTGGCAATGCGAATACTCATCGACAAGAGAATGAAATTTCAGTAATTATTAATAAAAGGAATTCTGCAGGGTGGAAATTGATATCAACATCCACAGCAATTGTGGATACTAAAAATAATTTCTCAAATATTTATTTGTTTTGGGAAAAGAGATAATACATGGATTATTATCAGATTCATTCAGGCACCAGAGCGAAATATCAATCCCACTATCGCTAGGGGAGCTTTTTAACTAAAAAAATCAGACAAACAGATCTCAGGATCTGTTTTTTTTGAGCAAATACTTGATTTTTAGAAAATAGCTTTAGCCACAAGGCCCAAACTATACTTAGTTTTTTGCATTTTTTAATATTATTGTGTTCAAATAGAATCTCTAAGTGTATAGACTTTTTTTTAATCTTTCATAGCACTTTATAATAAAGAAATCATTAAACAAGATATGTTTAGTACCTAATAATTTAAATTTTGCATTTCTTAAAATTATTTTTTTAAAAGGTGTGATTGATTAATTATTAAAATTTTCAATTAATTCTTTGGTTGTATAAATTCCTATAAATGGCGCTGTAACTTCTTTAAGAACGCCTGAAGTTCTTCCTAAAATACTATTTTTAACAGATATCAAATCTCCCTGTCTTATAAAAGGATTTCTTTTGGAACCTCTTTTTGCTCTTGCAGAGTATGAAATATTTTTCTTTACAAGTGTTCCATCTGCTTCGTATCTAATTAACAGTATCTTTCCAGATAAAGGTTTGATTGGCCCTGTTAAATCAATCGCATCCGATAATGTAGATTCTAAAGGTAATTTTATATTTCCAGGATTTTCAATTTGACCATAAATATTTACTGTTATAAATTTTGGAGAAAGGCCACTTAAAATAGATTTTGGGATTTGTTTTGCAGAAGGTTGACTTAATTTTGGAATAAATATAATATCTCCATCAAATATACGTAAATCATTAGTATCATCATATTCATTCAAATATGAATTTAGGTTAATAAAAGCTCTTTTTTTGCCTCCACCTTTACCAATAGGTATATCCCGGATAATTTCTATTCTAGATAAATTAGTAGAGGAAGTTATACCACCTGCTTTACGAATAACATCAGAAATAGTAGTTATATTTTCACTAGTTCTTTTGATATTTATAGAATTATTTGTTGCTTTATTACGTGATATTATCTTGCTCTCATCATTTGTTTTCTGAGCCTTATATATACCAGAATCATCATCATCATCTTTTTTAAAATTGAGGAATGAGCCAGATCTATACGAAGGGAATTTGTATAAGCCTGGGTATCTAACCTCTCCTTGGACTAATACTCGCAAACTCTTAAATTCAGCAATCCTAATTTTTATTACTGGTTTAATAAGAAATTCTAAATATCTTATTTCTAATAATTTTTTTAATTCGGAAATAGTTAACCCTCTTACATAAGTTTCATCCAATCTTGGTAATAATATTTCACCTTCTGCATTAACTTTATATGTATTAGTAAATTCTTCAACAGGATAAAACTCAATAAATAATGAATCATTTGTATCTATTATATAGTCTTCTAACTCTTTTTTAGACTCTAAATAATCTAATTCAGGTTTATTGATTTTTTCTAAATTTGAATTATTACTTTCTGCTTTGGATAAATCAAAAATAAAAAAAGATATTAAAAAACAACCAATTAAAAAGATTTTTGAATTCTTTTTAAAGGAAAATAATCTTATAAATTTATTCTCAAGTACTCTTTGCAAACTGATGATTAGCTAGTAGGAGGTATATAATCTTATTCTACTATTAATCTTGTAATTTGATAATAAATTGCTAATAAGGATGATTTTTAGGAAATTTTTCTGAATTATATTTTACTTTCTAATAACTGTTATATAAAGTATATCCCGTACGATAATTTAAATATATTCATCAGTTTTTGTTATGTGTCTTTTGCATCAAGACATAAAACAAGTATCAGATTGTAAGATTTTTTTATAGTAATAATGCAATATTTAAATTGCAAATTTTTCTTTAATTTCATTTAATATTAAAAATCAATATCATTAAATTTTTTATTGAGGATGGTGAAAAGAGTAATTGATTTTACTATATCTATAAGATTCTTCTAATATTTTTTCTCCATTTTTTTGATTTTTAGATTGTTGTTAATCAGGTAATAATATTTTGTGACTCTCACTATTATATTTATTGATTTAATGGTATTAGATATGAAAGCTATTTCAAAAGATCTTTAAATATTGAGGGAAATTAATTATAAGATTCGAAATGAAAATATATAAGATCCTTTTATTTTTTACTTAGAGTTATATTTTTATGAGTTAAAAAATTAATCTATGTCAAAGCTAAAAAGAGATATTAAGGGTAGAGAATATATTTTCTGCAAAGAAAAAAACGTGATGGAGTATGCCTGTTGCAATTTATGGATTAAAGAAAAAATATTATCTTTTAATAAGTATGAAGGCGCAGCTATAGAAATATTTAACAAAGAAGTAACTAACTATTTTACTTTTACGCCTCAATTTGGAAGGTTTGAGGGATTCACAGATCTTTTTAATTATATAGAATTTTGGTTAAAAGAAAATGAGATTATTTTTACTTCAGTTTATGTGAGTATTTGTGAATTAAGTGCTCTGAGTTTTAAGATAGATTTAGATACTATGGAACTAGGCGAAGAAAATGAAAGAATTATTGGAAGTGAATGTTTTACCTATAGATATATAGAAAAAGAGAAGGTATTTTTTGATCAAGATAAAAATAAGGATGTTTCTGCGAAAGAATGGGGATGGTATGAAGTTTCTTGTGAAGAAGAATATGAATATGAGGATATTGATCCACAATTTTAATTTTTGTTTATTTTGTATTAAATAATATCTTATCAAAATGTATCTTTGAATAATTTAAGTATTTATTTGTTAATCAAAAATTTTTTCATTGTGTAATAAAAGATATTTTTTCTAAAGGCCCTTTTCCCCTAATGTTATAACAATCTTATAATCTAAAATATTTTATTAATTAATCAGAAATTAATGCCTTAGTAGCGCAAATTGATATTTCTAATTTATCTTAACATCCAATTACTAAGTCATTATTTATATAAAATACTTTTGTAAATCGTTATTAATCTATAAAAGATTAATATTCTTTAATGCATTGAAGATTTAATGATTGACCTAAAAAGAAATAGCAAAAAGGAACCTATTAAGGCAACTGGTTTAAGATCGAGAATCTCATCTTGTTATTCTCCTAATCAAAAAGAAGATTTTAAAATTAGTAGAGGAAAATTTTCTAATTTTTTAACTTGTAAGAGATGTTTTTACTTGGATAGAGTGAAAGGTTTAGATCCTCCAGGGACCCCTGGATGGACTTTGAATGAAACAACAGATTTTTTATTAAAAAAGGAATTCGATTATTGCCGAGAGAGACAAATTCCTCATCGATTATTTATCGAAAATCAATTATTGAATGTAATACCTTTTGATCATCCAGAAATTGATAATTGGAGGGATTCTCTCCATAAAGGACTAATACTTCGTTATAAAGATACAAATATTATTTTAACTGGAGGTGTAGATGATATTTGGCAGCACAATATTTCAAAGCAATTAATTATTGTCGATTATAAATCACAGGCAAAACTGGGAAGACTAGACAAACAAGATTATCTTGAGGATCCTTATCATGAGGCATATAAAATTCAAATGGATTTTTATGCTTACCTTCTGTCGGGGATGGGGTTTGATGTCAATCAAACATCTTATTTCTTAGTTTGTAATGCAAAGAGAGATGATCAAGAATTTAATAAAAGAATGAATTTTGACGAATATTTAGTACCTTATAATTGGAATATTGATTGGATTGATAATAAAATTGATGAAATGGTTAACTTAATGAATTGTAGTCAAGTCCCAGAACAGAATCCATCTTGCAAAAACTGTGCTTATTCAGAACAATACGCCAAAATTATTAGTAATAAATTTAATGAAGATAAAGTAGAAATTCAAGGCAGTCTTTTTTAGGAAAATTAATTACTAAAAAATTTATTTCCATTTTATTTCATCCCACCATTCTCTAACTTTTGAAGTGCTGCCATACCAATTCTTTCCAAAAATCCCTCCATGTACTGTATTGGTAACAATAATCTGTTGTGAATTTTTTAAAAGTGATGAGGATAATGGAACTAAACCATCTCCACTTTCATTTTTATCTCCAGAAATTGATTTATATGAATTTCTCGCAATAAGTTTAGTTAAAAGAGAAGTTTGTTTTGAATTGATTTCTACTTTACCTCCAGTAGAAACATAATTAATATTTTTATAAAAATTTCCTGGATATTTTTCATCTACAAAACTTCTTAACTTAGTTGCTTTAACCGCTTGATGTGGACTTCCTAATGTAATTAAATTTCTGGTGGTAGATTTTCCGTTATAGATTGTGTCCTTAAATGGTTCACTTGCAAGGTAAAGTCTCAACATAATGCCTCCTGAACTATGTCCGATTAGATCAATTTTTTTTGCTTTAGTTTTATTCAATACGAAAGTAACCATTTTTTTGACTTTATTCAAAATAGTTATCCATCCTTCTGCTGAATTACTTTTAAACCAATCTCCTCTTGTTACATCTACCACATATACTTTCCTATCAGAAATATTTTCAATAGTAGTTTTAAGAGGATTATAAGCTTCCGAAGTTATTAGAAAACCACCGAGTATAATTATTGGATTTTTAATCTTCTTCACAGAAAATATAAACTAACAAGATCTACAAGGATTATAAAGAAATAAATGATTTTGTCTTTTTATTTTCACAATACAGAATGAAGCGATTTAAATAAACTTAACCCTCAGGAAAAATTACTTCAATACTGAATGGATGTATGCAGACGTGCCTTAGTTTTTTGTCTAAAATTAAATAAAATAATCTCATTGTGTATTAGAGGGATTTAATGATTGATAAGAAAATAACTCTCATCATTGGTAATGATATTTATAATCAAAATCCAAGATTATTTGATCATTTCAAATGTCACGAATATGATGCATTCTTTATTGATGAATTTGGTTCAAAACGAAATATGGAATATTGGTCTGGGGATAAATTTTTTGGTAATTATATGGAAATACTTTATTTCTTTGGAATCGAAGAAGAAGAAGAAGAAGAGAGCTCTAAGTGTAAAGATTTAAAAATTTGGTTTAAGGAATATAGGACATTAAATGAAAAGGAGAAAAATTTTTGGATTGAGACTGCAGAAGATTTTGGATATCCTAAACAGATCAAAATAAATACCTCTTTCGGAGAAGTGAAAGATTTTGAATATGATGAATTAAAAGATTTATAATAGACAAAATTCAAGCGTTTTTTAAAATCTTTTTTGTAAATAAATTATACTAATTAAAATCAAAATATCCTTATATATTCTAATAAGAATTAAGTTATTGAGTTTCTAAATTAATCGCAGTAAATCAAACAAGAATTATTCGTTGGATGTTCTGAGCATTCTTGATCCCAGTAATTTTGATTCATGCAATTATCAGCTGTTTTTTTAAGATGTATTTTTTGATTGTTGAATGCATTTAAGAATCTGGGAAGGATTTTGAGTGGAGTAGCTAGTTTCATAAGACCTCCTTAATATTGCTCTAACTTCATTATCTACCAGATAATCAATAATTAATATAGTTGTTTATGCTTAAGTAATTCATCCTTAAATATTTTTAAAAGATGCTCTACTAATCTAATGATTGAAGAAGTAAAAAATCATATTATTATCTATACCAAAGCAGAGCTTTATTATTACAAATTTCTGCTCAGAGAATCATCATTTTTAAGTCTATTAAAAATGCATTTGCTATGAATTACTAATCCTTTGTAATCAAGCAAATTTAATTCTTTTTTCCATAAATCGATATTAATAGGGCTTTTAGAATTATTTGAAATATAAAAAATTACTTCTTTGCTGTTGTGTAAGATTATATTTGGTGGAGAATTATGTTCCATAATGTTTGTTTGAAAATTAATTAATAAATTAAAGTCTTTTCTTAAAATAAATATTAATATTAATATTTAATATTTTAGTTTAAATTCATAGATTTATGTTTTTATATTAATTGAAGAAGTTTTATTAAGAAAATTTTAAGAAAATCATCTCATATTGGATTGATTAATAAAAATTTGCCTTCATCAAGTAATTCATTGCTTCGAGTTTGATAAATGTCTCATACAGTATTTGTTAATTCAGGACTAATCCCCCGTCTACTATAAGATTTTGTCCTGTTATGGCTCTTGACCAAGGAGAAGCAAAGAATAGCACTGCATCTGAAAAATCATCAGTGGTTGTTACTCTTCTGAGAGGAGTAATACTTTTTATATAATCAAAAACCTCTTGAGGGGTGCCTTTACTAGCATCTGTTATCTTTAATAGTCCCCCTGAAATCATATTTACAGTTATGTTGAATTGTCCTAAATCTATCGCAGCAGTTCTTGTTATTGATAGCAATCCGCCTTTCGCAGCAGTGTAATCATGATAGGGAACTACAGGATTTTGAAATAAATTTGTTCCTATTGTTATAACTCTTCCGAAGTTGTTTTTTCTCATATTTGGTGCAAAGGTATTTAGTAAATTTAAAAACCCTTTTTGAGTTGTTTCAATTTGATTTTGGAAATCTTGCCAATCTATTTCATCAATTTTTTTTCTTTTTTCTCCGTTAAATTTATAATCATTAATTGCATTATGAACAATTGTATTAATAATAATTTTCTGATCTGACAATTCTTTATTCATTTGCAGTACTTCTTCTTTATTTCTAATATCTCCTTTAATTAAGATCGCTTTATCTCCAAGGGATTCACGCAAGTTTTTAGCACTCTTGTATGATTTTCTATAATTTATTATTACTCTTGCACCTTCTCTATGAAAAGATTTTGATATTGAGGAACCTAATCCTCTGCCAGCTCCTGTAATGAGTACAGTTTGTTCGTTAATTGGTAAATTCATGTAATTTAAACCTTTATTAAATTCTAATTAGCCAAGCTAAAATTAATCATCCGATCTTTATTTTATTATTTGAATATAAGGTATTTATAGTGTTCTAATTAAAATGGTTTTTAGAACAACTTAATTTTTTAAAAGATTATTGCATTTGCAAGTAAAATTTGCATTTTACTACTTTATTTCAAATATGACATGTTATTTTATGTTATTATTAGAACAGTATTTATTATATTTAAAATAACAATTACAAAATTTTATTCAAAAGTTATTATTTTGTCCAAATTCACTTTTTAAAAATGTACTTAAGTTAAAAATATTTATATATTTTTTGAATATGGTTATTCCCCTTAATTAAGCCTAAGTTCATTTTTGATGATGTGTTATCACTTAATAGCCTTATGAGGATTATCCTCTGTTATATTTGAAGTATTGATTAAATCAATAAAAAAATATTTTTAGTAAATACCAATTTTCCTCTGAATTTATAGCAATAACTAAACACTATTTTCCTTATTAATATTAATTTTTCAAAGCGAGTTTAAATACATTATTATGTATATTAAATTATTTAAATTCTTAAAAAACATTCAAATAATTTAGTTTATAGAAAAATCTATTGAATAAATAATTATGAATATCAATTCTTCTTCTTTAGATGAAAATATGAAGAATTTTCAAGAATATGTGTTTTCTTTCTACGGAGAAGGGGGTATTGAAGATATTGGAGCATCTAAAGAACAAATATATCAAGCCACTTTAAAAGTCTTCGAATACTGTTTGGATTCTGGTGAATCTGATATTCAAGGCCCATTCACATCAGATTTAAATTTAATAAAGGAGATACTTGTTAATGAATTTAAGTTAAAGTAACTCATATTATTTGTAATTTTAGTTTTTCAAATATATCTATGAGATTTTTTGAAAGGCATTTTATACTTCTATGAGAGATTCTCGCTATTGAAACCTTCAACCAATTTATATTAATTGCTTAAAAATGTATTTACAGCAGAAAAATAATTTATACGTTCTTTTGATGGTCGTGAAATTTATCAACTGTCACATGTGACAGTTTAACTAGGTAAACATTATTCATTCACACTAATAAATTAATTGAGCTATTATATAGAGGTGTGTAGGAGAAGGTGATTTTTCAGTGGAAACAAGGTAACACTTGATTAATCATCTAATAAAGACCCATTATGGGTCTTTTTTTTTAAATTAATTAATTTAATCTTCCCACATATCAAGTTTTTTATCTTCACCTTTAACTTCGGTGGTAGGTTTTTTTTCTTCAATATCAATATTAGTGAGTTCATTATTTTTAGATCTCATCTTAATTTGTAAATCTTGTATTGTATTTTCGAATTCATCTTTAAAAAAATCTTCCATCTCTTTCCAAGCTTCTAATTCTTCATCATTTCCGATAGTATTTTTAATTTGAAGTGAAATATTTTCAGAAGCAAAATCTATTAAATCACTGTTACTCATGCTTTTAACTTTTTGATCTATGTACATATCTTTTAATAGTTCAAGTTCTTTGCTGGATAAATCTGAGTAATTAATTTTTTTCTTTGCCATGTTTTCTTGATTTATATCTTTATAAGATAAATATTTTTATATTCAGAAGGAATTAATCTTAATTTTCTCAAACAATAAACGAAAGAGTTATTCATTAAAAAAAATCATTAATATCATGTAATTAATTTCATTTAGTAAAAAATAAGAGAAAAAATTTAAAAAAAATATTGTAAATTATTAAGCAAAAGTTAAAAAAAATGGAAGAATTTGTGAAGTTTCTTTAGCTTTCGATTGGCGTAATTATGCTAAAACTACTGCTATTATTGAGATCTTTAAGTTTAATGACTTTATTTGGTTTTTAGGCATTATCTGCAATAAATAAAAATTATTGAGAGAATATTAAAAATTAATTTTTGTAATCAATATGAAAACTACCATTCTTTTAATTGAAGACGATCGCGATATGCGCGATTTAGTTTCGGGTCATCTTGAGCACTCTGGTTTTGATGTTTTAAAGACCGATGATGGAATCAAAGGTCAAGCTTTAGCTCTGCAATACTCTCCAGATATTATTTTGTTGGATTTAATGCTCCCAAATGTAGATGGGCTTACACTATGTCAAAGATTGAGAAGAGACGATAGAACATCAAGTATCCCTATATTAATGATTACAGCCCTAGGTGGACTAAAAGACAAGGTTACTGGTTTTAATTCAGGAGCCGATGATTATATTACAAAGCCTTTTGATCTAGAAGAACTTCACGTACGTATAAAGGCTTTATTAAGAAGAACTAATAGAGCTGTGTTAAATTCTACAAATCAACAAGAAATACTCAATTACGGTCCACTTACCCTAGTTCCAGAAAGGTTTGAAGTGATTTGGTTTAACTCTCCTGTTAGACTCACGCATTTAGAATTCGAACTATTACATTGCCTACTACAGAGACATGGACAAACAGTCTCCCCTTCTTTGATTTTGAAGGAAGTTTGGGGTTATGAACCGGACGATGATATTGAAACTATAAGAGTTCACGTTAGGCATTTGAGAACGAAACTAGAGCCAGATCCAAGGAAACCACAATTTATTAAAACTGTTTATGGAGCAGGATATTGTCTAGAACTTCCCACAGGTAACCAAGTTGATGTTGCTAGAGATGAATTTATCAGTTCAAGAGAGTCAAATTTAATAAATACTTAACTATGAACCTTTAAGTTTTACTTTTAATAAACCGACTTCCCAAGAAATTCTTGGTTGTGTATTTGAATTAATATTATTTTTGATACCTTCAAGAATGTCTGCATACTGTTTATTTTTTGTTTTTTTCCACCAATTCCTCTGCATGTAGTTCAAAAGGAATTCTTGTTGGTTTAAATCAAGTTCACTTGTAATATGTTTAGCTAAAAATAATATATTTTCATAATTTTCAAGTGGATATTTAATATCATGTTTTATGTTTTCAGGTATTTGATTCCAAATTTCTAAATTATCAAATAGTTTTCCTGGAGAACCATTTGATATGAAAATCAAGTTTTCTAAAATTTCACTATCTGATAAAAGATCAGTAGTATTATATTTTGATTGCTCAAGTAATTGTTTTAATTCTTGATAAGAAGATGGCTTAAATCTTATTGTTTGACATCTTGAGATAATTGTATCTAGTAATAAATTTAATCTTGAAGTTAATAAAATAAAAACTCCATTTGTTGGTTCTTCTAAAGTTTTTAATAAACAGTTGG
>Ga0160422_10002042_pt1 | contig 12666 bp, 11 predicted proteins | sample Fk160mmetaG_FD_108192 | JGI IMG/M metagenome (GOLD analysis project Ga0160422, IMG submission 108192) | Marine microbial communities from the Central Pacific Ocean - Fk160115 60m metaG | ecosystem: Environmental > Aquatic > Marine > Oceanic > Photic zone | place: The Central Pacific Ocean...
GAAAAAATTTAAGAAATAGTTTAGCCTCACTAAATGAAACTTTTGAAATTATGACACAAACTATGACTAAAATTGATAGTATCGTTATTAAAAATGACGATAGATTAACTAGAATTATTATGAATTTAGAGTCAATTACAAAAAATTTAGAAGAAGGTAACGAAGACATAAAAACAGTGTTGGTAAATTTTGCCTCAATTTCAAATTCTTTAAATTCTGTTGATATTGAGGCGTCAATTAAAAATATAAATGATATTACTTCAAAAATTAATAATGGTGATGGTAGCCTAGCACTTTTACTAGAAAATGATGAAATTTACTTTAATCTTGAGAAATCTACTAAAGAATTGGCTGAACTAATTGAAGATATTAAAAATAATCCAAGTCGATATGTTAACTTTTCACTAATAGGTGGGGGCAAGACATATAACCCAAAAGATAAGTAAATTATGGGTGTTTCTAACATAGTATTTCTTTTCGTGTTTTTATTTGCTGTAACTATGTTCTATATAAATTTAAAAAGAATCATTGCGAATATTAATTTAGGCAAAGATATTAATAGATCTGATCGCCCTTTAGAAAGATGGAAAAATATGATAAGAGTTGCACTAGGGCAATCTAAAATGACACGTAGACCAATTGCTGGAATTTTACACATAATTATTTATGTTGGTTTTGTCATAGTAAATATTGAAGTTATTGAAATTATTGTTGACGGTATTTTTGGTACACATCGATTTCTTTTTTCTGTTTTGCCACAGTCATTTTATAATTTTTTAATTGGTTCATTTGAAATTTTAGCACTTTTAGTTCTTATTGCATGTGTGTTTTTTTACACGAGAAGAAATCTTATGAAAATCAAGCGTTTTTGGAACCGTGAGATGACCAAGTGGCCAAGAACAGATGCAAATTTAATTTTGATTTTTGAAATATTGTTGATGATGGCTTTTTTGACAATGAATGCTGCAGATAGTTTATTACAGACTAAAGATAGTCATTATGTGGTAGCTGGTTCATTTCCTGTAAGTACGTCCATAACACCTTTTTTAAACGGCTTAGAACTATCTACTTTAATTTTTATTGAGCGATTTTGTTGGTGGTTTCATATATTAGGAATTCTTGCTTTTTTAAACTATGTTTTGATTTCAAAGCATCTACATATCTTTTTTGCATTCCCTAGTACATATTATGCAAATTTGAATTCATTGGGAGGTTTAGATAATTTAGATTCTGTTACTAAAGAGGTTAAGTTAATGATGGATCCTAACGCAGATCCTTATGCTGTAGATAACACTTCCTCAGCTCCGCAATCATTTGGGGCTAAAGATGTTACTGATTTAAACTGGGTACAGCTGTTAAATGCATACAGTTGCACGGAGTGCGGTAGGTGTACATCAAACTGTCCAGCAAATCAAACCGGTAAATTATTGTCTCCTAGAAAAATTTTAATGGACACTAGAGATAGAATTACAGAATATTCAAATAATAAACGAAAAGGGATAGAAGACAATAAATCATTACTCGGAGATTACATCAAGGCGGAAGAATTATGGGCATGTACTTCTTGTAATGCTTGTACTGATTCTTGTCCAATAGAATTAGATCCTCTATCGATTATTATTGATATGAGAAGATATTTAGTAATGGAAAAATCTGCTGCTCCTACTGAACTAAATATGATGTTTAATAATATTGAGAATAATGGTGCACCATGGCAATTCGCTGCGGCAGATAGACTAAAATGGAAAGATGAATAAATTAAAAGAAAAAAAAGTAAATGGAGAATATATTTCTCCTGTCTTACCAGATAATATTAAAAATTATTTGATCGATATTGATGGAACTATCTGTGATGATATACCAAATGAAGAGCCTGAAAGGATGGAATCAGCAAAATTATATCCTGATGCACTAGAAACTTTAAATAATTGGTATGATGCCGGTCATTACATCACTTTTTTCACATCGAGAATAGAAGAACATAGAAAAGTTACAGAAAAATGGTTGAAAAAGAATGGGTTTAAGTATCATGGATTATTAATGGGTAAGCCTAGAGGAGGTAATTATCACTGGGTTGATAATCATATTGTTCGAGCAACAAGATTTGATGGAAAATTTACTGACTTAGTAGAAAAAGAAGTATCAATTCAGGTTTTTAAATCTTAATAATAGTGAGTGCATTAATAGTCAAAACAATGGCTGATTTTTTAGCAGAAGGCAAGGAACCTGATATTCTTTTTTGGGTAGGAAGTGCTGGTAGTTTTGATGATAGAGCAAAAAAAATAACAAAATCTTTTGTTAAGATTTTAAATAGTGCTCAAGTAAATTTCGCTGTTCTCGGAACTGAAGAATCATCTTCTGGAGACGCTGCGAAAAGAGCTGGTAACGAGTTTGTTTTTCAAATGCAGGCTTTAATGAACATTGAAATACTAAATGGGTATAATGTAAAAAAAATTGTTACAACATGTCCTCATTCCTACAATACTCTAAAAAATGAATATAGCAGCTTAGGTGGAAATTACACAGTGTTTCACCATACAGAATTTATTATTAACTTAATTAATAATAACAAATTAAAAATTAAGGGTAACTTAAAAAATAAGAGAATTACATATCACGATCCTTGTTATTTAGGAAGGGCAAATAATGTCTACGAACAACCTAGGGATGTGATAAAATCTTTAGGTGTCGAGATTATTGAAATGAAAAGAAGTAAAAGAAAATCTTTTTGTTGTGGTGCTGGAGGGGCACAAATGTTCAAAGAACCTGAAAAAGGAAATCAAGATATTAATATAAATAGGACAGAAGAAGCATTGTCACTCAAGCCAGATATTATTGCGACTGGTTGTCCTTTTTGTAATACTATGATGTCTGATGGAGTAAAATCAGTAAATGAGGGAGCTGCTGAAGTTTTAGATATTGCTGAATTAATAGCTGAAAATATCTAATGTTAGTTGATTTTGATACGATATCTGATAGTTCAAGGATTTGGATTTATGCCTCTGAAATTAAATTAAATCGAGTAGCTAAAGATTCTATACTAGAAACACTTTTTTCTCATTTAAATTCATGGGAAGCACATAAACAACCATTAGAGGCTTCCGCTTGTATTTTAGAAGATCATTTTGTTGTAGTTGCTGTTGATGAATCGAATACTTCAGCTAGTGGATGTTCAATTGACACTTTACAAAGAGTTATTAAAGATTTAGAGACTAATCTTTCAATTTCATTAATGAACAGATTGAATGTTTATTGTCAAATTGATGATACTATAAAATGTATTCCATCTTCTCAATTAAAAAATAATGTTTCTGAAAACACATTGTTTTATGATCTCACAATAGCTAAAAAATCTGATTTATTAAATTTTTTAAAGCCAATTAAAGATGGTTGGTGTAATACTTTATTTAAATAAATATGAATAAAAATATTTTTGGAGAACCCTTAATTACATGTAGTACTAATCCCATGACAGGTTTTTTTCGAAATGGTTGTTGTGATACTGATAAAACAGACTTAGGCATGCATACCGTTTGTGTCATTGTTACAAAAGAATTTTTATTATTCTCAAAAGCAGTTGGTAATGACTTGTTAACTCCTATGCCTGAGTATGGTTTTGAAGGACTTAAAGAAGGAGACAGGTGGTGTTTATGTGCTTTAAGATGGAAAGAAGCTCTTAGTAACAATGTAGCGCCAAAAGTAGTTCTTGAAGCAACAAATGAAAAAACACTCAATGTTATTGATATAAAAGACTTAATAAAGTATTCACATAAGCAATAAAAAATAACTTAGTTGAATAAAAATTTAGATGCTGAAGCCTTACGAGTTATTAGATCATTACCAAAGTATAGCCTGGAATTCAACTAAGAGAGCCTGTTAAGGTACCTAACACAATAACGATTTACTTCATATTGGATTAAATACTTGCTGTTATAGTACTTTTCGTATTCTTATAAGTTTTGTTAATAAATCTTTTAATTTATTAAGCTCTAGCATATTTTCTCCGTCTGATTTTGCAATTTTTGGATTTGGGTGTGTTTCTAAAAAGATTCCATCAGCTCCTGCAGCAATTCCTGCCTTGGCAATTGTTTCAATCATTTCTGGTTTGCCACCTGTCACCCCACTACTTTGATTTGGTTTTTGTAATGAATGTGTAATATCTAAAACAACTGGAATTTTTAATTTTTTCATTGTAGGTATCCCTCTGTAATCAACAATAATATCTTGATAGCCAAACATTGTTCCTCTTTCAGTAAGAATTATGTTATTGTTTCCACTAACTTGTATTTTATTAACTGCATGTTTCATAGATTCGGGTGACATAAACTGACCTTTTTTTATGTTTATTGGTTTACCAGTTTTGGCAGCAGCAACTAACAGCTCGGTTTGTCTACTTAAAAATGCAGGAATTTGAAGTATATCAACATATTTTGCTGCTATTTCTGTTTCATAAGTAGAGTGAATATCTGTTATTGTTGGTATTTTAAGGTTATCTCCAATGTTTTTAAGTATTTCTAGTGCTACTTCATCTCCAATCCCAGTAAAAGAGTCTAGACGACTTCTATTTGCCTTTCTATAACTTCCTTTAAATATAAATGGGATTTTTAGTTCATTAGTTATACTTAAAATTTTTTCTGCAATTTCTATTGTAGTTTCTTCACTTTCTATTGCGCACGGGCCTGCAATTAAAAAGAAATTATTTTCTTCAAGAAATTGTATGTTTTTAATATTATGTAACATTTTAGAATTGTAATTTTATATTTATGAATAAACTTAATGCTTGAGCTTCTTCTCCCTTGAACAGATCCTCTAAATGATTTGTGCCTACAATTAATTTATTTTTATTTCCTTTTGATATAGCTAGACCTATATTTTCTTCTTTTGTAAACCCTCCATAACCAAAGCTAGGTAATAAATCAAAATTTTTATTTTTAATTATTGATGAAATATAGAATAATGGCATATAGTTTGATTCTATAAAACCTTGATGGATTTTATCAAAAGATAACTTTTTGTCGTCCATGTATGGTTGCCATTTAGCTATCATTCCAGTACAAAATTTTTTTAGGTATTTATAGTTTGATTTTCCACTCAAAGATAGATGTAATGTAGCAGGAATATAGGACTTAAATGATTTATTATTTGATGGTGTAATATTATCGATTACATTATTTGCATATATTAGTGAATCATTAAAATTATAAATGTTGTCTATTTCTATCCCTTGAAAGTTAAATGAGCTATCTACTGATAATGCAAGAGATGAGGTATTCCACATAATAAAACCTAAATCCTCAAGTGATAAATTAAATTTTAAGTTATTTATGTTAAATGTTGTACTAAAGTCCACAGCTAATCCATTACCGTTTTTAGCTAAGGCAGATAAATCTGAAGTGTCAGTAATAAATGAACTGATATCATATGCTATATCAAGGTAAGTCCCATTTGGTGCAGTAAAAAGAAATCCTTCATTAATTATATATGAAAGATGATGATTTCCGACTAAATAAGCTATTCCAGCTGAAGCGCTTATTTTATTGCCCTTTATATAATATGTTAATTTATATTGTTGGTATCTTTTTGCTCTGATATTACTATTACTAAAATTCAATGTTTCATTTTGATAATCATAATTTCCTTTTAGTATTAATTTGATGAGATCTTTTCGAATATTAGCATTTAAATAATTTATGTCACAAGCACTAAAAGTGATAAATTTATTTTTAAAATTATAAGAATAATCTATTCCATTACTAATTTTTGCATACATTATATTTGATTGCTTAGAAAGATTTAACCAACCTGTCTTTGTACTGTCATTTATATATTCTCCAAATAGTAATGCATCGAGAAATTGTTTGTTTAAACTATTTGTTTCAAATATAAAATTACTGCGCCAATTGACTTCATGATTATTTTCTTGTGCATCTTGTAAAAAAGGAAAAAATAAAAAAATAAAAACAAACTTTTTCATTATTCTTCTACTTTTTTATTGATTTTAGCACTTAATGTTACATCTAAATTATAGCTTGAATATAATTTAATATACTCATTATTAGAAGCAGTTGAAAAATTCGAGTGAGTTATTATTTTTTTTACGCTTTCAAAATTAGTATAATCTATTTCTATTGAACTTGTACTATTTTCTATAACAATATTATTGTCATCAGTTATACCAGACATAATAGAAGTGTTTTGTAATAGAGTATCAATAATCAAATTATTTTCATCTAAAAGGAAGAGTTTTATTTCGGCATCAAATGGGAATCCGTTATTTATCGTTAGAAATATTTTATCAATTTCGAATTCTTCATCATTTAGAAGCGTCATATTAGTTGTATCAATAATTGCTAAGTTATTGGCTATGAGGTTGAGTGGTATTTCTAAATTTATTTGTCCATTTATTGATTGGGAGGGATAAATGAAATCTTGTTGGGAAGATGATCCATTTGGGTTTACATAAAATGTTGCACTTGTATTTATTTTATTGGGAAGAATTTCAATAATTTCATCAACATCAATATTAATTTGAGTGTTTGTAGGTATTATGCTATTATTAGATGTTAAGGAAGCTCTTTGAATATCATAGGAGCTGCCATCTATCATTGCTGAAATCTCAGTATCACCTTTAATAGCGCTTAGATTATTTATCCTCATTATGGCATCTGCTCCAATGTAATTATTAATATTGATGTTCATTGAAGCTTCTTTAAGATCAATATCTCCTGATTCTATAACATTAAATATATCTGTATTAATAATTTCGGGCCCAAAATTTATGGTATCCTGTCCAATATACCCTTTTGCATACTCAGTTGTAAGATCAAATTCTATAAATGAATAAAAACTATCTGATTGATTAATTTCCTCTACTGTCCCAGTATAATCAATAAAAGTATATGCTTCAGTATATATAGTGTTAACTGTGTCTCCACCTAGTCGACCTTCTTGTCCTGTTAAGTCAAGCACATATCCTTTAAAATCAAATGAAAATGTTGTAAGTTCATTATCTGTTGCTTCTGGAACAATCATATCACCACTTGTAAAAGGTATACCATTTTTTGTTAATGATGGAATATTATATACCATTTTACCGTTAGGAAGCGTACTTAAAACATTAATTTTTACCGTTCCTTCTTTAATTCCTATTTCTGTAATTTGTGCTTCTCCAAGATCAAAGCTGTGTTCTTTTAATTTTTCAGTTAGTTGTTGTTCTGGAAATATAGCTGTAGCTTCTGTAATACCAATGTCAGAAATGTTTATTGTTGTAATAATGGCATCAGAATAGTCAATAAGAACTGACCCATTACTAGCATTAATATCCATGTTAATTAAAATGGCAAAAATATTTTCATCTATTGTTTGTCCTCCTATAAAAACACTATCTATGGCGTTACTTCCTGATTGAATTAAAGGAAATGAAAAATCAGCTATGGTTGTTTGATTTGATGCGTTTACTAACTTTAGTAATATATTAGAAATATCTGTTGGGAAATTATTTTTTATATCAACTATCAAGTTTCCTTTGTATAAGGTCATAGTTTCAAAATATTCACTGGCATCAATATTTATGGTATCATTTTGAGCAATATTAGGAATATCAGGAATCGTTGCATTAGTTCCATTAGGAAGAAGAAAAGATAATCCAGGTATTTCATTTATTGTTTCCCCAATAGTAGCTGTATCTGATATCACTACGTCTTCAAAGCTTGCTGAGTCTAATGTGTGTGTTTGCTCATCTGCAATTGCATCAATTTTTATTAATGTGTCAAAATTTACATTTAAAAATTCTTCTTGCAAAACAAGAGATATAAAACCGGATGCATCTTCATTAACTGATATACTGGAATCAGATATAATATTATCTATATTCATTTTAGTATGTGCAATTGGGATGATTAAATCTACACCCCAGTTTGGTCTTTCAATTTCATGTTGGCATGAGAAAATAAAAGCTATTAAAAGCACTAATAAAGATTTTTTCTTCATATTACAAATATAAATTAATTATACTTTTTTTGAGATAATGTTTGGAGCATAAGGAAGTATCATTTTTTTCAAATAAAATAATTGTGATTCATTGTTTTATCAATATAAATGTTTAGTATATTTTCAGCTAAGTAGTATGGCTAAATATTTTCTAACAAATACTCTTAATTAATCTGAGTTTATGAGTATGCGATCCAATTTCAGTATTAAAAATCCCTTGTTGATCTATTCTATCTATTCTTACTTTTCCTGAAGCATGAATAATATAATTTTCTTCAATAATGATTCCTACGTGTATTATTTTACCCTCGTCGTCGTCAAAAAAGGCCAAATCTCCCGATTCGCTTTCGTCAACAAAACTTAAAGTTGTTCCAACCTTTGCTTGTTCATGAGCATCTCTTGGAAGATCAATACCCTGTAATCTATAAATCATTTGAGTTAAGCCAGAACAGTCAATTCCAAGAGGAGATCTTCCGCCCCACAAATAAGGGGCATTTAAATATATTAACGCATTATCTCTAAGTTTTTCTTTATTGACATAACCTTGAGTAGTTAATCCCTCAAATTTATATAAATCATGATTTATACGTGCATGACCACTTTTAAAAAAAGGTAGTATACTTCCAATAACAATTGGTTGCTGATGTTCTTTAGTTACAATATCTAAAATATCGGTCGTGATCGTGGGTATATCCTTGTCCAGTTGTTTGTAATCATCTTCACTTATATTCTGCCATTGCTTATTACATATCCAACCTTCATAACTATCATGTGCCAACCTAATTTTGACCCATTTTTTCCTCGTATCTAGTACTTTAAAATGTTCTCCAAATAATATTTGATTAACCATTTCTGATTGATCAGAAGCCTCTCTTCTTATTGGTACAATAGAGATATTAGAAATACCGTATTTCATCTAAATTAATTCAATAACCATAGCAGAGGCACCACCACCTCCGTTACAAATACCCGCAACACCTAATTTTGCTTCATTTTGAGCTAAAACATTTATTAAAGTAACTATTATTCTTGAGCCAGAGCTTCCAAGAGGATGACCGAGAGAAACTGCCCCTCCATTAACATTTACTTTATCGTCATTAATACCTAAAATTTTCATGTTAGCTAAACCAACAACTGAAAAAGCTTCATTTAATTCATAATAATCAATATCATTTTTATTTAGTCCAGCTTTTTTAATTGCTAAAGGGATAGCTTTGGCTGGTGCTGTTGTGAACCATTCCGGTTCTTGTGCTGCATCACTAAAACTTCTAATTTTGGCAATAGGCTGAATTTTCATTTCTTTTGCCTTTTGAGCACTCATTAAAATTAGTGCTGATGCTCCATCATTTAAAGTTGAGGCATTAGCTGCTGTAACGGTTCCATCTTTGTCAAATACTGGTCTAAGTTGAGGAATCTTTTCTAATTTAACATTTTTATATTCTTCATCTTCGGTGACAAGTATTGGATCTCCTTTTCTTTGAGGAACTTCAACATGAACTACTTCATTTGAAAATTTACCTGATTTCCATGAATTATTACTTCTGTTATATGACTCTACAGCAAAATTATCCTGTTCTTCTCTTGATAAATTCATTTCTTTAGCACATTTCTCTGCGCATAATCCCATATGAACATTTGAGTATACATCAGTTAATCCGTCTTTAACCATACCATCAATTAGTTGCATATTACCTAATTTTTGTCCTGTTCTTCCTTTAGTAAAATAATGAGGAACACTTGACATATTTTCCATTCCTCCAGCAATAACAATATCATTATCACCACTCATTATTGTTTGTGCAGCTATCATTATTGATTTCATTCCTGACGAACATACTTTATTAATTGTTGTACATGGGATATTTTCTGAAAGACCAGCATATATAGCAGCTTGTCTTGCCGGTGCTTGACCTAAATTAGCTTGTAAAACATTTCCCAAAAATACTTCATCTATAGTATCTTTATCTAATTTAATCTTATCAATTGCACCTAATATTGCAGCGGCACCTAATTTTGTGGCAGATACAGAGGACAGTGCACCGCCAAAACTTCCTATAGGAGTTCGTACAGCGGAAACAATAACAACTTCTTTCATTATATTTTTTTTTTGATTAACAGTTTGCTAATTTATACATTTTATAAAAATAATCATTATTCAAATATTTGCTTTATAAAAGTATTAATTTGTTAAAATTTTAGTATTCTAAAATTTCTTTAATTTTTTTACTCACTTTTTCAGAATTTGGAAGCATCGTCTTTTCCAAAGTTGAGTTTAAGGGTACAGCAGGTAAGTTTTCAGATCCCATAGTATATACAGCACAATCTAAATTCTCAAAACAATGTTCTTGAATTTTACCTGATAATGCTTGAGCAAATGAATTATTATATGGCTCTTCGGTTAATACCAAGCACTTTCCATTTTTTCTAACAGAATCAAATATTAATTTTTCGTCTATTGGGTTTATGCATCTTAAATCAACTATTTCAACTCTGCCATCATGTTGTTGCGCCGCATTTAAAGCCCAGTGAACACCCATTCCATAGGTAATTATACACACAGAATTTTTGTCTTTAGCTTTGAGGACTATTCTACCTTTTCCAAGTGGTATTTTGTAGTTTTCACAGGGTTCAATTGTTTTTGCTGAGGAAGTTCCTTTTATTTTACTCCAATACAGTCCCTTATGTTCTAGAATAACCACTGGATTTGGATCATAAAATGCTGCTTTCATCAAACCTTTTAAGTCAGCACCATTAGATGGATAAGCTATTTTTATGCCTTTAATTTGAGCTAGTACTGATTCTATTGAAGAAGAGTGGTATGGACCGCCACTTCCATATGCTCCAATTGGTACTCTAATTACACAGCTTACAGGCCATTTACCATTTGATAAATAGTTTGATCGGCTTACTTCAGTAAATAGCTGATTTAAACCAGGCCATATATAATCTGCAAACTGTACTTCCACAATTGGTTTTAAACCAACAGCAGACATGCCAACTGTACTTCCCACTATGAACGCTTCTTGGATTGGAGTATTAAATACTCTATTATCACCAAAAGTTTCTGCGAGTGTTGCTGCTTCTCTGAAAACACCTCCTAAACGCCTTCCAACATCTTGACCATAAAGTAAACTTTCAGGATGCTTATTCATTATTTCTTTAACAGCAAATAACGCTGCATCTACCATCACTATTTCATCTTTATTATTTCCTTTTCTAGCACCTTCTTCTTTTAGAACTGAAGTAGGGGCAAACTGATGTAAAAATAAGTCTTGAGGTTCAGGCTCTGGTGCAGACAATGCTTTTTTGTAATCAATCAGAACACTGTCTTTTGAATTATTTTCAATATTTGTTATTTGTTTTTCTCTGATGCCTTTTTTGAGAAGAAGAGTTCTCAGTTTAGGAAAAGGATCTCTTTTTTTTGCTTCTTCAAGGTCATCTCTATACCATTCCATCCTTACTCCTGAAGTGTGATGATTCAATAAAGGTACTTTAGCATGAATTAATATAGGGGATCTTTTATTTTTAATTTCGTTTAAGGCTTTGGTTATTGTATGATATGATTCTTCAAAGTTTGTTCCATCAATAGTATAAGTTTTTAAGCCAAAGCCTTTGGCATACTGTGTTGCATCAACAGCGCGTGTTTCAGTAGCATGAGCAGATATATCCCATTCATTATCTTGTACCAAATATAAAATAGGTAATTTCTTTAAAGATGCCATTTGAAATGCTTCAGCTACTTCTCCTTCCGTGATAGATGCATCACCAAACGAACAAACCACTACTGGTTCTTCTCCTTTTTTTGGTTTACTAATGCCTTCTTTTTCTTTGTATTGTATACCCATAGCTGCTCCGGTTGTAGGAATTGCTTGCATTCCAGTAGCGGACGATTGATGAGGTATTTTAGGAAAACCTTTTCTATTTAGTGATGGGTGCGAATAGTATGTTCTTCCAGCTGAAAATGGATCATCTTTTTTACATAAAAGTTGAAGCATTAATTCGTATGGTGATAATCCAATTGAAAGTAAGATTGAGTCATCTCTGTAGTAAGGAGCAAGCCAGTCATGTTCAGTTAATTGAATTCCCAAAGCTATTTGTATTGCTTCATGACCTTTAGAAGTTGCATGTACATATTTAGATGTTACCTCAGAATTTTCTTCATAAATTTCACTCATAGCTCTTGCTTTACACATCAATGCAAAAGCATGTTCTAGGATTTTATTATCTATTTTATCATTCATTTTAAGTAGCCTTGAACTTTTTTATAGCATTTTTTGTGAAATCAGATAACACAAGCTTGCCACTATTTTCTGCTCGTTCCATCAAAAGTTCGTCCCAGTTCTCGGTTCCTTTCCACATAATTTCTTTTAATTCTTTCATTGCTTGCGGATTTGAATTTGATAGAGTAGAGGCAAGAACTTGAATTTCTTTATCCATTTCTTCTGTGGAATCAAATACATCACTAAATAATCCTTTTTCTCTAGCCCATTTTGCATCAAACCATCTTGTTGCGTTAATTGTCATTGATGAAAATGCTGAATTTCCAATTTTTCTTTCAACAGCTGGACCAACTACGAATGGTCCTATGCCTATAGCAAGTTCAGATAATTTAACTGAAGCATATTTCGTTGCAAAACAATAGTCTGTTGCGGAAGCCATACCGACTCCACCTCCTAC
>Ga0160422_10002043_pt1 | contig 12666 bp, 28 predicted proteins | sample Fk160mmetaG_FD_108192 | JGI IMG/M metagenome (GOLD analysis project Ga0160422, IMG submission 108192) | Marine microbial communities from the Central Pacific Ocean - Fk160115 60m metaG | ecosystem: Environmental > Aquatic > Marine > Oceanic > Photic zone | place: The Central Pacific Ocean...
AAGCCATCAACTGTACCTTGAAATGGTATGCTACCATACGACATTTCAAATCTTTTTTGTGCTGACCATTCATAATCAAATGCTCTTTGTGACCAGAGCAAATTGAAGTTCTCTGTTTCAACACCAAGCAAGACATGAAACTCGTGTGATAAATCTATACGACCAATCTTACCTGTCTTGATTTTGTAAAGTTCATTCCATTTACCTGTCATGATTGATACCATATCAGAACCTCTGATATAGTTTTCTTCATGAGCAGATTGTCTTAGTTCTACTGCCATTATTGCCTCCATTGTTGCTATCAGCATACACTAATTGTTTAATGTTATCAAGTATTTAGTACAACAATGTGCCTAAACTTCGCTAACAAGGATTGGAAGTTTTATCCTAAACATGACACATTGTTGTAAGTATTTAAGTTAAAAAGTAAGCTTCGTTGTATGTCAAGTAAACACCTACTTTTTAACTTAGTATCCTTGCAGGGGGTGAATCAAATAGGTTTGGTCACTAATAAAGATACTGAGATCAGTAACAGTCCTCAACGAATTGATCCACTAAAAGGTAAATCCTGCAAGGAATTAGATATAATCTTTGTTTGTAGATGACATTCCTGCTCGTAACAAGTTGTCATTTCTATCAGGATAAAATATCATTGCCTGATAAAACTCTAAGTAACTTTTTATCTTTACTGTACCTGCACGATCTAGTTCGTCTAGTTCTTGTGGTACATCTTCAAATTTATCTTCCATTACCATTTACCTCCAGTTTTATTAATATCAATAAAAGTATTTTTATTACTCTCCTCAATCAAAAATTTTATTGTAACTTCTCCATAATCATCTTCAATAAACTTGTAAGTTCCTTCGTATTGATTAAGCCATTCAAAAAATATTTCTCTATCCATTACCATTTACCTCCAATCTCTCTTGTCTATCATGTTCCATATTAACTTCACGATCATAACAATGCACACATAAATCCCAACCAATTCTAAATTTACCCCATTGGGTTTGACCTTTGTCATAGAATTGTACTTGTTCATCAGTAGCACAACTTGCACATCTATTTGCCATTACTACTCTCCTTTATTGCTTTGGCTAAATCAAAAACATAATTATCCATAGTATTACTTTCTATTTTATGTTTCTCTAGTTGCGTTTGAAATTCATCTACTGTCATAGATGACACAATATTTAGTGCAGTTTGCATCTGCCATTCTTCTTCACTGTGCATCATTTACCTCCTTGATGTACTCTTTGATTGAACTTTCACTTATGTGATCACATAAAAATTGAGTTACATGATCGCCTTCAAATAAATTGTTATCCCAACAATCTAGAAAGAACCACATTAGATCTCTACCATCTAATGATTCCATTTCTTTTATTTGCCATTTTGCTAGGGTCATATCAAACTCCTTTTGCTGATAATAATTGTTGTGATACTGATTCAACTAGTGACTTACGATAGTAAAGCATTGGTTGAACAAACTCATAGATCTCTGCCAGTGATGGGAAGAACTTGCTGTTCAAACATATTTGGTCACAAGCATACTTGAGTATGTCCGCAGGTATATGTGACAGCTTACCTGCATATACACGAGCTTTGAGTGCCATGTCTTTTTCTGTTAGTGCTGACTGCTTTGTTGTGCATACCATTACTTCGACAATCCATTTCTCAATATCTTTTGGATCTGCTACTGACATACAGTATCGCATCAATTGTGTCACTGATTCTTCACGAGCAACAAGTGCATCAGCTACATCAGATATGCAAGGCATATCCCATCTAAAAAAAGTATATGAATTGTTTACTCGTTCATTTATCTGACAGTTGAGTAATGACTCGATAGTAGAACGAATTGTCCTCGTGTGATTGTTTGGTTTCTCTGAGTACTTTTGTATTATTTCTTTTGCGACTAAGTTGTTTGTCACACCATTTGCAATACTCCTGATCCCAGTCGGATCTTCGATATTGGTTCGCAATGTAGAAATGTTTGAAGTATTTAGTTTCTCTGTCATGGTTTACCTCCTTGTATTTGTCCATGATTTTGTGGCTTGGTTGCCATTCATTAGTAAGTTGCTTCATTGTAGTCACTCCAGTATTCGTTCCAGAGTTCAACTGCAATGTCATCACATAGGTCTTTCTCTGATTGGAACTTAGGTTTCATTTGATAGTTGATGAATCGCTTTACTTGTGACACATCTTCTGACTCTGATAATTGTCGTTCCAATCCTTCGATTGATACTACTTGGTCGTAGTAATCTTGGATTTGTTTTTTTACATTACCCATCTTTTTTGTCCTCCTTATATAAATTTCCAAGAACTGACATTTGCATATCAGTAATTCTAGCAGGTATTACAATATCTTCATTGCATCTACTACAACATCTGCCTTTACTTATTGGCTCTGCATTATGACCTTCTGTCCAGTATATAACACCTTCTGCATTGACAAGAGGTTCTATATCACCACGACATATTATACATTTCATTTGATAATCTCCTTAAATATTTTATCTGGAATGATTGCAACCCATCTTGGTTTACCAGTTTTACGTTTATACATTGCAATATCTTTTCCTTGTATTACTTTGAATACACTAGGAAATTTGTCTACTGCTCTGTATTTTATTTCAACAACATACTCTTTTTTATTTATTATGAGTTTGATGTCACCAGTATGTTCACCACCAAGACTGCCTGATAGTGGTACTTTTTTACAAGGTAAGTTCCAAGATGTGAATAGTTTTACAAACCAATTCTCATGGTAGTTACCTTTGATTTTACTTTTGCTTGTCATTTAATCCAACTTTTTCTAATTCTTCTTCAATAAGTATTACTTGTGCTTTTAGTTTATTAATTAGTTCATGTAATACAATTATTTTTCCTTGTAGATAAGATTTATTCATGCCTTCTTGCACAAATTTTTCAAGATCTGTCATTAAAACTCTCCATCATCTGTTGATATTGTTAAGTATACTTGCAATGTTTCACACCAACAAAGCAAGTTAAATAGTCTTGGCTCAATGAGTTTACGTTCCCATTGACCAAATAGTTTTGTATTGACACCTATCCGTGAAGCTAATTCTTCTTGGGATATATGTCTTTGCTTTCGCAAATACACTAATTTATCTATCAGTGTTATGTATTGATACTTGACTGTATTTTTCATAATGAAAAGTAGCTACGAGCTGGAGATCGTGTAGGTAAATAACTCGTAGCTACACCCTACTACCTAGGGATTCTTGAAGTTCATATGTTTGATACCACTGTCATATAGTATATCTTCAATCATTGCTGATGCTTGAAGATCAGGGTGATGTTGCTCCCATATTTTTATAGTTTTGGCAGTCATCTTATTGATCCAAACTTCAGGGTGTAGATCGCCATAAGGTTTGGATACATCACAGATGTGATCAAACATTTCTCTGTAGTCGGCAGGGTGTGCGATTCTTGCATATGCTTCGCACATCTTCAGTTCTGATGTAGTGTATGTTATCAACTTGTCCTCCATTAGTTGAATATTGAGTCTGATTTAGACATATAGTTTAGCATTTTACTATTACGTTCTACAATAGTTTTGTTGGTGCTACTGACATTAACTGGGTGTGAAATCCAATGTGTCACAGCATTATACAATGCCCATTTGTTTCTACCTATGTTATGTTCGTAATCACCCCAATGCTGCTTAAGTTTTGCATACTGTGTTTCATTACGATACTTACCATCAATAGTAGGCTTTGGTGTGTAAGTTAGTCGTGCAAATAAATCATAAGCATCTTGTGTTTGCACTGGTGTTTTGTACCACTCACGGAAGCGAGGCTCATTATCACGAAACAAGTTGATAGAATGTTTGATATGATCAAAGTTGTAATTGAATATACCATTATGTTTTTGTCTGTAGTTTGCAATCTTATCAGGTGTTGTGCAACCATTCATGCACCACAAACGTAAGCCATCTGCTTGTATCATAACAGACCAGACACCATTGTAAGAGTTACGAAGTGTAATCTGAAATGCTATGTAGTCTTGCATTGCAGGATCATCAAAGCATATCTCTTTGAATATGATCTTTGTGTCCATCATAGCACCTTTGTCCAACATATTTATCTGTGTGATGTATGGTGTCTTCAGGCTGTCTGCAATATCAACTATAGGCTCAAGCACTTGTGCATGAGTTACTGGTCTGTATGACGTTGAGTGATTGCCAAGATATTCATTGGTATCTGCTCTTACAATCATCATACGATCATTGCATTTGACTAAGTCTGTTGCACCATCATTGTCAATGCAACCTGCCATTGGTAATGTTTTGATTGGGAAAGCATAGTCACCTTGTTTGTCGACTAGCTTTGCGAGTTGTGTCATGTGATTCATTTAATCCTCCACATATTGATTTGGTCTAAGATTCTGTTGGAAGCTAGTAGTATGCCTACAACACCGAAAGCAAACAGTACTTGGTAAAATAATATAGATAAATCACCTGCATACTGAATGCCAATAAATATAGATAGAATAGTAACTATGTTACTACATATCAAACCGATTATGTTTATCATTTCAATCTCCTATAAAATCGATTCGTGGTTGGCACTTTTGTTGAAGTTTCGCTATCACACTATAGAGTTGCTTGTGCCAGTTGAAACAACCCAAAGATGTTAAGACGATACCTGATGTAGATATCGTCTTTTGTAGTTAGTATTGCATTGGTTCGTACTTGCCATATGCTAGACCTTTATTCACCCAATCGTGCATCATGGTATCTGTTAGTAGTATAGATGTTCTGATGCAGAAACCTAGTTTACGAAAGTCTTTATAGGTATCTCGTGCTAACCAGTTGCCATTGATGTTTGATACTTGATCTCTGATATGGTTATATAGTTTGTTATGATATTGTCTTCTAGTCATTATGATCTCCAGTTAGTTAGTGGGGTGACTGTTGTAGCCACCCCGTTGGTAGTTAGGCTGAGTGCTTAGCTATTTTCTTAAGTAAGCTAGGCTGTTTAGTCTTAGTGTTAGGAACTTCCTTGTTAGGGTTGATCCTAGCATCAAGACTTTCAGAGAACCATCTCATAGCAATGTCAGCTATCGCCATGTTCTCTTTGGCAAACTGCATATCTAGGTAGTATGATGCTGTAGCTTCACCTTTCTTACTTGCATCTTCAGCAAAGTCAGCTAGTTGTTGTACAGTTTTATCGGTTTCATTGTAGTATGAATCGATATGAGATCTAGCAAACTCGTCCTCGAATATCATTGCATACTCTGCCAAAGCCATGTTGAGTTCAACAATGTTGTTCTCAAGTCTGTTCTTCTGCTGAGTTAGCCTTGACTCTAACCTTGTATATGATTCCTTGCTTTCGCTAGTGATAGATCTAACTATGTCATTAGATATAGAATAGATATATCCTAGTGTAGCTTTGCATGAGTAGAAACCATTACTGCAAAGTTTGCCAGATCTTATGAAGTGGTGAAGATTCCATTGTACGTTTTCACGCCCTGCGAAATCTACTTTCTCCTCATCTCTGTCGAAAGTGTTAGGCTCTATGAATGATAACTTAGTCATTACTAGATCGTGCATTTGCTCTTGCAAGTTATTATTGATTATGTTCTGCATATCTATCTCCTTGTATGCTTGTAAGTTAGACTCTTATGTTAATATCACATGAGAGTGAACACACCATTATGTTCAAGATACGAAAATACTGAACAAATGGTTCTACCTACAATAGTAATATTTTTAGGTTCGGTCGGTATGGAGGAAAATATTACTATTGAACGAATCGCCAAGATACGAAGGCATTATGTAGCGAATGAGGACAAAGTCCGAAGATAGCGAAAGAATGCCGAGATAGAGGTAGGTAGGTTCTTTGTTCCGTATAACCATCAAGCTTGATATAATCCCATAATGTTGTGTTACCTCTCCCCAAACATTAGCTATAAGTACTTGATATAACTGAGGAAATAAAATGCCCTTGACAAGCATTTAGATAGTGTTCCATAAAGAGGGGGTAAGGGGGTGTTTATGCTAACACAAAGAAGAATAACTAAAAAGCAGATGGCTCTAGTTGATACGATTGTAGCAAAAGGCTGTAGCATAAAAGAGGCATCTATAGAAGCAGGATATGCAAAAGGTGATGCAGGTAGAGTGACAGCTAGTAAGACTTTGCGACTGCCTCATATACAAGAGTATATGCAACAAAGGATAAGAGAAACTATTGGTATGAATGCTACGATAGCTAGTAGAAAGGTGCTTGACCTAGCTAGTTCCGCTAAGAGTGAGTACGTTCAGCTAGAGGCATCTAAGGATATACTGGATAGGGCAGGATACAAGCCAGTAGATAAATCCATGAGTATAGTCACTGGGGGTATAAATGTCAGCATAGATTTGTCATAGTAGGGTGGGGGTCAAAAACTGGCACTTGCAACCTGCAACAGGTCCAACACAAACAATAATATTCAGAAAGGTACGATATGACAGTAGAAGCCGCACAGTTTCAATTAGGCAGAGGAATACTAAATAGTATTATTACATACTTTGGTGCTGATTCTTTAGATGTCATTACACCAGACGGACTGCCTGAAGAGTCAGTAGAGTTTCTTAGATCTATGTTAAATCATTATTCAGATAAAGATGCTCGGTTGGCACAAGCTAAGAACAATCCTGATTTTACAAGAAATTTAGAAAATTATTATGAAACTGGGTTATTAAGTTATTCTATGCTTAATGGCTTTGGTGGATTAAATAATTTATATAATATGAAAGAAGAAAATGATGAAGCCGCCGCTAGTTTAAAATATATACTTGGGCAGTTCACAGTGAAAGCAGTTACAGAAGATGGTATTGAAGGATATAGAATATACGACAAGTATGATTTTAAAAATAATGAAGAATATTTTATGAGTATATTACCTGAGATTTATCAAGTTGCTAAAGAAAGAGGTTATGATACTTCAGGTGTTGATGGACAGTTATACATGACTTATAAATCAATACAAAAAAATTTAGATAAGCCTAATGCTGATGTATTAAAATCTTTAGCACACCCAGTTCTTAGAACTCTTGGTGGTTGGTTTATAGATGAAGAAAGACCTGAAGAAGATAAAATTAAAATAGATTTTTTTATTCCCAAGAATAAAACTGAGCCACCTATGGAAGAAGATTCTGTAATGCCAGTAAGGTATTATGAAGAAAGAGCAGGTATGCCTGAGTCTATGCCAAAGATGCGACCTGAAAACTTTGCCGCTTATATTCCTAATGGTCCTATGGATACTACAAGACAAAGTGCTTTTAATAGTTTTATGGATATAATAATTCCAAAAGCAGAAGCGGCAACACTTGACGAGCCAAAAGATGCTATGACTCCATTCCAAACTGCCTTTGCTGAAGCTAGAGCAAGAGGCGATTCTACCTTTGAGTTTACAAGAAAAGATGGTATAAGTAGAACTTATACAACGGAGGTAGTAGATGGCTAATAGTGGAATCCAATGGATAGATGTAACTTTTGAATGGTGTGTAGCTTTGCTTTATCAGTGGGGTGGCATCTTAGGAATAACATATGAAGAAATAAATGTTTGGCTTTTTTGTGTAATATTGCCAATAGTTTTATTTATGTTATGCTTTGAAATAATTAGACTTAGATTTAAGTTAAGGGCATTGAATGGCTAAGACACCTGCATGGCAAAGAAAAGCAGGAAAGAATCCTAAAGGTGGACTCAATGCCAAAGGTCGTGCCAGTTATAAAAAGCAAACTGGTGGCACATTAAAAGCACCAGTAAAGAGTGGTGACAATCCCAGACGAGCAAGTTTCTTAGCTAGAATGGGCAACATGAGAGGACCTGAAAGAGATGCTAAAGGTAAACCTACTAGATTATTATTATCGCTTCGTGCATGGGGTGCTTCGAGTAAAGCAGATGCTCGTGCAAAGGCTAGAGCAATTACTAAACGAAATAAGGCAAAGAAAAAATAAATATGAGTTTATAAAAATTCAACAAGCAAAAAAGGAGAGTGCTATGCCTATGGGTAAAGGAACATATGGATCAACAAGAGGTAGACCACCAAAAAAGAAAACTGGTGCAGGTCTTACTGCCAAACAAAAGACATTACCAAAACAGCTTCAACAAAAAATTATGAAATCTAAAAAGAAGAAGTAATGTCTAAGAGCAGAGTCAACGAAGCAGGTAACTATACCAAACCTACTATGAGGAAAGCATTGTTCAATAGGATCAAGGCAGGTACGAAAGGTGGCAAGGCAGGACAGTGGTCTGCTCGTAAAGCACAGATGTTAGCCAAACAATATAAGGCTAAAGGTGGTGGCTATAGATAATGGCACTTTCTAAATCACAGAGATCTCTTCGTGCATGGACAAGACAGAAATGGAGAACTAAATCAGGTAAACCTAGTACACAAGGGTCAAAAGCTACTGGTGAACGTTATCTACCTGAGAAAGCAATTAAGGCTCTTTCTGCCTCCGAGTATGCCGCCTCTACAGCTAAAAAGCGAGAGGCAACTAGAAGAGGTAAACAGGTTTCTAAACAGCCAAAAAAGATTGCAGCAAAAACGAAAAAATACAGAAGCTACTCGTAGGTTACAACATGAGCTTTCTACACACATTAAAGATTGAAGAGAGAAGAATACTTCGTGAGGTTGTAAAAAGAGTACACCTTAAACATCACCCTGAACAATTTTGTACTGATAGGGAAGCTGATAAAGTTATAGCTGTCATAGGTCCTGAAACTGTTGACACCCTTTTAAGAATCGGAGTCAATACAAAAATTGATACAGTTTAAATACAAACCTGATGGTGAAGTCTTAAAGGCTTTTATGAAAGATAATACTTTCTTTCGTGGCATCAGAGGTCCAGTTGGTAGTGGCAAGTCAGTTGCTTGTAGTATAGAAATTTTTAGAAGAGCCTTGATGCAAGAACCTGATAAGTCAGGTAAAAGAAAAAGCAGATGGGCAATCATAAGAAATACCAATCCACAACTTAGAACAACAACTATAAAGACTTGGCTTGATTGGTTTCCTGAAGAAGAGTGGGGAAAGTTTGCTTGGTCTGTGCCGTATACTCATAATATAACAGCAGGTGATCTTGAGATGGAAGTTATCTTTCTTGCCCTTGATAGACCTGAAGATGTAAAAAAATTATTATCATTAGAACTTACTGGGGTGTGGGTCAACGAGGCTAGAGAAATACCGAAGTCTATTATTGATGCTTGTACTATGAGAGTTGGCAGATACCCATCTGTTAAAGATGGTGGTGCTACATGGTCAGGTGTTATCTGTGACACTAATAGTCCTGAAGAAGATCACTGGTGGTCAATCATGTCAGGCGAAGTACCAGTACCTGATCACATTTCTTTAGAAGAAAGTCGTATGTTAATCAAGCCTGATAACTGGCAGTTCTTTACACAACCTAGTGGAATGAAAGAAGAAAAAGATGATGATGGTACTGTTGTTAATTATGTACCAAATGATAAGGCAGAGAACAGAAATAATATTTTAGAATCATATTATCCTAACTTGGTTCAAGGTAAAACAAAGTCTTGGATAGATGTATATGTTATGAATAGACTTGGCAGTATCCAAGATGGTAAGCCAGTTTATAATATGTTTGTAGCTGAAACTCATGTAGCTAAAGAAGAAATACCAGTTGCAGATGGTGTGCCATTATATATTGGACTGGACTTTGGTCTTACACCTGCGGCAGTCTTTGGTCAAAAAGTTAGAGGTAGATGGAATATACTACAAGAGATTGTGGCTTTTGATATGGGAGTTGTTAGGTTTGCAGAGTTACTTCGTGCAGAAATAGCAACACGATATGCAAACTGTGAAGTGCATATATACGGAGATCCCGCAGGAGATTTTAGATCTCAAACAGATGAATCTACTCCTTTTCAGATATTGCGAGGTGCAGGATTGACTGCTAGACCTACGCAAAGTAATGATGTTGCGTTACGAATAGAGTCTGTATCATCTGTATTAAATCGTATGGTAGATGGCTTATCAGGGATTTTGATTGACTTTAGGTGTAAAGAATTGGTAAAAGGGTTTGAGGGGGGTTATCAATATCGTAGACTTCAAGTATCAGGAGAACGATATGAAGATAAACCTCTGAAAGATAGATACTCACATATACATGATGCTTTGCAGTATTTAATGTTAGGGTCAGGTGAGGGAAGGCAGGTACTAGGCATGAATAAAAAGATTGAAACTTTTAATGCACGAGTAGAGTATGATGTCTTTAATCGCAGACCAAAGCAACAAAGAAGGCAAGGCTTATGGGCAAGAATGTAAGGAGATTCTAATGTGTTTGCCAAGAAGTAGTCCAAAGCCACCTCCTCCTACAGTAGAAGAAAAAGAAGCTACAATGGAAAGAGAAGCACAACAAGAAGTTGAAACTGCAAAAAGAGTAGATGCAAGACAAGATGTTCTTGAAGAAAATATAACTCGAAAGAGAAAAGGTAGTGGTAGGCGATCATTGCTACGAGGCTCAGGTGGTGGCATAGGTTTCTACAACGAATATGATAGCTAATGCACGAAAAGACTGTAGAAAATTTACTTCAAAACTTTGAGAAAGCTAAATCTCATAGACTACACTTTGAAGATGTTTATGATGAAATTTTTGATTTTTGTTTGCCACAACGTCAAGGTTTTAAGACTGTTACTATAGGCGAAAGAAGAGATGATAGAATCTTTGATGAAACAGCAGTTGTAGGTATTCAAGAGTTTGCATCAAGATTACAATCTGGATTAACTCCTAACTTTGCTAGATGGGCAGACTTTGTTACTGGTCAAGAAGTTCCTGAAGAAGAAAAAGATGATATTAATAATGCTTTAGATGAAGTAACAGACTATGTATTTGAAGTATTACAGACCTCAAACTTTGCACAAGAAATACACGAATGTTTTATAGACCTTGCTCTTGGTACTGCTGTTTTATGTATTATGGAAGGTGATGCAGTAAATCCTATTAGATTTCAATCTATACCTTTACCTCATGTTGTGTTAGATGCAGGACCTGATGGTAAAATAGATCATGTGTATAGAGAAAGACAAATTAAGAATGAAGATGTTACAGTAGCATATCCTAATGGTGTATTTACACCACAGATGTTAGAAAGAATTAGCAAAAATCCTGAAGGTAAATCCAAAATATTAGAAGTATCTTGTAGATTATATGATGATCCAAATGAAGAAAAATATGGATATTATGTTATTGATATTACAGATAAAGAAATGATTATGTCTGAAATATATAAAGGTGTAGGATCAAATCCTTTTATAGCTTTTAGATGGAGTAAAGCAAGTGGCGAGATATATGGCAGAGGACCTGCACTAAATGCACTAAGTGCAATCAAGACTTGTAATCTTACTATAGAAATGATTTTAGAAAATGCACAGATGGCTATATCAGGTATCTATCAGATAGATGATGATGGTGTTATTAATGTTGATACAATAAACTTAGTCCCCGGCACAGTCATTCCAAAAGCACCAAACTCACAAGGACTACAACCAATTAGAGCCGCAGGTTCGTTTGATGTGGCTAACTTAATTTTAAATGACATGAGGAATAATATAAAGAGAGCTTTGTATAATGATATGTTAGGTGATCCCAATAGAACACCTGCATCAGCTACAGAGGTTGCAGAACGTATGGCAGATCTATCAAGAAAGATAGGATCAGCATTCGGTAGACTGCAATCTGAAATGGTACAGCCATTATTACAAAGAGTTATCTATATATTACAGAAGCAGGGTCGAATAGAAATGCCAACAGTAAATGGTAGAGAAGTTAAGATTCGCAGTGTTTCTCCCCTAGCACAAGCACAAAGCAATCAAGATATTGTTTCTCTCAATCGTTTTCTACAAACTGTGGCAGGATCATTCGGTCCTGAGATATTAAATATTCTTATATCTTCAGAAGAAACTGCACTTTATTTAGCAAAGAAGTTTGGTGTGCCTGATAATTTAATTAGAGATGCAGATGAAAGACAGCAGTTAGTACAGATGGCACAACAGATGCAACAGATGCAACAACAAGGAGAACTACCTAATGCCTCAACACTTGGGGGTTGATGGATACCCTAGACCCAAAGAACAAGACGAACAAATTTCCAAAGTAATAGAATCAGTATTTAAAACTCCAAATGGTTTGGAGATGTTACAGTATTTAAAGTCAATAACTATCGAAGCAGTTAGTGGTGCTAATATTTCAGATGCAGAGTTAAGACATTTGGAAGGGCAACGATACTTAGTGGCTTTAATAGTTAAGAGAATCAACCATGCACAAAGGATAAAGAAATGAGTGAAGAACAAGCTACACCAACAGAATCAGCTACAGAAACCCCAACAGAAGCTAGTGTACCTCCCACAACTACTGAGTCTGTAGCTGAACCAACTAGACCAACTTGGCTTAATGAAAAGTTTGAAACTGGTGAGGACTTACAAAAGTCATATGATGAACTTGCATCTAAACTTGGCAAAAGTAGAGAAGATGTCAAGAATGAAGTTTTACAAGAACTTGAAACAGAAGCCTATGCTAATAGACCTGCTAGTGCAGGTGATTATCAAATACCTGAGATACTTGATGAAAGTGAGGCGGCTACTAATCCATTACTTAAATGGTGGGCAGATTATTCTTGGGATAACGGTCTATCACA
>Ga0160422_10002044_pt1 | contig 12664 bp, 22 predicted proteins | sample Fk160mmetaG_FD_108192 | JGI IMG/M metagenome (GOLD analysis project Ga0160422, IMG submission 108192) | Marine microbial communities from the Central Pacific Ocean - Fk160115 60m metaG | ecosystem: Environmental > Aquatic > Marine > Oceanic > Photic zone | place: The Central Pacific Ocean...
CTTGATGATTCCGCAAAACAATGGCTGATGAAAGAAGGGTTTGATCCTAGTATGGGTGCAAGACCATTAAAAAGAGTTTATGAACAACAATTAAAATTACCAATATCAAAAGAAATATTATTTGGAAAACTAATAAATGGTGGTATGGTAAAAGTGTCAACTAAAGAAGGAAAATTAAAAATTGACTATGTTGGAAGAGATACTTAAACCGGCAACAAAAAAATATTACGACTGGTATTATCACAAAGTGGTAATAGAGCAACCTCATATTGAAGGTCGTGATATGATATCAGAGTTTGCCTACAAGCATAAACTGAACAATACAAATTGGTTTATTAAAAGAGATTACAAAAGACTTAAATGGAATATCTTTTTTAAACATGATTCAGACTATGAGAACTTTGTTAAAGAGTTTCGTAATTGTATATTACTGATTGAAACAGTATACAATGAAGAACATAAAAAAATGATTAATGATAGTAGTGTTGATATTACATCTGGATTATATTTTAAAAAGTATACAACAAAGATAGATGTACCTTATATTACAGATGAATCAGCAGTTGGTTGGGTATCGTCACACTTTAAAGAAAGATCAAGAGCTGAGTATCATTTGGATCATAACATAAGAAGAGCAATATTTCATTCAACAAACAAAAGACAGAGTCCATACTTAATGGGCAATATCTATTTGAATGATGAAAGAGATGTGTTTATGGCAAAGTTGGCCTTGCCACAAGCAACTGTAAAGAAATGTTGGCCAACAAAACATCACCTTAAACAAAAAACAGAACTAAACTTTTTAGGAGAAGAATAATGAATGAAAAACTAGCAGTATCACTAATTGAAAAAAATATCATAGGTGTAGACACAGAAATTGATGGTCTATACTGGACACAGGAATTTGGTGGTGCAAAGTTTCAGAAGGTTGGTACATTCGGAATTGACAAGATTGAGAAGATTAATGGTAAGTACGTTTTTAATTGTCGAAGTACTAACGATGGACAACAAGAGTGGATGGTTTTAAAAGATGTTGTTAAAGTTGATGGTATGGAGCCAACTAAACTTGCAAAAGCATACAACTTAGATGAAAATGGACAGAAGCCAAAGAAAAAAAGAAAAAAGAAGTAAATGAAAGAAGTAGCACATAAACATAAATTTGATGTAGTAATTATTGGTGGCGGAGGCTCAGGCCTTCGTGCCGCTCTAGGTATGGTAGAAAAAGGTTTAAAGACAGCCGTAGTATCTAAAATTTATCCTACTAGAAGTCACACAGTGGCCGCACAAGGTGGTATATCAGCCGCACTTGGTAATATGGGACCAGACGATTGGAGATGGCACGCCTATGATACTATTAAAGGTGGTGATTGGTTATCTGATCAAGATGCAGTTCAGTATCTCTGCCAGAATGCCAAAGATGCAGTATTAGAATTAGAGCATTATGGAGTTCCATTTAGTAGAACTGATGAAGGTAAAATATATCAAAGACCATTTGGTGGTATGACATCAAATTATGGAGAAGGCATAGTACAACGAACCTGTGCCGCGGCCGATAGAACAGGACACGCAATATTACATACATTATATGGACAATGTTTATCAAAGAATGTTACATTTTTTGATGAATACTTTACAACTGATCTACTAATGGATAATGGTAAATGTACAGGATCATTATCTATTTGTTTAGATACAGGTGAAATACATCAGTTTGATGCTAACATGACAGTATTGGCTACAGGTGGTTACGGTAAAGTTTATCAGAGTGCCACATCAGCTCATACCTGCACAGGCGATGGCGGAGGCATGGTTCTAAGAGCAGGACTACCTATGCAAGATATGGAGTTTGTACAGTTTCACCCATCAGGAATATATGGTGTCGGTTGTTTAATTACAGAAGGTGCTCGTGGTGAAGGTGGTTACCTAACTAATTCAGAGGGAGAACGATTTATGGAAAGATATGCTCCCAATGCCAAAGATCTTGCATCAAGAGATGTTGTATCCAGAGCTATCACTGTAGAGATAAATGAAGGAAGAGGTTGCGGACCTAAAAAAGATTATGTTCATTTAAATTTAATGCATTTAGATGAAAAGACACTAATGGAAAGATTACCGGGTATTGTTGAAGAAGCAAAACACTTTGGTGGTGTTGATGTTAGAAAAGATCCTATTAACATTGTACCTACTGTACATTATAATATGGGTGGTATACCTACAAATATAAATGGAGAAGTAATAACATTAGATGACAACGACAAAGTACAAACAGTTGGTGGACTAATGGCAATAGGTGAAGCGGCCTGTGTATCTGTACACGGAGCAAATAGATTAGGATCTAATTCTCTAATTGATTTAGTAGTATTTGGTAAAGCGGCATCTGAAAGATGTGGAGATATATTAGAAAGAAATGGAAATGTACAAGAGTCAACTAAAGAAGCAGTTGATAAAGCATTGCAACGAATAGATGATATTCATACAAAAAGATCAGATGTAGTTCTAGCTGAAGTTAGAAATGAAATGCAAGAGATCATGCAAAGAAGAGCGGCAGTATTTAGAACTGGTGAAAATATCAGTATTGGCATGAATGAAATAGAAAAGCCACTACAAGATTTTAAACAAGGTGTTGTTAAAGATACTGGAATGATATTTAATTTAGACTTAACCGAAGCAATGGAACTTGAAAACCTTTTATTACAAGCACAGGTAACTTTAAAATCAGCATTTGCTAGGACAGAATCTAGAGGTGCTCACACAAGAGATGATTATCCAGAACGAGATGATAAGAACTGGATGAAACATACTTTGGCATGGGCAGGTGGACACAACAGTAGGATTGGATATAGAGCAGTAGTTCTTGAACCTTTAACAAATGAAATGGAATCGGTGCCACCGAAAGCAAGAGTATATTAATGAGAACAGTTGGCATAGTTGGTAAGAACAATATTAGTAGAGCTGTAGGAAGTTATCTAAGATCTTCTAACTTTGATGTTCACTATGCTGATAGTTCAAGTGTCGAGCATGATAGTAAACGTTCTTTGAATTATTTTGTTGCAGACAAAGACCTATTAATTTCTGCTGAAAGAAAAACAAATCACGTATTGGCTGAGTTATGTGACGATGTAGGAAGAACATATTTTGATTTAGGTAATGATAAAAGTGTGATTGACAAAAGCCATGCTAAAAATTCTTTCATTATGCCTTGTTGCGGAGTATCACCTGGAATAACAGATATTATTGCAGAAGATATGATAAAAGGATTTGATTCAGTTGATAGTGTTAAAATTAGAACTGGACATTTGCCAGATTATTTAATTTCAGAATCTGACTATCAAAATAATTTAGTTTTCATTAATGGAGTTATGTATGAATCTTATACAACCAGTGATGACATATTAAATTCTAAAGATATATTTGATTATAAGCATATCAGATATCCTGGACAACAAAATGAAACAATTAATTTTGGACAAGACAGTTTTATAATATTAGTAAATGTGAATGGTATGAAAAATAATAAGTTGGTTAATCAATATTATTTTAAAAAAATTAAAGGCGATAAGAATTTTAATGCACAAGAAAGATCGACAGCATCATCTATTTGTGCTATAGTGTTAATGTATTGTGTAAATGAATTATCAGGTAATGGAATAATAAAACCAAGCGATGTTAATTTTGATTTATTACAAGCAAATAAATTTGGGCAGGTGTTTAAAAAATGAGTTATGTTGATGCATATCTAGATAGAGAAAAAGATCAGATTAATATTGTTGAACGAGTAAAAGGTAAGAGAAATTATGTAAACTATCCTGTTGAGTATCTTTTTTACTACAACGATCCACATGGTCAGTATAAGTCCATGCTTGGACATAGGCTGAGCAGATTCGCAACTAAAAGAAGAAAAGAGTTCCAAAGAGAACTAAAAATTCACAGCAACCAAAAATTACATGAATCAGATATCAACCCGATCTTTAGAAGTTTAGAAAAAAACTATTTAGATGTAGATGCTCCTAAATTGCATTTAGCATTATTTGATATTGAGGTTGACTTTGATCCGAAGCTAGGTTTTGCAAAACCAGATGATCCACATCAACCTGTTACAGGTATTACAGTATATTTAGATTGGCTTGATAGTCTGGTAACATTAGTAATCAAACCTAAAGATATGCCTAAGGAAGAAGCACAGAGTATTGTAGAAAGATTTGAGGATACAATGTTATGTGATTCTGAAGCACAACTTATTAATACATTTTTAGATCTTATTAAAGATGCAGATGTATTGAGTGGTTGGAACTCGGAAGGTTTTGATATTCCGTACATGGTAAACAGAACAGCTATGGTATTAGGTAAAGAGTCAACAAATAGATATTGTTTGTGGAACTTATATCCACGTAAAAGAGAATATATCAAATATGGTAACACACAAGAAACATATGACTTATTTGGTCGAGTACATCTAGACTACTTAGAGCTTTATAGAAAATATACATATCATGAAATGCATTCATATAGACTTGATGCAATCGGTGAGTATGAAGTAGGTGAAAAGAAGATTCCATATGAAGGAACAATTGAGCAACTTTATAATGATGACTTTGAAAAGTTTATTGCATACAATAGACAGGACGTAGAGATTCTAAAAAAACTAGATAAGAAATTGAGGTTTGTAGATCTTGCCAACGAATTGGCTCATGCCAACACGGTGCTTCTCCAAACTACAATGGGAGCGGTGGCTGTTACCGAGCAGGCAATTATTAATGAAGCACATAAACGTGGCGTAGTGGTTCCAGACAGAAAACGCAACGGCAAGAACGGTAACGGCCATAATCACCCAGCGGCAGTAGGAGCCTATGTGGCATATCCTAAAAAAGGTAAACATGAATGGATAGGATCTATAGATATCAATTCTCTATATCCATCGGTTATTAGATCTTTGAATATGGGTCCAGAAACTATTGTTGGACAGTTAAGACAAGATCACACTACAAGATATATTAGCAACAAAATAAACAATGAAAAGAAATCGGCCGCAGATGCTTGGGAAGGTATTTTTGGTAGTTTAGAATATACGGCAGTAATGGCAAAAGACAAAGGAACAGAAATTACAGTTGATTTTGAAAATGGTCAAACTGAAACAATGAGCGGTGCAGAACTATATGAAGTGATCTTTAATTCAGGAAAGAACTGGTGTTTGAGTGCCAACGGTACTTTGTTCAGAACAGACATCGAAGGTATTGTTCCAGGATTACTTGAAAGTTGGTATGCACAAAGAAAAGTTATGCAGGCTACAATGCGTGAACAAACAGATCCAGAAGAAAGAGCTTTCTGGGATAAAAGACAGCTTGTGAAAAAGATTAACTTGAACAGTTTATATGGTGCGATATTAAATCCTGGGTGTAGATTTTTTGATATGAGAATTGGACAGTCAGTAACACTAACAGGTCGAGCAATTACAAAACATATGGCATCTAAAACAAACGAAGTTATCGCAGGTGAATATGATTATAGAGGCAAAGGTATTATATATGGTGATACTGACTCTGTTTATTTCTCAGCATGGCCGATGGTGAAAGAACAAGTTGAAAATGGTGAAATAGAATGGACCAAAGAGTCTGTAGTTGATTTGTATGATACTATAGCAGAAGAAGTAAACAAGTCTTTTCCATCTTTTATGAAAAAGGCATTTCAAACATCACAGCAAAAAGGTGAAATAATTGTTGGTGGTAGAGAAGTAGTTGGTTCAAGTGGATTATTTATTACAAAGAAAAGATATGCTATTCTTGTGTATGATGAAGAAGGTGTTCGTAAAGATGCTGAAAATGAAGGCAAAGTTAAAATTATGGGTATTGACATTAAAAGATCTGATACTCCAGAATTTATGCAGAAGTTTTTGTCGACACTATTAAGAATGGTATTAATTGGTGGAACAAAAGAAGATATTCTACAAGCAATCACACTATTCAAAGAAGAGTTTACTGAAAAGCCGGGTTGGGAAAAAGGTACTCCAAAAAGAGTAAACAACTTGACAATGTATTACAATAAGATTGATGACATGAACAAAAAAGTCAAAAGACAGTTTGAAAAAGAATTTACTCTTGAAATGTCAGATGGTAAAGCACAATCAAACAAGGTGAATTTGCCAGGACACGTAAGAGCATCTATGAATTGGAACACATTAAGATCAGCACATAAGGATCACTATTCGTTGCCTATTAATGATGGACAGAAAGTGATTGTGTGTAAACTGAGAGATAATCCAATGGGATATACATCGGTGGCTTATCCAATTGATGAATTGAATATTCCAAGTTGGTTTAAAGAATTGCCGTTTGATCATGAAGCAATGGAACAAACAATTATTGATCAAAAAGTATCAAATATGATTGGTGTAATGGGTTGGGATTTATCCAAAACCAAAACAGAAACAACAGTATTTGGAAACTTATTTGAAATGGCATAACGAATCCTAGCTAGGATACAGGAGGGGCACCAAAGGGAGACTGGAAGGTGCCCTAACAAAAAGGTTGCTTTATTGTTTCAAATATGTTAAGTTATTATTATGTATAGACCATTACCAGACGGATTAACAATTAAAGAATCAAATGTACAAGGCTTGGGCTTGTTTGCTACAAAAGATTTTGATGCATGGACAATATTAGGTATCGTTCATGTGTTAGACAAAAACTTTCCACACGGTAGCATTAGAACTGCCTTGGGAGCATTTTATAATCACTCTGACGATCCCAATTGTAAGAATGTTTCGGGCTTTTGGCACCAACTTCCGGTTAAATACTTGCAGACAATAAAACCAATACAAGCCGGAGAAGAGCTTACAGCCAAATATACATTGTACAAAGATTTTGAAAGGGAGAGAGCATAATGCAAGGAAATTTTGATAAGTGTTTAGAATTAATTTTACATCATGAAGGTGGATATGTAAACCACCCACAAGATCCAGGTGGAGAAACTAACTTGGGAGTAACCAAAAGAGTATATGAAGATTTTGGCGGAACCAAAAGTATGAAAGAATTAACAGTTGAAGACGTAACACCAATTTACAAAAAGAATTATTGGGACAGAGTAAAAGGTGATCAATTACCAGTTGGTCTAGATTTGTGTTTGTTTGATTTTGGAGTAAATGCAGGAACAGGCAGAGCGGCCAAGAAATTACAAGCAATGATTGGCACAGTAGTTGATGGCGGTATTGGACCAAACACATTGGCCAAACTAAATGACTATCTTGACGTAAATGATATTGAAGCAGTCATTCACAGTTATCAACAAGCACGTCAAGAATACTATGAATCTTTATCCACATTTGCAACTTTTGGTCGAGGTTGGACAAGAAGAAATGAAGAGACTACAAAATCGGCAATTGAAATGGTCAGGGAGGAAGGATAACAATGACAGATCCAATTTTAGCAAAAAAGGTTGAAAAACTTAAAGAACATTTGGAACAGATAAATCAAATTTATTCTGATCTTCAAAATGATGGATTTTATATCCAAATTGAAAGTGAAGAAAAAGAAGGCAAAAGAATTTGGAAAACTGGCTCAATAAATCAAACAATAAAATATTGACAATTTCTATGAATTATTGTACTATTAACTATAATTAAGGAGAACAACATGAGAGATATACTATTAGACATTGTGAAACATACACATAGTCTTGGCTTTATTCAAACAGTAAAAGTTGAAGGTAGTACAACAGAAACTGGTGTAGAAGCAATGGATGAGGATAAGACAGTAGTACTTAAAGGAAAACTACACACTCCAGTATCAGAGCTAGAAGGTGTTGCTGGATTAAGCAGACTTGGAGTATTAAGCGGATACTTAAACTTTGAGCCTTACAAAAATGGTGAGTCAACAATCAAAGTTAAAAGATCACAAAGGAATGGAGATTCCACACCAGAAGAAATTGAATTTGCATCTCCGTTAGGTTATTCAGCAAATTATAGATTTATGGTAAGCTCATTACTAGATGAAAAACTTAAATCAGTAAAGTTTAAAGGTGTCAATTGGGATGTCACAGTACAGCCTACACAACAGAATTTAAAAGACTTGTCTTACTTTGCAGGTATTATGACAGGTCATGAATCAACATTTGTAGCAAAAACAGATGGAACAACATTGAAGTTTTACATTGGTGATGGATCCAATGATAGAGTTGAAATTCCTTTTGCTCAAAATGTTTCAGGTCAACTAACAAAAGGTTGGGCTTGGCCACTAACTCAAGTCTTGAGTATTTTAAAATTAAGTGATACATCGCAAACATTTATGTCATTTAGTGATCAAGGTGCTATGCAGATATCAATTGATTCAGGACTTGGCAAATATGATTATATATTGCCAGCAAGAACATCTCAATAATGAGTGATAATGCCGCAAGATATACTGCCGAGTATATGGCAAATGAATACAGAAATGAAGCCAGTGGTTGGAAGTACAAATATGAAGAACTTAAAGAGGATGTCAAGAAACTTATTTCTCTCATGCCTACAGACAGAATTCTTTGGGTTCCAGATATTAAAGAACAAGTTACAAAAATCGAAAAACATATAGGAGAACAAAATGACTAAAATAATATCGTTTTTATTTGTTTTTGCTTTTCTTGTCGGTTGTTCAGCAGTACCAAGTAATCCGAAACTGTCATTTGGTAAGAAGTGTGCTGAAACAGGCGATGGACAAATAGCCTACAGTTATGTATGGTTGTTTGATAAAGAAGCAGGTCTGAAAGCAAATGAAACTACTTGTAAGAAAATAGCAGAATAATGATAAGAGACTACACAAACAAGGCATCAACAGATGCAGTCAAATTTTTTACAGGTATTGAAGTTGAGAAAACAAAATTTCACGGCCTGTTGACTTTGTTTGTAGTAGGTACTCCAGAAGTTAAATCCATAGTACAATATGCTAAAGACTATAAGATTGGTCACATCTATTTAGGTGCTAATCAAAGTTGGAAAACATATGAAGCACATGATTATATGTTAGTCAAGCCAACTATTGATTCTCTACTAGAAGCAAATCTTAATGTGACCGTTGATGTTCCTCACAATGCACCAATACAATGTTTAGAACCATTGTTTTCAAATCCAAGATTCCAAATAAATTTTGCAGTAGCAATTCCTTATGTTGACAAACTAAAAGATTGTGCTATAATAAAAATAGATGATGAAGATTTTAATAAAACAAATACAGGTGTTTGGTGTTTGCCATTAAGTCAAATAATGACAGATACTAATTACACAGGTTGGAAAGAGTATACAAAAGATACAGTTATTGACGATGACAGAGAAGAAAACATTTAAAATAGAACTAAAAGTTGGTGATAAGATTGACGTGGGCAAGTTTAGAAACGTCAGAACTAACATTACCAAAATAACTCTTGACGACCACGGACAGCCTGTAATACATACATCAAAAGGCGAAAAGAAAGCATTAACATTTAGACTTGTAAAGCTAGACGCAGATAAGGAACAAGATGAAACAGTATCAGACAAACAGCCAGAGCCAGCCAACAACTAGTACACCTACAGTTGACAGCCTCAAGCAAGAAATAGAACTTCTTAAAAAAACAATAGCCGATGAAGTAAAAGAGAAATACTCTCTTTACAAAAGAGTTAAAGAGCTTAATGATGAAGTTGAAAAGCTCAAGAAGAGGCAGTCATGATTAAATCAGATCAAAAAGATAACAAACCAAAAATTTACGAACGCAATCCAGACACAGGTGTAATTCGTTGGAGATATATAGGGGAAAGTCCAGATGTCTATGGCTGGCCGGACTACGGTAACATACTTGATACAAAAGAAAATGTCCAATTATACAAAAAAGCTAGACGAAAAGATTAAAGAGCTGAACTCAACTAGAGTTTTCAAAAAAGTAACACCTAAGGGTGATCTATCTTGGTATGTCAAATGGACAGCAAGTATATTAATTCTTGGTGCAACAATAGCCAGAGCAACAGGTGTTCTACCACTAGTTGATTTATGGTTTGGGTTGTTCGGCACTCTGGGTTGGTTTTGGGTTGGTATGCTTTGGCATGACAGAGCTCTTATTATGCTCAATGGCGTACTAGTAACACTAATTGCAATGGGTTTAATCAACTACTACTTTATAGGAGAACTATAATGGCAATAGGTATAACCAAAGAACTTTTAAACTTTACAGGCAAAGTAGGTAGGTGTGAAAAAGATCATGTAGTAGAAATACTTACAAATGGTTTTGGATTTTGTGCCGAGTGTGCTCACGAAATAGATGCTTATCATACTCTGTATGTTGCACCACAAGGATTTCAAACACCTGGATCAGGAGACTATGAAGTATAATGGCTGAAGAAAAATTTACACACAAAGTAGATCCAAAAAGTATACACGCAGATCAACGTAAAAGAGATACAAGACGTGATGCGTGGGACAGAGATTATATGCCTGCTGATTGGGTAAAGCCTGAGCCAACAAGTGATAAAAGAATTGAAAATGCAAAACCAGTTTTTCTATTTGCATTTTTTTATGTGGCAATATTGGTAATGATTGGTAGCAGTTAAGAGGTGATAAATGTATGAAATTTGGTATATACCGAGAATACATGATGAGGTACTCATGTGGAAATTCAAAACAATATCAGATGCACAAATTTCAATGAAGAGATTAAAAGAAGAAAGGCCAAAGGCTTGGCCACATTTCTATATCTGGAATACTAAAACCAAAAAGAAAATAAAATATGAAGAACCATTTGATGATTTTGGATGGTGGGGCAGTTAAGGAAAAAAGTGATATTGACAAAGAAAACAAATTACAGTATAATAACTATATGAATCACAAAGAATGGATATATGATTTGATAGGAATATCATTGATTGTATTGATAATATTAGGAGCATTGATGTAATGAAAAATTTATTAAAAAAATTCCAAGAAAAATATGGTGAAGGATCAGCGGCAGATTTAGACTATGGTAAATTGTTAATCATTGGTCTTTTAGTTTATATTGCTTTCTTTAAGGAGTTTGTATAATGAGAATGATTTGGGTAACGTATAGAAAAGAAGGTTTGCACAAATACCCTGCGGCACTAGATGATCCAAAACTAGCAACTGGTGGCGAAGATGATGTAAGTTTCTTAGGTTATATTCACAGACATATTTTTCATTTCAAAGTAGCAATTGAAGTGTTTCACAATGACAGAGACATTGAATTTATACAATTTAAAAGATGGCTAGAAAGTCTTTATGATAAAGGCACATTAGAACTAGACTATAAGTCTTGTGAAATGATATCAGATGATATCTATGCACAAATTAATTCAAGATATCCAAATAGATCAGTTAGGATTGAAGTTTCAGAAGATGGCGAAAATGGTTGTGATATATTCTATGAAAAAGGATCACCAAAGCAAACAGGTTCAAAAACATTTGCTGAATCACAGTCGGCAGGATTAAACTAGTACCATTCAGCATTACCAGTTCTTCTAATATCAAGTGTGTTACAATGTAATCCACCATCGAAGAACCATCTGTGTGTCCATGGCACTTTGGTATATTCTATTTTTAACTGTCTAAGTTCGTCACGTATTTCTTTTGGAGGGTCATTGATTAAAAATACATGATTCTCATTGTGTACTAAACAGTTTACATCAAACAATGTTTCTCTTACGTCACCTGACCAATCTTTGAGATACTTGTCTATAAATTGATATGACTCTTGATCTTGTTCTCTGCCATTAGCATACCATTTTTGTTTTTGCTTATCCATCATGTCTCTGCTGACACCAAATCTTTTTGCTTCTTCGTCATCAAGGACTTTGTTTAAATCAGTATGAACATGAATTGCTTTCCACTGGTTACTAAATGTTTCTGTGTAATCACCTCTGTCATATGAGTGTAATATCACATATGGTCTAAGCACAGCAAATCTACCATCTGTATGTCTACCATCTCCAACTAAAAGATCAATCTGATGATCAGGATATTGCTTTTTTAATATTGAAGCAAATCTTTCATGACCTTCATTGTGAGTTTCATCTTTTTCTATAATTATTCTTTTACCTAGTCTTACAATTTTAGCACCACAAATTACATTACTTTCATAATCATCAAGTAATTGATCATTCCATGCACCGTGGCACCAACGTACATCTTCACCGGCATTGATATATTCTTTTATAGTATCACCCCACCAATCACATACTTGCTCTTGTAAATGTCCTCCAGACAACCACAATGTATTTCCGTAAACAATAAAATCATCTCTAGGAGTAATCATCGGCTTTAACCATTTTTTTCTATATCTTTCTCTACGTTGGCTATCTTCTATATGTTTTGGATTTTCAGGAAAGTTTGGTCTTCTGACTTTGATACCATGTTCTTCCATAATAGTTTCAAAGTTATCAAGTTCATTATTAGCAGTATCAAACAAATCAAGAAGTATTGATTGTCTCTGTTTATCATCTGTAAAGTATTCTGCCCATGTTCTTGGATAACAAGATCCTAACCATACTTCTTCTAAAGGTTGAAATCCAGTCCACGAATTAATGATTTTTTTGGTCATGCAAATATTTATTATAACTAAATATTACTATGACAGACAATATACAACCAATAAAAACACTAGATTCATTTATAGATTTTGATATTGAAATTAGTCAACTAGGTGGTTTGAAAAAAGA
>Ga0160422_10002046_pt1 | contig 12660 bp, 13 predicted proteins | sample Fk160mmetaG_FD_108192 | JGI IMG/M metagenome (GOLD analysis project Ga0160422, IMG submission 108192) | Marine microbial communities from the Central Pacific Ocean - Fk160115 60m metaG | ecosystem: Environmental > Aquatic > Marine > Oceanic > Photic zone | place: The Central Pacific Ocean...
CGCCCCCGTAAATCGAGCCGCTGCGTTCGCACCGTCGGCATCGGGCATGTTGCCGTAGAACTCATTGCTTTCGAGGCTGACCTCGACGCCATCGGTCACGTAGATCGTGTTGCCTGTGTTGCCCTCAAACACATTGTTGTAGATGCGTACACTTCCCCCCTCATCCATAAACACAACCCCCGTGGTGATGTCTTCGAAGGTGTTGCTTTGAATCGTCAGGTTGGTGCTGCCGGCCGCCCGGATGGCCGTACTGGCGAGGGAACCAAACTTCAGTCCTGCCAGTTGGACGCCATCCACATCCTTTACGTAGATCCCCGAGGAGGATGAGTTGATCGTCAGCCACTGAAGGGTCGCATCCGCGGCACGAATGGACACTGCCGAGTCGTCCGGGGGACCCGTGAGAATCGCAGGCTCCCCCGAGTTGGGTCCCTTGATGGTGACCGACTTCTCGATGCGCAATTTTTCTTCATAGTTCCCGCCACAAAGCGAGATCGTATCGCCGTCAGATGCCCATTCGAGAGCGTCTCCAATGGTCGCGAAGCCACCCTCACCGTTGATGCTGATGCAGCCTTCGTCGGGCCACTCGACCGAAGGGCCTTCGCCAGTGTCTGCGGCCTCGTCTTCGTTCTTTGGGGCACAACCGAGTGCAATGAAGGACATTGCAATGAAAAATCCGGGCTTCATGACTAATTCTCCTTCCAACGGTGTACTCGGGAACTCGATGGACCTCAACCAGTTGTGCGGGATAAGGGGTAGTTTCTGGAGGTCGTGTGTCTCACCAAGAATTGGAATCCAAGTTGGTTGAACGGTCGGAACTGGCCAAACTCGGTGGCGGGCAGGCTGCCATTGATAAGCAGCATGAACGCGGAAAGTGGACCGCCAGAGAGCGGATCGATGCGTTTCTCGATCCGGGGTCCTTCCGGGAGATGGATCGTTTTGTCACCCACGACTGCGCTGATTTTGGGATGGAAAAAAAGAAGATTTACGGCGATGGGGTCGTCACCGGATACGGACGAGTGGATGGACGCCTCGTGTACGTATTTGCGCAGGACTTTACTGTGTTTGGGGGCTCACTCTCCGGTGCGTATGCGCGGAAGATCTGCAAGATTATGGACCTCGCAGTTCGCAATGGCGCTCCGGTCGTTGGCCTCAACGACTCGGGTGGTGCGCGGATTCAGGAGGGCGTCAAGTCTCTCGGTGGATACGCCGACATTTTCCTACGAAACGTCACTGCCAGCGGGGTCGTGCCCCAGTTGTCGGCGATCCTGGGGCCGTGTGCAGGCGGAGCGGTTTACTCGCCCGCGATCACCGATTTCATTTGCATGGTCCGGTCGACCAGTTTCATGTTCGTGACTGGACCCGATGTCATCAAGACTGTGACCCATGAGGAAGTGACCAAAGAGGAACTCGGTGGCGCAGACACGCACTGCGAGACGAGCGGCGTTGCCCACTTCTCGGTGCCCGATGAAGCCGCCGCACTGGCCTTGCTTCGCGAGTTGCTGAGCTACCTGCCCAGCAACAACATGGAGGAGCCGCCGCGTCGCGAGACCAATGATTCAGCGGAACGCCTCTGTCCGTCACTCGACACGCTGGTCCCCGAGAATCCGAACAAGCCATACGATGTCAAGGACCTGATCACCAATGTTGCTGATGACGGTGCATTTTTGGAGGTTCAACCTCAATATGCCGCGAACGTGGTTGTAGGATTTCTGCGACTTGGGGGGCGTTCAGTTGGCGTGGTCGCCAATCAACCGGCCCACCTCGCTGGAGTGCTCGACGTTGATAGCTCGCTGAAGGCCGCTCGCTTCGTGCGCTTCTGCGATGCCTTCAATGTTCCGCTTTGGGTGGTTGAAGATGTGCCTGGATTCTTGCCCGGGGTTGATCAAGAACATGGCGGGATCATCAAACATGGGGCGAAGCTGTTGTACGCATTTGCTGAGGCAACGGTTCCCAAGGTCACCCTCATCAGCCGAAAGGCATACGGCGGAGCCTACTGTGTCATGAACTCAAAGCACATTCGCGCGGACCTAAACTTTGCATGGCCAACCGCTGAAATTGCTGTGATGGGCCCCGATGGAGCCGTCAACATCATTTTCCGTCGGGAGCTTGCCGACGCCGATGACGCCGCTGCGCGTAAAGACGAGTTGGTCGCAGACTACAAAGAGAAATTTGCAAACCCCTATCGGGCCGCGGAGTTGGGCTACATCGATGAGATTTTGCTCCCTCGCGAGACCCGCGCGCGACTGATCGAGGCCTTCGACTCTCTCGAGAATAAGCGCGACCGAAATCCGCCGAAGAAGCACGGTAACATTCCGCTTTAATCGGACGAAGGACGGCCCATGGAACCGCTGGGGAGCACGCCGCTGCACGCACGCACCATGGGGGCACTGGGGTTGGGCTGGGCTGTGGTGACCGTGGCGGCCATCGCGTTGTGGCAGAAGGCTCCCGCCTTTGTGGACGCCAGCTACGGAACAGCCCATCAGCCATTCGAACTGTTGGGCATGTTCTTGTCATTGATGGCCCTTGGGTTCGCAGTGGTCTGGATGTGGGCGCGGACCGATCGCGATGCGACGACTGTGGGGATTTTGGTGCTGTGGCTTCTACCCGTGTTTGGCGCCATCCATCAAATCAGCGAGTACGCCAAACCGAGTTGGGATTGGAAGTGCTATGTGGGCGGTGCTGAGGCAGTCATGGCGGGCGTCTCGCCCTACAAAGACTGTTACCTCTATCCACCATTCGTGGCCGAGTTTATGGCCGGAGCCTACCCGGCCTTTGCAGCCCTCGGTGAGTTCTTGTCGCTCAACAGTCCAAAGCATTGGATGTTGGTCTTTTTCGTATGGCACTCGTTTCAGGTGCTGATGGTGGCATTGTCCGTTTACCTGTTGTTTCGCTTGCTGCGTAGACAGGGCTGCGAGCCGCTGGTCGCGGCGGCTGTGGTGGCCGCATTGCTGATCGTTTGCACGCCGCTGGAACGCACTATTCGGCACAATCAAGTCAACTTAGTGGTTCTGAACCTTGTCTTGTTGGGCATCGATCGGGCGCGGGAGCGTCCGCTTGCGGCCGGTGCGTTGGTTGGTCTTGCAGCACACATCAAGCTGCTCCCGTTGGTTGTGCTGGTTCCCATGGCAATCTTGCGTCGCCATCGCCTCGTCCTCGCCGGTGCTGGAGTGACTGCAGCGATCGCCGCATACCAAATTGCCTTTTCCTCTCCGCCCACACTGTGGCAAGAGTTTTTTATGCACGGCCCGCAGTTTGTTTCGGGTGAGTACTTTCGGGACAACAGCTTCACAGGATTCATTTTCAATACCGTACGGGTGCCAATCGACACCATGGGTGGAACCATCGTGGGATTAGAGGGTCCACTTCGTCTGATCGGAACAGCGGTATCGTTGGCCATTGGCGGTGCGGTGCTGGTCGCGATGCGTGACTGCAGAGACGTGGATGAAGCCGGTGCACTCGGGCTGGCAACAATGTTGCTCGTGTCGCCGGTAGCGTGGGAGCATCACTACGTATGGGCACTGCCTATTGTCGCGATTCTTGTGGGAAGGCATTGGCGTGAGCGACCCGTTGCCGTGGGTGTTGTCGCCATGTTGATTTGCGGTCTTCCGACCTTCGATGTTTATCCGTTGAGCTACCACCGACTTGCGGGGCTTTTGTTGGCGTTGAGGATCGTTATCGTTCAGGGCCGGCAACGCTGACCGGCTGCCTCAGCGTCTCGATGCCGTCCTAAAGCATCGAGGCTATCCGCAAGGAGGCAGTGAGCCATGGCGGGGTCTTCTGCGCCGCCTTCGTTCAGAAGGCGGGTCGTCTGTTCAAGGGCGACGCGAGGGTGACCCTTCATGAAGGCGGTTTGGGCCAACAGCCACCGTTCGTTCGATCGCCGGAACACCCTGATGCCGGGTGGTGCGTTCTCGATGGCGCGGGTCCACAGAACCATCGCTTCCTGAATGTCTCCGGATGCAATTTTTGCGCGTGCGAGGTTGCCTGCAGCGTATGGATTGTTGGGTTCAAGAACCAGTTCCGCTGACCATAGAGCCGCGTCATTCTGAAAATCGGGCACGCGGTCGGCGATTCGAAACGAACCGACGGCAGCAAAGATGGCCGCGGCGACGATCCATGGTTTGCCGATCGGACCAGTCCACGCGCTGGCTCCGATGCAGATGCCGATGGCGAGAGGGGTGTACGCGTAACGGAAGGGAGCGACACCAATGTATGGGATTCCCATCGCAGCGGGGACGCTCAACCCGGCAGCCGCAATGAACGCGGCAAGCAGCCAGCGGTACCGAGGGTGTTGTTGCCTGTACAGATGGGCCACGGCGATGCTTGTGGCCACCAACACGGCAGCACCCATCGTTATTTCCGCTTGATCGCGGGTGCTATCGAACAGGTGAGCCATGGGTGCTCTCGCGGGTGTGTGGGCCCACCAACCAACCGTCATTAAGAGCCCATCGAGGGCTTCTGAAAAGGGAACGCTCCGTGCGACATCCATGTAGGTCTGGGCCGTCACGTGCTGGTGAAGTTGACTGTATGCAGCGACCGCAGTCCCGCCAGCAACACCCACTTCGACGACTCTCGAGCGTCCACCAGCTAAGGCAGCAACGGCCACCAATCCTGGCAGCATTGCCATGGCCGATTCTTTGGCAAGGCAGGCCGCCAGCATCGCGGCGATCACGGCGGAAAGTCGCTTCACCCGAGTCGTGCATGTCACACCATAGACGGCGAATAGACACCCTGTGGTCGCCATCAGGTCGTACAAATCAGAACTCCAGCAGACAGCTTCCGTCAGGGTCGGATGAGTGGTCCACAGAATGGCGCCGAGGCCTGCAGCGGGTGCGCTCGCACCCAGTCGACGGGCCACCAAAACAAGCATGCAAACATTGGCGCTATGGACAACTAGGTTGATGGTCCGAAACGTTGAACCCATGCGGCCCCAAGTGCTGGCTGCGACATGCTGCACCCAAGCTGGGATGGGACGCCAAATGTGACCGCGGTCACCGCCAGCATGCTCGTAGGTCGGAGTTGTCCACTCTCCCGACCAGTCACCATGATTGGCGTGCTTGGCGAGATTGAATGCATCGTCGGCGACAAAGCCGGCTCCGGCAATTCCACCGACAAAGAGCACAACGGCAATCGAGATGGGCAGGACGATCCAGAAAGACGGTGAACGCATTCGATGGGTTAGCACGAGTGAGCGGTACGTGTTGGCTTAGCCCTTTGTGCTTGACGGTAAGCCGTTGCCGGGTAACAAGGGGCCGTTCCGTGGCCGTGCCGTCCGCATCGGCTACCTAGCCTAATCTGGAGATATCATGGCAGTTCGCATTCGTTTGGCCCGTCACGGCCGCAAGAAGCGCCCGTTTTACCGTATCGTCGCAGCCGATGGTCGTATGCCACGCGATGGTCGCTACATCGAGCGATTGGGGCACTACGATCCAATGGCAGATGAAGACCAGTTGACCCTCAACCTTGAGCGCGTTGACTATTGGTTGGGAGTCGGCGCATCGCCATCCGACACCGCTGCCTCACTGATCAAGAAAGCCCGCGCTGGTTCGGAAGGCTAGTTGTGGAGCAGCTCGTTGATTACATGGTTCGCTCAGTCGTCGGTCACGATGACGCTGTTTCGCTCAACGTGACTGAGGGAGACGCGTCGGTGTTCTTCGAGTTGACCGTTCATGACGAAGACCGCGCGAAGCTCACATCAGGGGACCGACCCCTGATTGAAGCCATGCGGCAGATTCTCGCCGCATCGGACGACTCTCGCCGCGGTGTGCTTGAACTGGTCGGCGACTCAGCCGAGGAATAGGGCTTGGGGCGTTTCCCCAAGCAAGAACGCGCCATTCATGCCGATGAGGTACGCCTCGGCCGGGTGAATGGCGTGTTTGGCGTTCGTGGTGAAGTGCGATTGTTTTTGCACAACCGAGATTCGACGTTGTTTGCTGCGGATGGTTTCGAGGTGACGCTGGTCTCACCAGACGGAGAGCGGCTGCGTCGCAAAGTAGTCTCTAGGAGTGGGGCCGGTAAGCGTATTTTGGGGCGCATTGATGGCGTCTCGGATCCGGGATCGGCTCGCTCATTCATGAATTGGGAAATGGTGTGTTCTGAAGCCGATCTTCCCGTTCCCGGCGACGATGAGTATTACCATCGGGATCTCATTGGCATGACGGTTCAAAACCCGGATGGCCATGTCCTTGGACGCCTGACCGATGTATTGGTGGGAGAGGTTGTCGACTGCTGGCAAATTGAGTCCCACGAAGGTGAACTGATCGTACCAGCCATCAAAGAGGTCGTGTTGTCGGTGGATGTGGCGGCCGGCTTGGTGGTGATCGTCCCTCCACCAAGCCTTGAGGAGTAAGCCATGCGGTTTGACCTGCTCACCCTTCATCCTGAGATGTGCCGCGGCCCCTTGGAGCAGAGCATTCTCGGGCGGGCGCAGGAAGCTGGACTCATCACCGTGGCGGTTCATGACCTCCGGCAATGGGCAGAGGGGAAGCATCGCACAGCCGATGACACGCCGTACGGCGGCGGGGCTGGGATGGTCATGCGAGTCGACGTGGTCGACCGCGGTATCGAGGCACTCCGCACCGCAAGTAGTCGTGTGGTTTTGATGGATCCCGTGGGTACACCATTTTCTCAGCGGCATGCCGAACGCCTTGCAAACCATGAGCACTTAATTCTCATCTGTGGTCACTACGAAGGCATCGATGCACGGGTACGCGAGCATTTGGTGGACGAAGTCATATCAATAGGGGACTTTGTTCTGACGGGTGGTGAGCTCGCTGCAATGGTGGTGACGGATGCAGTTGCACGATTGCTTCCATCGGTCTTGGGAAACACTGAAAGCGCCCTGCAAGAGTCGTTTGCGGATGGTTTTCTTGAGGCGCCTCAGTATACGAGGCCGCGAACGTACAAGGGGCTCTCTGTGCCCGATGTGCTCGTCAGCGGACACCATGCGAACATCGAGTCGTGGCGAAGTGAGATGGCCGCGGAACTCACTCAGAGGGTTCGGCCAGACTTGGTCGCGAAGCGTGACGAGCATGAGTAGAGCGGAGCGTGGTTGGCGATCGGTCACTTGACGGCGTGGGTGTGAGGCGATACATCCCGACGGCTTCCGCGGGGCCTTCGCTCCGAGTGCTTTGTACAGCGCTCCTTCAGGTTCAGCGCACCACACGAATTGAGAGGATGGGACCATGCCCACCATGACCGAAATCAACAACGAAATCACTGGTGAACTCCAGCACTCGTCCGTCAGCATTGGCGACACGGTGCGGGTCCATGTTCGCATTCAGGAAGGCGGGAAGACCCGAATTCAGGTTTTCGAAGGCACAGTCATTGCCAAGAAGCACGCCGGTCCTGCAGAGACATTCACGGTTCGGAAGATGTCGTTTGGTATTGGTGTCGAGCGTGTTTTTCCGACCCACAGTCCAAACGTGGTGAAGGTTGAGATCAAGAGCCGTCACCGTGTTCGTCGGGCGAAGCTCTACTACCTTCGGGACCGCACCGGTAAGCGTGCACGTCTCAAGGAGATCCGCCAGTAACTGGGCGCAGTGCCCGTCTGGCTGCACTTCAGCGTGGCGCTGAAGGTGAAACGCGAGTTGCCCGGTCATTGGAGCGGGCGGGCTGGGCAGTGCTGTGTCGAAACTGGAAAGGTGGCGGTGGTGAGCTTGACGTCGTGGCCGTTCGCAACGGTTCGCTGCGCTTCATTGAGGTCAAGACCCGGTCCAGTGCTGACCCCGTGGGCATTGAAGCCGTTGATGCACGCAAGCGGATGCGACTCGCCCGGGCCGCCAATGCATGGCTTCAACAAAGTGAGGTCGTGTACCACGAACTGGCTTTTACCGTGGTTTTGGTCGAGCCTGATGGGATGACGTGGTACGACGATGCCTTCGATGTGGATTCGCTATGCCCCTGATCGTTGTCGCTACCCCCATTGGGAACCTTGAAGATGCATCCCCGCGGATGATTCGAGTGCTTAGGGAATCTGATTTGATCCTCTGTGAGGACACTCGCAGGACGCGATCGTTGCTCACTGCCCTTGAAATTCCAGCCAGACCGCTCAAAAGCTGTCACGCCCACAATGAGGGCAGCCGAGTGGATGACATTGTGAGGCGGCTTCGAGATGGAGAACATGTCGCCTTGGTCAGCGACGCGGGCACGCCAGGAATTTCGGATCCCGGCGGGATTATCGTTGCTGCCGCCCATGCTGCAGGCCTTGACGTCCGTTGCGTAGCGGGCCCGTCTTCTGTAGCGGCTGCCTTATCGGTGGCGGGATTTGCAGCCACACCGTTTCATTTCTTTGGGTTCCCACCCCGGAAAGCGGGCCCACTTCGGGCATTGATTACGCAAGTCAGTCAACTTCAAGGGCCGTTTGTGTTTCTGGAATCTGGTCGGCGGGTGGGGCGGCTGATTGGCACACTCGCTGAACTGTGCGCCGATCGAGAGCTGGTGATGTGCCGAGAGATGAGCAAAAAATATGAAGAGATAATGCGGAGGCCAGCCCGCGAAATGCCCACAACGGAGCAGAAGGGCGAAGTTGTTTTGGTTGTCGGACCGGGGGCGCCAGTTGCCGCAGCATCCGATCGCCACGCTTCAGAGCTAAAAGAGATCGCTGCTCGGTTGGCGGACCGCTGGGAGTGTTCAAAGCGGGAAGCCTACAATGCCCTCATGGACCTCGAAAAGTCGAGGCCCTAGCGTGCGTCAAACAGCGGGTCCCGTGCGCGAAAGGTGATGGTCGTTCCAAGGCTCCAGCCCACCTTTCCTTCCGTTGCCGTGCGGACTGGGTAGTGGTGCTCGAGGCGGTGCCCAAACATTCCGCCCATGGACCCGTTTAGGGCCCAATCCACGTACCGCGCCGCGCGCCAACGCACTTCTGCATGACCCCACAAACTGCTGGTTTCCGATTGAGTTGCCGCCAGTCCAGAGGATATCGGGAGGATGGTTGGCAGCAGAACACCGCTGATGCCATCACCATAGGTGTGGTACCCAAATCGCCCACTGAGGTCGACTGTCAGGTCGGTACCGAGGCCGTTTGCCCATTCGGGATCTTCGAAAATGGGTATCTCGAGCCCCGTGACGAAAACCAAGTCTGACGGGTCCTTGATGGGTATTGTCCCTTCAGTATTCGGTGATCGCCGAACCCAAGAGACACCAAGGTACGGCGAGGCGTATGGATGGTCAGCCGACCACGTGGAGTCCAGTTCGAAGGCTGCTGACGCAGGTCCCGCTCCACGTTCACCCTCGGTCACCGTCCAAAAGCTTGAGTCATCGCGGAACTGGAGACCTATCGCGAGCATCCAAGTCACTTGGTCACCGCGCGCTGCGAAAACAGACTCTGAAAACGGGGTGCCGACTAACCGAACTCGAGTTCCGCCGAGGCCACTACCCGATCGGCGCGAGTCGGCGATTGGGCCGGTGTTGCGCATTGTCCCCGTCTCTTCAATTGGGTCGTAGACCATGGCTCGGGATTCGGAGAATCGGATGTTTTGTTGCGCCGTGTAGGGGAGTGAAATTTGAAGCGCGAGGTAGTCAGTCGCTGAAAACAGGGCGGTGTATTCGATCCCGTGATTGACTGACCTGCGATTGCCGACGGGTACCTCATCCTGTTCGAGGGTGTCGGGAACGATGAGTGCACGGTAAGCAATCGAAAGGTCGCCCCTGTATTGCGGTGGCAATGTCGTAATGTCTGCTGCGCTTGCGGCGTTGGAGAGCAAAAGAAAGGGAATCAGCATACCGGCCTCGCTAGACCGAAAGTACGGCAGCAGTTCCTAGGGGTCAAGCCGGCAGTTGCATCACGCTTCGAATGGTTCGTCATTGGACTCTTTCAGGTCGCGTAGCCCGTAGTCTTTCATTTTCATCTGAAGGCTCTTTCGTGAGATGCCCAATTTTTTAGACGCACGAGTCACGTTGTTGTCTTCCTCTTCGAGCACGCGTTGTATTCGGGCACGCTCAAGCTTCGCCGTGTAAACACGCACATACTCCTTGAGGCCCATTTCCTCAGCATCAATTTCGGAGGTCGATTCGATCGGGTCCCGGGTCAGCCCTGGCAGGTCAGTCAAGGACAAGACGTTGCCATCGACAAGCAGGACTGACCGCTCGATCAGGTTTTCAAGTTCTCGAATGTTGCCGGGCCATTTGTGCGCAAGCAATGCGGCCATCGCGTCCGGTGTCAGGCCCTCAACATCCGTGCCTAGGCGTCCGTTGAACTTCTCCACAAAATGGTCAACCAGAAGCGGGATGTCATCCGCTCGATCCCGTAACGGTGGAAGCTGGATTGGGATGACATTCAGTCGATAGAACAGGTCCTCGCGAAAGTTACCGGTGCGGACTTCGTCTTCGAGCACGCGATTGGTGGCTGCAACAAGTCGAACGTCGACCGTTTGACTTCGGATTCCGCCCACGCGCTCAAACTGGCCGTCTTGAAGCACTCGAAGCAGTTTGACCTGCATATCCTTGGGAAGTTCTCCGATTTCATCGAGAAAAAGGGTGCCTCCGTCCGCCATTTCAAACTTTCCGGGTTTCGCAGCAACTGCACCGGTGAACGCCCCTTTCTCGTGACCGAAGAGTTCAGATTCGAACAGGTTTTCGGGAATGGCACCGCAGTTTACTTGAATAAACGGTGCCGACGAACGATCCGAATGGTCGTGCAACGCGCGAGCCACCAATTCTTTTCCAGTGCCGCTTTCTCCGGTGATCAAGACCGTAGTGGGCGACCTACAAACTTTTTCAATCATCCCGTAAACACTCTTCATGCGTGCCGTCTGACCGATAATTTTGTACCGGCCGGCGGCGTCTTCATGGAGAGCATGGCGCGTCTTTTCTTCTGTACGCAGCGCTTTTTCGATGATCGGCAACAGTTCGTCCGAGTCGAAAGGCTTGGTGACGTAATCGGTTGCACCGTTTTTGATCGCCTCAACCGCAGAGTCGACGGTACCGTGCGCCGTAATGAGGATCACGGGAAGACCCGGGTACGACTCTTGGCAGTGCGAGAGCAGCTCCATCCCACCAATGATCGGCATTTTGAGGTCACTGACGATCAAGTGAAACGCATCATTGCGCAGCAGCGACAGCGCTTCCGCACCGTTTTCCGCGGCCGTGACGTCGTATCCGCTTCGGGTCAGATGAGCGCGAAGCACCATCCGAATGCTGGGTTCGTCGTCGACGATGAGGATTCGCTTTGCCATAGTAAGTGCCGTATCCCATCCGGCGCTGGCCGGTAGATTCGGCCTAATGTATCCTTTCTCAACCAAAGGGAGTTCCCATGAATGGATTTGTGAGTCGGATGACTCTGGTTGCCTCCGTGGCGTGTGTCCTCGCCGGATCGGCATGGGGAGGCGAGGCCGCCCCCGATTTTAGTTTGCGTGACATCAACGGCAAAGAAGTCAGTCTGTCGAGCCATAAAGGGAAAGTTGTTCTGGTGAACTTCTGGGCGACGTGGTGCGGACCGTGCAAACTGGAAATGCCCCACCTCGACAAAATGGACCGAGAGCTTGAGTCGAAAGGATTCGAGGTGTTGTCCATTAGCACCGATGATGCCCGGGCCTCCAGCAAGGTGAAGCCGTTGGTGAAGCGAGGTGGCTATGGGTTCACCGTACTTCTGGACAAGGACACGACTGTTGTGGCCCAGTACAACCCGGCAAAGACCCTTCCGTACAACGTCCTGATCGATCGCGGTGGAAACATCCACAAGGTGTATCAAGGGTACAACCCCGGTGATGAAGTTGAGCTTCGCCACGATGTAGAAGCCCTTCTCAACTCCGGAGAATAGATGAGGTTTCTTGTAGCGAGTGCTCTGGTCGCCGGGACTCCTGCCCACGCGTTTCAATTGTGGGGTACGGGTCCATTGGCGGGTGCCTCGGTTCAAATCATGACCGATGCAGAGATGCGCTATCATCAGACCATGCTGGACGATCCTGGGCGTCGGGTGGCGGACGGGCCATTCGAGTTGTTCCCGTCGATGAAGGTGAATGACTATTTCGAGCAGGTCAGCCGAACCAACGTCCAGGTAACCAAGGACACGCTGAGTATTGGGCTCCAAGTGGACCAAGTTGCACTGTTTTCGAATCGCTATGTGCTGGATGGTGAAGACATGCAAACCGTGCCGTTGTACGGGCAAGGAGTGAACTCACCATTCAAGGACGGGTACTTTTTAGTCGAGAAGATGTTCGTGAAAAACAAGTGGGATGCTGTAGAGCTCACAGTTGGGGATACCTACGGCAGTTTCGGCCGCGGTATTGCCTTGAACATTGTCAAAAACACAGACATCGACGTTGATACTTCAGTACGCGGAGCAAAGGGCGTGTTTCGTCTGGGTTCCACGGACCTCACAGCCATCACGGGCATCACAAATCAACAGCAGATCAGTCAGGACAACCCAAACAACTCTATCGACCCCAACACCGCCCATGTGGTTTCGGGGGCGCGTGCGGAGTGGTTTGGTCCAATCACTTTGGGTGTTCACGGAGCCGTATACAGCTTCGCGCGTACGTCTGAGCCTGCGCCCGCTACGCCAATCGAACGGTACGGATCAGACCTCGATGCTGCCATCTATGGAGCTACAATCGAAGCCAATGGGGTGGCCGGTCTCGACCTTTTTTTTGAGGGCGATGTTTTTGACTACCGGGCGATTGAGATGGCGGGTTCGGAAGAAGGACGCACTGGATGGGCAAC